>ERZ1034925.128-NODE-128-length-42803-cov-204.668710_pt1 | contig 42803 bp, 48 predicted proteins | sample MGYA00520687_ERZ1034925 | MGnify/ENA primary metagenome ERZ1034925 (study PRJEB33766, sample SAMN09781758) | gut metagenome | biome: gut microbiome | host: Homo sapiens | place: Madagascar | study: EMG produced TPA metagenomics assembly of the PRJNA485056 data... | reverse complement strand
GAAGGCTACTGAAGCTAACAATAGTGCAGCTCTTGCTAAGAAGTGGGCTGTGTCTGATACAAGTCCAGATGGAGCTACTGATAGTAAGTCCTCTAAGACTTGGGCTGAGGCAGCTAAAGTGTCTGCTGGTAATGCAGCTACTTCTGCTAGTGCTTCTCAGTCTAGTGCAGATTCTAGTGCATCCTATGTAGCTACAGCTTCTTCTAGTGCAAATGCAGCAAAGCAAAGTGCATTATCCAGTGCTAATAGTGCATCGGCAGCATCTTCTAGTGCTTCTAATGCGTCCACCAGTGCGTCCAATGCAAAAACTAGTGAGACTAATGCAGCTAACAGTGCAAAGGCAGCAGCTCAAAGTGCTATTGATGCTGCTAAGTTTGACCCTTCTAGCTACTATACGAAAACAGAAACTTACACTAGAGCAGAAGTAGATAACAAGATTGCTGCTATTCCAAAACCAGACATGTCTAAATATTACACCAAAGCGGAGACCTATAGCATTGATGAGACAGATAATAAGATTGCAACTATGCTGATGGCTAAAGTACCTACAAAGACCTCGCAGCTTACCAATGATAGCGGATTTGCTATCATCAATAGCAGTGGACACCTTGTTATTAACGGAAGTGAGTTGTGGATAGAAAGTGAGTTGTGAATAGGATGAGTGATCTTGGTGCAATTTTTCATGTAACGGCAGATGGAAAACAGTATGATGCTCATGCCTATACGACAACTGATGAGTGTCCAGAACCGAACTTGAAGATAAACGTTAAGGGGACAGCTGCATACGTTAAGCTAGAAGCTAAAGGTAGTGGAGATGTGCCTTGCTATGTCAAAAAGAAGGATGGAGGAGTCTATCAGGTAAAGAAAGAAGCAGTAGCACCAACCGGAAGTACACACATATCAGTGGCTGGGAGCTTCACAGTTCCAAGTGGAATTACAGTGCTTGAAATTGAATATGACCCAGATACAGCCGAAAATGAGTATGTGGGTGTTACACCCGGAAGTACGCATAAAATAACGATAAATTCAGAGGAAGGCACAGACTCTTCCCCATATTTTGTAGGTGCCTACTGTGATACGCACTCTGAATACTGGGGGACATTTGAGTGGAACGATGAACCATACTTAGGTGTACCAGATACTACTGTAATAATAAGGTGGTCTCCTGAAATTAACAAAAAAACTCCTACAAGAAAAGATTATTAACAAAAAGGAAAGGTGATTATCATGTTCGCTTATCCACCAGCACCACCATCTATCAATAGCTTTGGTGGTGAAGTAAATAATGTAGATGAAGTAAGGAGTGCTAGAGTAGACCCTTGTGGCTCTCTTACTTTCTTCATTTCTAAAAAAGAAAATAGGGTCTATGTAAAGTACATTGATCTTAGTGGTCTTCCAGTCATTGAAGTCTATGAAAAGGCAAAGGGACAGGAAGAGAGTCTAAATGAAAGGTTAAAGGCACTTGAAGAAAAAGTAGATACATTGATTACGAAAAGTAAAGGAGACTAATCACAATGAACACTAACATTGAATCTGCTATTACAGCACTCATTGGTAACGACCCACGATTTCAGAGGGCAATGGCTATGCTTAATGGTAAGACCCCAGTAGAAATGCAGCAAGTTGTCATGAACATGATTTCTACACAGGGTATTTCTCAGACACAGCTCGCTCCTCTTATTTCCAATATAAAGCAGAAATTTGCAATGCTTGGCATTCAGCTCTGAGCGTACGGCAGAGTTGATATATACAGTTCTCTTATTATTTTTACGAAAGGAATGGTGATTCTATGGAGAACGGTATGAGTAGTGGTGTGCAGCCTGTATTCAATCTGAATGAGAAGACAGGCGGTGGTTTCGGTGGTAGTGAATGGTTGTGGGTAGTCGTGTTATTCGTATTACTCGGTGGTGGTGGTAATCTCTTTGGTAACAAAGGGAATGCTGCAACTCAGGCAGATATTCAGAGGGGCTTTGATTACTCCAATGAAATGTCTCAGATGCGTGGTCTGACCTATGGACAGGCTAATAGCACCTATGCTCTCACGAATGGTATCAATGGTCTTGAGAAGACTGTCATGCAGGGCAACTTTGGCATCATGCAGCAGCTGGGTCAGAATCAGCAGTCTGCTCAGATGTGCTGCTGTGAGACCAACAGAAACATTGATGCAGTACGCACGGAAGGGTATAGAAACACTTGCAGCGTAGTGGAAGCTATCAAAGAGGATGGTGAGAAGACACGAGCAATGTTCTCTGCATACCAGATGGCAGAACTGAAAGCTAAGCTGGAAGAAAGAGATCGTCAGCTCATGGCAGCTAACATCCTTAATGGACAGACAGCACAGACAGCAAATCTTATTCAGACACTGCGTCCAGCCCCTGTTCCAGCTTTTATCGTTCCTGCACCTACAGGTACGACACCTTCTACACCTACGACTTAGTAATAAGTTAGTGGTAAGTTAAATATGGTGGGGAGTGTCTTTTGGCACTCCCTATTATATTTATATTAAGAAAGGGGACTACTTGGATATTCTAAATAGTATTGTTGCTATTTTAACAGTAGCTAGTTGTCTGAGTGCTGCTTTTAACTATGTTGTTATTAGACCATTACAGCATGCTATTGACCTTAATAGTGATGTATTACATGAGTTGAAAAGAGAGATCGAAAGGAGTGTAGCAGACAGGCGTGCTTTGGATGTTCGTGTAGCAGCTCTTGAAGAAGCTCATAAAATCAATTCTAAACGCCTTGATGAAATATGCTCTACGTTAAGCGAAAAATCAAAGAGATAATCAGTACATTTAAGATTAAGAAAAGTGACAAAGACTCCATGAGACTCATTAAGTGGAGTCTTCGTTACCTTCTGTTTTGTTTAGTGCTTTATTTGGTGATGACCTTATATGAATGGGTTACAACTGGTCATGCTAATCTATCTGAATTTAGACAATACATCACTGCCGTTGGGGGCTTGACTATTGCTATTCAGACCTTTAGTAAGTGGCTAGTAGATAGCGACCATGATGGGATTCCAGATGAAGCCAAAAAAGATAATGAAAGGAGATTTCCACCATATGACCCCAGATGAATTTATTGATTTTATCGGAGACACAGCTGGCAAGGTCTGTGCTGAGTATAACTTACCAGCTTCTGTATGTATCGCTCAGGCTATTCTGGAATCGGGCTGGGGTAGGTACTGTATTGGTCAGTTCAACTACTTTGGTCGCAAATGGAATGGATGGGGGAATTATGTACGGCAGCAGACCACAGAATATGAGAATGGTCAGTATGTGACTATTTATGATAAATTCCAGTCCTATTCGTCTCTTGAAGATGCTATTAGAGACTGGTGCGTACTCATTAAGGAAGAGCCAGCGTATGCCGAAGCTCTTGCAGTATGGGAGAATGGCTGGTGTGTAGAGGACTTTGTGTGGGCACTCGCACCTGTCTATGCTACAGACCCAGACTATGCTAGGAAGATTATTGCTACTATGGAGGCTAATGACCTCTATAGATTTGATGGATGGGGTGATGAAGATGCCTAAGATTAACAGTGCTATCATTGACCAGATTGCTCAACTTGAGGTCGATGCCCTACTTGATGGTCTCTCAGACCCAGAGCTTAGACGTAATCCAGCTTTCCTTGATAAGGTCAGACGCTTCCTCAAAGAGAACCAGCTTCAGACCACCCCAGAGACACCGGGGGTAGCTGAACTAATGAAGAGGCAGCAGACCACAGATATCCCGATCTTTAAGGAGGAGGTAGGTCACTTTGCTATGGACGGAAGACCAAATTAAACAGGCTCATAAGGACTTCCGTGTCTTCGTGTTCATGGTCTGGAAATCTATCGGACTCCCAGACCCTACACCTATACAGTACGATATTGCAAAGTACCTTATGAATACCCCAACTGACCGAAGCATCATAGAGGGGTTTCGAGGTGTCGCTAAGTCCTTTTTGACTTGTGCATACACCGTATGGATGCTTTGGAAAGACCCTCAGATAAAGGTCTTGGTTGTGTCTGCATCCAAAGATAGAGCAGATGCAAATGCTGTCTTTATCAAACGTATCATCTATTTGCTGCCATTCTTGGAACCTTTACAGACCCAAAGGGGACAGCGAGACACACAGAACCTCTTTGATGTGGGTCTTGCAGTGCCAGATATTTCTCCATCGGTAAAGTCTGTAGGTATCACAGGTCAGATCACAGGGTCTCGTGCAGACCTCTTGATTGCCGATGATGTTGAAGTTCCAAATAACTCTGGTACTCAGGTGCAGCGTGATAAGCTAGGCGAAGCTGTAAAGGAATTTGATGCAGTCTTAAAGCCGGGTGGTAAGATCATCTATCTGGGGACTCCTCAGAACGAAATGAGTCTCTATAATGAGCTGACTAAACGCGGCTATAGCAGACGTATCTGGACTGTTTTGTATCCAGCTTCCACGGCAGAAAGGGAATCCTATGGGAATGACTTAGCACCATTCATTGCTGAACCTTATGATGCAGACCCAGAGTCTTTTGCTGATAAGTTTATCCCTACAGACCCAGATAGATTCAATGTAGAGGAAATTGAGAAGCGTAAACTGTCTTATGGTAAGGCAGGGTTCACTCTTCAGTTCATGCTCAATACGAATCTCTCTGATGCTGAAAAGTATCCACTGAAGGTAAAGGACTTTATTGTAGCAGACCTTGATCTGAAGCAGTCTAGCCTCAAATGGGCATGGTGCTCAGAAGGCTCTAAAAGGCTCTCAGACGTGCCCTCGGTGGCTCTTAAGGGAGATTACTTCTATAGTCCTTTGAGTCGCTCTGAGGAGGTTTCAGAGTATTCTGGGACGGTTATGGCAATAGACCCTAGTGGTAGAGGTAAGGATGAGACTGCCTACTCGATCATTAAGTACCTCAATGGCTACCTGTTCATTATGGATATTGGTGGCTATCATGAAGGGTACTCTGAAGGGACACTTACGACCCTAGCTAACAAGGCTAAGTTCTATAATGTCAATGAAGTGGTCATCGAATCTAACTTCGGTGATGGCATGTTCTCTCAGCTGCTGAAACCTGTTCTAAATAGGATTCATCCTTGTGCCGTTCAGGAGATCAACAATAGACAGCAGAAGGAGAAGCGTATCATTGATACTCTTGAACCGCTGCTCATGAGTCATAAGATTGTCCTTAATCAGAGCGTTATTATGGACGATTATAGGGTCTATGAGAGACAGCCAGCCTATAGCTTTGTTTATCAGATGACCAGACTCTGTGATGAACGTGGTGCTTTGGCTCATGATGATAGACTTGATGCTGTAGCTATGGCTGTAGCTTATTGGCATGATGTGCTTGATAGAGATGCCAATGTGGGCTTAGAGGAGCATCTTGAAGAGGAATTAGAGATGTGGGCAGATCCTGATGGAGGAGCTTTGAATTGGGGTAAGCCAGAGGTCTTTAATGATAAGCTGAGTCTTGGTAAGATGCATGTGAGCAGCTTGAACCCCTTCAGGAAGTCGTAAAATGCGTTCTGATGGCTTCTAAGGTGCTTTGAAGGTAACTTTTCCTAAGACAGACAGGAAGCTCTTAGAAACAAAATAAGCGCATTCTAGCTAGTTGGTACTTTCTACTGACTAGCTATTTTGTAACTATTTATAAATATACAGAATTATGTATAATTATAAATAAGGATAGGAAGAGTTTATTGTCAACCTAAATTCTTATTGAGACACAAATATACAAACTCACTAATTGAGACACCTAATGGTAGAAGGGAAGGAAAGTTATAGTATACATAATGATACTACATTCTGTTCTTCACATTATGAGTTGCATAATGAATATTCATAAATATAAGTTAGTTAGTAGCTAGTAAATAGCTAGTTAGTAGCTAACCTTAAAAACTCTTATGAACTCTTAAAGCCTTCTTAAAGGGCTGGTCAGGTATCATAAAGAATTTCTAAACAATTCTAAAAGAGTCCTTTATGAGTTCTGACAGATACCTTAATGCTACCTTCTATCTAGCTACTATCTAGCTATCTAACTATCTATATAAAGGAAGTGTAATATGATTACTACTATTATCAAATATCTCAAGTATATCATAGTGGCTGTAGTTTCTTTCCTTCTTGGCTATGGCTGCTATGCTTATTTTAATAAACCACTATTTACTACTAACCCTGAATCTAAAGTGGAAAGTAAGTCTAAAGACACTGAGGTGATCCATGAAACGCATACTGTCACAATTAAAGAGAAGCAGCGAGACACAGATCCAGACTTAGTAGTGAATAACAGATACATCGCTAGTATCCATGGGGAGACCATGGAGATACCAGTGGTTCCTCATAAAGATCAGACAAAGGTAACTACAGAGATCGACATGACCCCTGTAGTCCGTAAATTGGCTGATGCAGAGTACAAAAGGAACTGGGAAGTGTCTACAGGTCTTGGTAGATCTCATGATGGTCACTTCTATGTACCTATTGGACTCCAAAAAAACTACAACTATGATAGAGCCATTGAGGTATCCATTGGACTCTCTAAAGACCATGTGGAGAACTTTCAGGTAACTCATAAGTGGAAGTTTTAAGCAATCGCAGGGGACTCCTTTGGGATACCCTTTAGACCTCTAGCTACTGTGGCTAGCAAAGACTAGCTGTGTCTTCCTAAGCGAAGCGGTAACTAGGGGTCTTGCTAGTATAACTAGCCTTATAAAAATTTTGGTAAAAATTGTGAAGTGTCTATTCATCCACTTGGCTGGCTCTAATTCCCCCCCTATGGGTACTCTTTAGGATATCTTCTGGTTACTCTTTAGGAGTACCACTGGATTTCTTTAGGATTACACAGCTAGCCATGCTAGGCTTGCCTCTTGAACTCTTTAGGGATACCATGCTAGCTAGTTGCTAGCCATGGAACATACAGATAGATTATTTTCTATCTGTTGCTACGCGAAAATCAAACAGTGTTTTACTTTAAGATTGACTATGGGTCACTTTAAGAGTCAAACAACGTTTTATTTTTTGCAAAATTGACCCACAGTCACTTTTATCTCTCCTCTCATCTGTTATTATTGACCCACAGTCAATTATCTGTTACTCTCATAAGGTTATCTAATTGACTCATAATTGACCGCAAAATGCCCATTTGAATACATATACACATTCTTGCATAGATACTCATAACGTACACTCTATGGATTTCATAGCGTACTCTTTATGGATACTTTATGCACCTTTATGAATACCTATACAAATACGCTACTAACTACTACCCTTTAATACCTATTACATATATAGGCAATTCCGCACCTATGTTATCGAACATTCTATTCAGTATCTATTATTAGAAACATTCTCATGAAAACTTGTCAAATAGTTTATTGGACATTCTGCTTGCAAAGGCGTATCCTATAGACAACGAAAGGCAAGCAACGAAAGCGAGCGAACCAATCGGAATGGTGACATGGTTCTTTGACAACATCATATTGTAATCCGATGGTGGGGGACACAATCCCACCAACACGAAACAAACGGATATAGCACAGCCGTTAGTGCGATATCGGCTAGGGGATGGGATACCGAAAGAACCCATAGGAAAACAGTCACTCACGACTGATAATGAGCAAACAATATGCAGCAGGCATTGAGATAGAAAGGGGAAAAACATCATGGAAAAGATTATCGACGTATGGTCTGACAATTGGCACGCTGATGAAGTTATCAACATCATCCACGATTATGGTTACACTACCGCGGGTATGACTCGCGAGACTATCGGCGTCTATGCTGAAAACGTGGAATGGACACGTTGCAAAGACGGGGAACTTCCGTCCATGTGTGTGGGTCTCACACATGATGAAGATACTTTCATTCATGGCGTGGATGAAATTGAAGAAAAGCCACTTTTCCTTTACAAACTAGTATTGATTGTACCGGATATGCCAAAAGCGGAAGAAAGCGAGGAAGACACAATGGAAGAGAAGACAAACGTGGTCATGAACATCGGAATGACCACTAAAGACGGCGTAAAGCTGAATATTGAAAGCGCGATGGACGCAATTGGCAAGGAAAGCAACTGTACCATCACTAAGTGCATTGGATTCTACAAAGGGCGCAAGGAGGCGTCCTTGAAAGTAGAAATCTATGGGATTGCGGTAGACCGTGCCGTAAGCATGGCTAGCTACTTCTCCCATATCTTCCGCCAGGAATGCGTGGCGGTATCTGTTGGAAGTGCTACCGTGTTTGTCAATGATAACTACACGGAAGATGAATTTATCGAATGGTGCGAAGAACTTGACCGCTAGGCATGTGTCTATCAAATGTAATGGGTAGTAGGGTTACTACCCTTTAGGAACTCAAAGGAACTCAAGGAGGAAAACAAAATGGAACTTAAAAAACTGAGTGAACATCGTTATGCTAATTGTGCAATGTATAAAAGATATGTGCTGCTGAATGGACATGATTTTGATGGTATCGAATGGGGGTTCTTGTCCTATTCAACCCGCATTATCATCGTCCGTGGTAGTCGCGTGATGTTCACCGGCTACTATTCAAGGACAACAAGTCGTCAGCTTACATGGTGGTTGAATGAATACGGTAACAAACTCAAGGGGCTTGATAAAAAGACGCTTGATATCATGGATAGAGAAAAGCTAGCCTACAACTTTGAAACGGGCGAACTTGAACCATTAACCCATGATGAACTGAGAGAACGCAAGGGCGAACGTGCTATGGCATTTAATTATGGTTATGGTTGGTAACTAGCAAGGAGAGAAACAAAATGAGAAATACAGAAATTCAGATGGATACATGGGAAATCAAGATGGTGCGCAGATGGACTCTTTGGGGGTCTATCACACCACGCATTGAGTCTATCGTGGCTCGCTATGGGGCTATGATTGACCATGCAAGGTCTCTCAAAGAGAAAGAGCAAGTGGAAAGAGAGTTTGTAGTGACCATGCTCTCTCATGGCGTGGTCTGTGATTATGAATAGCAAGGATGGGGGTATCAATCATGGTTAAGCAGATGATTTTCAATGTCATTGATGGCATTGACATGCGAGCATACACAAGAGAGGACAAGGCGGTAGAAAAGTATGAGTCTATCGTCAAGAGACGTTGGAAAATGACGGAAAACGACAAGGATGACTATGGCAGACCATTAGAAAATGCCTTGCTTGAACATTACACAAGCATTAACGGGCGCACCATTATGATGCGTGCCATGTTCCTTGAGATTGACAAGGACATCGAAAAGTCACCATGGGATTTTGATTAAGGCTAGCAAGACTAGCAAGGAGGAAACATCATGAATAAGCAGGAAATTATGGACGCAATCAAGGCATTGGCAGGGTCTCAGGGATTCTATGGGAGGCTCTATGAGACCCTCAAGGAGAATCCGGAAGCTCTTGAATTTCTCGAGAAACAGAATTTCAAGGACAGTCTTGACATGGTAATGTTTTTAGAGGCATAACTCAAGGAGGTAACTACCATGCTTAAAGTAACTGAAGAATACGATTTTGACGCTCTTTACAATAACTCATGGGGACAGGCGGTCAAGGTTCTCAATGAAATTGATGAACATGACAAGAGCGAAGAACTCATAGATTTCCTTGAAGGCCTCTATCCCGATGGAATTGATGGTGTCGAATTAAATGACCTGTTGGCATACGATTGGGAATGGGTCTACAAGAATATCGGCATGCCTATCAAGGGGGATGAATAAAATCATGGTCAAGTTTCTTATCATGACTAGCCTATTATTGGTAAGTCTATCCATGCTTGTTATATCGGGGGTCTGCACTTCACCAATTATCACGACTATCATTATTGGCCTTCTTATTGTATTCGTTGTAGCTATTGCCTAAAAAGAGGAAAATATCATGAGACAGTTAGAAAGCACTATGGAACTTAAAGATGTTATCAAGGGTCAGCTTATTGACCTGTTGGCTAACTATGAGACTTGTCACATTTGCTATAGTTGGGATTTAGCTAATATCCTTGCAGGGGAAATCATCTCAAGAAAGCCATGGTGGTGGCTTATCAACATCTGCAATTGCCACTATAGAGGAATCATGGACGATCTTAAACGCTACCATCTGCCCAAGCCTAAGGGAGACACAACGGATTGGGCTAAACTTGCTATCACCATTGAAGTTTCTGAAATCCTTGCTACTTGTGACACGGTGATAGACACATGGCACACCTATGCGGATGATGGTCGTGATGAAATGCCCGCTATGCTTACTCATGGGGTTGCACGGTGCATTGCCATGGATATTGTCTTCATGGATAATTGAGACACCTAAAAGAGAAAGAGACACCTAGCTAGTTAGTAGTTAGTAGCTAGTTAGCTAGTGTGTCTATTTCAATTCAATTCAAGGAAGGAGAAACTATCATGAAAATTAAAGTTATCACAAGTCGCGGTATCAAGAAATGGAACTACAATGATGTTGTGTCTATCATGGACTGCTATTCCGCTAATATCTTTGATATTATTGAAAAGTATCACAAGAGAAGAGCCTTTATGAAATACCTCAAGGCTCTTTGCCGTGGCGGTATTGCAGATTGGGACTTGTATGACCTCTTGACTTACCATTGGAAGCACATTTTCAAGAAAATTGGTCTTCATAGCACCGCTATGGGGATGGTTGAATACTTGATTGAAAAAGAAAGGACAAACTAATACCATGGCTACACTTGATGACGAACTGAAACTAGAAAACGAATACAGAAACATGGCAATGGACAAACTCAAGGATGCCCTCAAGTATAAAGAAGGCACAGGTGATGCGTCCCATACTGCCATGGGGTCTGGTCTTATCAATCATCTGTATGCGAACCTTGCAAGAAACATGAAGACATGGGTAGACCTCATGCTTACACCTAAAAGAGGCGTAAAGCCCATGTATTATAACCTCTTGAAGTATTCCCATGCACAGTTTGAAGATGAAGACACCTTCGTCTCAATTCTGTGCCTTTCCCTCTTGTCTAACGTCATCAATCAGATTGTAATACCGAAAAAGCACAACAATAACAAGGAAACCATGCTCTCTAATGTTGGGGCTAGTACAGGGGAACAGATCAAGGATGAAGTACACTTGCAGGAATTTCTGAACTACTTGATGGGTCAGGACTATCAGAACTATATCAATAGCACTGTCTTTCAGGACTGGCTCAAGGATAACAATAGGAAGATGTTTGAGTTTACAAACATTCCTGTAGGTATCGCTAGGGGACTCAAGACAAGAAACAGTGACTACTACAGACGCTACTATGTTCAGCAGGTTGAGAAGAAGGTCATGGATGCCAACATCCCATGGAAGCCGAAGACCTTTGAGAAGGCTGAATGGATGACTTTAGGGGGCAAGTTGGTAGAGATCTTGCTTGCCTCTACAGACCTGTTTGAACTCAAGTCCGTTGGTGGTTCTACGGATGACATTCACGCCACGCAGAAGTTCCTTGATATTTGGGAAGCCAATACAGACTATGCACTGCTTCACGCATACAAGACTTGCCCGACTATCATTCCACCAAAGGACTGGACTAGCGTGGATGAAGGGGGCTACTATGGTGAACTCTCCGTCTTCAATAAAGCGGTACGCCTGTATCGCTTTCAGGAAGGTGGGTACTATTATGACAAGTACATCAAGAAGCTGAAATCCGCAGACCTGTCTAAACCATTCAAGGCTCTCAATGCCATCCAGAGTACCCCATGGAAAATTGACAAAAAGGTACTCAAAGTGGCTCATGAAATTGTCAAGATGGGTGGGGATAGAGCGGGTCTTCCTAGCACCGAACCATATCAGGGTCTTCCACCTCTTGTCAACCCAACTGAGGAAGAACTCAAGGCACACAAACACAAGATGTTTCTCCAATACAAGAAAGAGTCAAGCCGTAAAGGTAAGATGGTAAGGGTATTGGCTAACATCGACACGGCTGAACGCTTCAAGGACTACGACCATATCTATTTCCCTTGCAATATGGACTTTAGAGGTCGTATCTATCCGATTCCGTCTTTTAGCTTTCAGGGTGATGACCTCAACAAGGGTCTCATCCAGTTCGCAGATGCACCAAAGGTGACAGACCCAAGCACAGAACGTTGGTTATTGATCGCAGGGGCTGAGTTTGCGGGGATTGACAAGGTGTCTTTCACAGATGAAATCAAGTGGGTTAAGGAAAACGAACAGAACATCCTTGACACCGCAGAAGACCCGATTGGCATGTTGGACTGGTGGGGAAACCTTGATTGTCCCTTTGAGTTCCTTCAGTTCTGCTTTGAGTATAAGGAAATGGTAACATACAAGGCTTCTCATGATGGGTCTATCGTGGGATGGTCAACTGGCGTACCGATCGCCTTTGATGGAACATGTTCTGGTCTTCAGCACTTTTCAGCGATCTTGAGAGACCCTGTAGGGGCAGAAGCTGTCAATCTGAAACCTTCCGACAAACCGCAAGATATTTATGGGAGGGTAGCATATGTTGTATGCCAAGTATTAAAACATGATTCAGAACATGGTACAGCAGATGAATGGGATGAAGACAAAAACAGACCAAAGTACGGTACGAAGACCCTTGCTCAACTTTGGCTGAACTTTGGCGTCAACCGTAAAGTGACCAAACGTTCTGTCATGACCCTCGCATATGGCTCTAAAGAGTATGGCTTCAAGGAACAGGTCTTTGTAGACACAGTTGAACCGCACATGGATGAGGGTGTCTTTACCGAAGACAACGGCAGACCATGTGCTTCTTACATGGCAAAGCTGATTTGGGAAGCAGTAGGCAAAGTAGTAGTCAAGGCAGTCGAAGGTATGGAATGGTTGCAGAAGGTCACAAGGATGATCTGCAAGAATGAGAATGTAGTCCAATGGACGACTCCCATGGGACTCATTATTCATCAACCATATCTGGTCACAAAAAGCAGAACCTACAGACTCCGCTTCGCACAGACACAGAAGAGAATTTACGTTCCGTATACTTTGGGTGACGTTTGGAGTAATAAACAGGCTAACTCCATTGCACCGAACTTCATTCATAGCATGGACGCAAGCCATCTCCAATTGACCGTAGGGACTGCTAAAGATCAAGGCATTAACCATTTTGCCATGATTCACGACTCTTATGGGACTACTTTGGAAGACGCAGGACTTCTTTTCAAGACCGTTAGGGAGTGCTTTGTGAAACTCTATACGGAACATGACGTACTTAAAGAGTTCGCAGAAGAAGTATCTCACCTGACCGAAAAGAAACTTCCTGATCTTCCTGAACGTGGGTCTTTCAATATCAATGAAGTGCTGAGTAGCCTTTACGCTTTCCACTAATTGAGACACGCTCCATAGTGCCTAATTGAGACACCTACTGAGGAAGGGGAGAAGGACTCTTTAAGATATCTTTAAGATATCATAGAGAGTCTTACTAGATACCTTAAATCTAACTACTATATACTATCTATTAACTATCTATATATAGAATACTTAAAGTATACTTAATATATAGATCCTTTATAGATAGATAGATAGTAGCTAGATAGATAGTAACCTTATGATATCTTTAAGACTCCATACCGCACCAGAAAGGACTGGTGAGGTATGGAGTCTTTTTTTTGTGTATTAAATGCTGTGCTAGAGGACTCCTCTAGCTGTGTGTCTTATACCACGAGCCTTCGGCATTGGCAACTGAGAACGTCTCTCAGTTAGCTAATGACCAAGTAATTGAGACACCTAGTAGAGGAAAGGTCACTTTCCTTTTCCTAGCTATTGAGACACCTAATAGAGGAAATGCAAGTCAGTGAAAGGAGGTTGACATTATGCATTTTAGATTCAAGCCAGAAAAGGTCTGTAGTAGTCAGATTGAGTTTGATTTAACGCCAGTAAAGTACGATGATGATGACACAGTTATCCCTCATAAGTATTGTGTACACCACATCAAGTTCACTGGTGGATGCCAAGGTAACTTGAGTTTCATCTCAAAGATTCTTGTAGGCTACCGTGCAGACTACCTTATGGGGCTTTGCAGGGGACATAAGTGCGGTAACAGACCCACCTCTTGCATGAATGAGTTTAGCAAGTGCCTTGAGAAGGCTATTAAGATCATGGATGAAAGGGAGTGGACTGTAGATGACTGTATCTAAGTTCAAGTTAGGTGACATGGTCTATGCACCTTTCCATGGTTTTGGAATGGTCACAGATATTCTTAAAGAGCCATGTATCTATCCGATCGTAGTCAGATGGTTTGCTACTAATGAACATCTGGTCGAAAGTGAAAGCACATTCACAGCAGATGGCTATATATCTGTCTATGCCAAAAATGCTGATGCATTAAAAATCACTGTAGTTAGGAGACAGCATGACAAGAGCAGGAAGCTCTTAAATCGCTTCAGAGCGTTCCTCAAGGGTGACTAAGTAAATTATACTAAGACACCTTGAGAACGCCTTAGAAACGATTTTGGAGCGTCCTAGGGCTATTTTAAGACAAGAAGGAGTGGTTATTATGTTTGAAGTAGGCGATGCGGTTATTTCCGGAAGATTCGGTGAAGGCATTGTAACGGATGTTGATAACAACGACCTGTACATCTATCCTATTCATGTTCAGTGGAAGAATAGCTGCAAGAGAAGCATTTTCACGCCAGAAGGGCGATATAATATCAGCTTTAATGACCCTGATGTTGATATCTGCTTGCTGAAGGAAAAGGAGATGAAGAAAAAAAATGGACAGATTGCTAGTGTCATTGACCACAACATTGCAAAAAAGCAGGATTCAAAAGCTATGGTTGAGGACAAAAAATTCACGGAAACACGCAGAAGGAATGAGGAAGAACACAAAGGATTTAAGGTCGGAGATATGGTCTATTCTCAGTTTTCTGGTGTAGGTGAAATCATCAAGATTGGCAAAAATGAAAACCTTGAGTATCCGATTGAAGTCAAGTGGTGTTACAAGAAGGATATTGACACACTCGATTATGATTTCTTCACATTAGATGGGCACTTCTTTTCTGATCGTAGAAATGCTCTTAGGGATATTGTGCCAGTCGAAGAGGTCGATATGGAGTTTGAGGGGAAGGACGATGGCACTATCGAACGCATGGAAGATGCTCTCAATAAGAAAGTTGAGGATGCCGTAAATCCATCTCATTACAAAGTCAAAGGTCTCCCAGAAGCGATTGACATTATCAATCACCTTATGCACCGTGAACAGTATGAGGGATTCCTGTGGGGGAACATCATGAAATACGCCTATCGTTACGGTAGGAAAGGTGACAAAGCTGAGACCGCCGGAAAGATTGCGTGGTATGCAAATCAGCTCAAGGATTTAGCAGAGGAAGGTGACAATAAATGACTCTTGAAGAACTCTTAGAGGTAGTTCCAGATAACTACCCACTTGGTCTTATGGATTCCGATCCAGATAACTATGCTATTCTGGTCTTTGGTAATAAGAAAGATATCATTTTTGGCTATGGGCAGCGAGCAAGATTGCTTCCTGAACAGGTGAAGAACTTGAAAGTCGTTGCTATTCACCCCGGTGCTAAACCATATCTTCCAGATGATACTGATATGTATGGGGATGATTCTATTGAACTTCATGTGATGACTAAGCTGCTGATTGAGGTGAGTCCAGATGATTAAATTTGGTGACATTTACTTTGGTGAAATGAAGAAGAAGGAGAAGAAATGAGAATTAACAATCTTCAGGTATATGACATGCATAATTCAATTAGAGCCAGTGGTTATCCAATGAAAGCCTATTTGGATGTTGAAGATCAGCACAGATTTCTTGATGACAAAGATTGGAAGAGAGCTGTGTCTTTAGCAAGCAGAGCGTCTAACGAAGGACACGATAACTTTCTGTCTGGTATTGTTGTGTCTTTTGACTTGACATGTACTGTCAAGATGTGGACAGAGTTTGAAAGATATCATTTTGCACAGATTGTGTCTAGTCAGTCCACGATGCACCGTCTGGCAAAGATGGAACTTGAGACAGCATTCACTCCATATACAGACCCATGGATTGTCAACCGTCTCAAAGAGTTGCAGAAGAGGTACAATGAAGAACCTAGTGAACAGAACTTCCTGATTCTTTTGTATTCCTGCCCTACTGGTCTGCACCTGACTGCTCGGGTAACGACCAACTACAGACAGTTGAAGACGATGTTGAAGCAGAGATACAATCACAAGCTGCCTGAATGGAGAAAGTTCTGCCGTGACATTTTGGAGCAGTGTCCGATGGGTGCTGAATTTTTGTTAGAAAAAGGAGTATTTAATGAAACTGCCAACACTGAAAATTAAGAAGCTGTACGAACATGCATTAGTGCCACAGAAAATGACCAAAGGCTCGGTGGGTCTTGATCTTGCTGTGTCTGACCCTGTTACCTTTTTTCCACATGTAGTGACAAAAGTGTACACTGGTCTTGCTATGGCAATCCCTAAAGGATACCATGGTGAACTTCATATTCGTAGTTCATGGGGACAGAGAGGCATTAGACTTGCCAACTGTACAGGAATTATTGATTCGGACTATAGAGGAGAGATTACATTGATGGTCATCAATGATTCTGATACTGTGTATCATGCTCTTGAAGGAAAACGCATTGCACAGTTCATACTGGTGAAAGATCCAGCATTTAACATTGAAGAAGTAACTGAATTAGATAAAACTGAACGTGGTAATGGTGGATTTGGTTCCACTGATTTGAAAGAGGAGAAATAATTATTATGGCAAAACGTGAATTTACAACTGGTGTTACCCCTAAGGGTAGTCTGCTGTTTCCGCATATCTACGAACCTGAACAGTATGAAGGCAAAGACGTAGGATATACGGTCAACATCAAATTCGATCAGAAAGAAACGGATGCACTGATCGCAGTGATTGATGAGGAATTGCAGAACGCTAAACATTCCATCAAACTGAAACCGGGACAGAAATGGTCTGCTGAACCGTTCCTTGGCTACAAAGAAGACAAAGATGGCGATATTGTCTTTAAGTTCAAGGCTAACTCTCATTACACTACGAAGTCTGGTGAGACTCATAAAGTCACCATTCCAGTCTTCGATGCACATGGTAAACCGATTAAAGACCCGCTGTCTATCGGTAATGGCACTATCGCTAAAGTAGCGTACACTCTTGTACCGTACTGGATCTCTAAGGTAGTCAATGGTGTCAAACTCCGTCTTGATGCAGTACAGATTATTGACCTGAAGGAATATGGGCAGAAGGATGCAAAGGGCTTCGGCTTCGGTGAAGAAGAAGGCTTCTCCGCACCTGAAGAGAAGGAAGAAGACGATTCTCCGTTCGCAGAAGAAACAGACGAAGATAACGGAGAGTTCTAAGTATGAAGAGGTTTTTCAGCAGGAGAGGTGGTTGGTCTAAGCATGTAGATGCAACCTACAGATCTGGTCTGGAAGACAAAGTAGCAGCACAACTTAGGGATGCAGATATTGATGCGAAGTATGAGGAGTATCAGCTTCCATATGAGATTCCCGCTACTTCACATCATTACACTCCTGATTTTGTTTTACCGAACGGTATTATTGTAGAGACAAAAGGTGTCTTTGACGTAGATGACAGAAAGAAACATCTGCTCATTAAAAAGCAATATCCTAAACTGGATATTAGATTTGTCTTTTCGTCTTCTAAGACCCACATTTACAAGGGGTCTAAGACAACGTATGCTGACTGGTGTGACAAATACGGTTTCAAGTTTGCTGATAAATGGATTCCAGACAAATGGTTAAGAGAACGAAAGAGAGCCATCACTGGCTTGATTAAGAAGAAGAAGTAATTGAGACACCTAATAGGGGAAAGGAGTGAAAAAGGATTTGGCTTTTGTGAATTTGAAATTTAGAAAGAGGGATGCCACTAACTATATCTATATCGTAAAGAAAGATTTGCATGGCGTAGGACTGGATACTCTGAGAACGAAGAGTATGAAGAGAGGAGGTCTTGATACAGGTTTCCATTTTATCATTAGATCTAATGGTAAGATTGAAGCTGATCGTGTTGAATACGCATTTGCTGGTTGGTGGTTCGATCATGAAGATAAAGCGGTAGCTATTCTTATAGACACAGCTAGAGATAGTGAAATATCTTCGGCAGCTAAGAAGGCTATCAAAGAGATTTCTTCTAAGTATCCACAGGCAAGAATTATGGAAATTAACAATGCTGGGGATTTGGAGGATTGAGTAAATGGAAGAGCTAGAGAGTACCGCAATTAGAGTGCATCTGCCATGTCCCGATTGCGGTTCTCACGATGCTCTCTGTGAGTATAGCGATGGTCATACATATTGCTTCTCATGCAAGACCTATCATAGTGGAGAAGAGGGCAGAGGAGTGGGTCATAACAAAAAGATCATTCCTATCGACAATATGAAACTGGACTCACTGAGAGCTAGGGGGATTACAGAAGTAACATGTCAGGCTTACTCATATTACAAAGTCAGAATGGATGGTGGCTGGTGTCAGGTAGCGAACTACTTTGATGACGATGGAAAGATCGTTGGACAGAAGCTCAGGTTCGCTAACAAGATCTTTAAGACAAGAGGTGACATTTCTACAAGATTCTACGGACAGCAAAAGTGGGCTGGTGGTGGCGGTAAGAAACTGGTCATTACAGAAGGTGAAATTGATTGTTTAACTGTGTCTCAGCTTCAGGGTAACAAATACCCTGTTGTGTCTATCCCGCTAGGCGTTGGGTCTGCTAAAAAGGTCTTTAAGGCAAACATGGATTGGCTGAACTCTTTTGAACAGGTCATTGTAATGTTTGACATGGACGAAGCAGGGAGACAGGCAGTGAAGAGCATTGAGGGGCTTCTGAAACCTAACAAGCTATACATTGCTAATCTTCCTCTCAAAGACCCAAATGAATGTTTGCTGAATGGCAAAGGACAGGACGTTATCAAAGCTATCTGGTCTGCAAAACCATATATGCCCGATGGCATTATTAACGGTAAAGACACATGGGATGAAGTATCCAAAGAAGATGACAATGACAAAGGCTATCCGTATCCATGGGATATTGATCTCAATAAGATGACTATGGGTATTCGCAAAGGAGAGCTGACAGTCTTGACCGCTGGCACTGGCGTTGGGAAGACAACTTTTGTAAGAGAGATTGCCTACGATATGGGTGTCAACAAACATCTTAAAGTAGGTATGCTGATGCTTGAAGAGAACGTGAAGAGGACAGTCAAAGGTCTTATGTCTATCGCAGCTGGCAAAAGACTCTACATCAATAGGCAGGGTCTATCTGATGAAGAGTTCAGAGCAGCTTTTGATAAGACAATGGGGACAGGAAACTATGTTCTCTATGAACACTTTGGGTCACTTGAAGGTGACAATCTGATGGACAAAATTAGGTACATGGCTGTAGGTGAAAAATGTGACTTTATCATACTAGATCATGTATCTATCGCTGTCTCTGGTATCGAAGGAGACAACGAACGAAAGCTGATTGATGTGCTTATGACAACTATGAGATCTCTTGTCGAGGAGACTGGGGTTGGTCTTATAGTCATTTCACATCTTCGGCGAGTTCCTGACCAACAGGCACATGAAGAAGGTGGGTCTACTTCTTTGTCCCAGCTTCGTGGTTCAGGAGCTATAGCACAGCTTGCAGACACAGTTATTGGTTTGGAGAGAAATCAGCAAGCAGAGGGTCGCAAGAAGAACCTTGTGAGAGTCCGTGTTCTGAAGAACAGATGGACAGGCGAAACAGGGATTGCTGGCTACCTGTATTATGATAGAGACACAGACAGATTGACTGCTGTAGATAGGCTGACTGATTTTGAAGATGATGAAGATAATGAGGATGACACTGATTGTCCTTTTTAATAACTAGGAGGAACTATGAAAGTTGATTGGGAAGATCGTGAAGTATCTATGGGTATCTTCAAAGCAAAGTATGCGAAGAACTCCGAAGAGACCCCAGAAGAATTTTGTGAAAGAGTAGCGTCTATCGTAAGACCAGAACTTCACGACTTTGTTAAAGAGAGTCTGGAAGCAGGGAGATTCTGTTTCGGAGGACGAACTCTCTACATGGCAGGAAGACCAGAAGTTAAGGCTTCTTCTTCTAACTGCTACATTATGCCAATGCCAGAAGATGACATTGAGTCTATCTATGAGTCCAATGCACAGATGGCTCGTATCTTTTCTCGTGGGGGTGGAGCTGGTGTAAACATCTCCAAACTTAGACCAAAGGGAGCTAGAGTCCGCAATGCAGCCGAAACCTCTACCGGTGCTGTGTCTTTCCTTGAACTCTACAACACCACTGGTAACATCATTGGTGCTAGAGGGAGGAGAGCAGCAGAAATGGTCGTTCTGAACTGTGACCATCCTGATGTTGAAGCTCTTCTGGATATGAAAGCATCTGGTGAAAAGCTGGCATCTATGAATATTTCGGTACTTTTCACTGATGAATTTATGGAAGCAGTTCTGAATAATAAGAAGTTCAGACTTCACTTTGAGTGTAAAGACACAGGTGAGAATATTGAGAAATGGATTGATGCTAGAAAGTTCTTCACACATTTTTGTGAGGTTGCTTGGGATATGGGAGATCCTGGGGTTCTGTTTAATGATCGTATTCAGCAGCATAACTTTAATCCTAACCGTCCTAGCTATCATATTTCCACTTCCAATCCATGCAGTGAATTTCTTGGTGCTGACTACAGCTCGTGCAATCTCGGTTCTATCAATGTCTATAGCTTTGTTAGAAATAAGTTCCGCACTGATGCATTCTTCGACTACAAAGCATTCTGCGGAACGGTAGTCAAAGCAGTAATGGCACTGAATGATGTTCTGAAGTACGGTTATGATAAGCAGCCACTTCCAGAAAACAAGAAGTGCATTGATGATTGGAGACAGATCGGTCTTGGTCTGTTTGGTCTTTCTGATGCATTTGTAGCTCTTCGTATCAAATATGGTTCTGAAGAGTCTATTAAATTCGTAGACACCCTTCTGAAGACCATGCATGATGTAGCTCTTAAAGCCTCTGTAGGTGAAGCTATTCGGTTCGGTAGTTACGGTAAGTTCTTCAAAGGTATCCTTCCGACTGTTGATAAAGACCTGATGACCACTGAGGAACTGGATAGTGTAATGAAACATGGGATGGCTAATGCTTCTCTTCTGTCTATTGCACCTACAGGTACAATGAGTCTTTTCATGGGGAACTTTACAGGTGGTTGTGAACCTATCTTTAAGCTCTTCTATGATCGCTCTACACATAAGATGGAGAAGACGGGAGATAGCTTCCGTGTCTATGCAAGATCTATTGAAGACCTTCTGAACTACAATGGTCTTTCTTTGGATATGAGTGTAGAAGAAATCAAAGAGATGTTCCCATGGGTAGTTGAAGCACATGACATTCCGTGGGCAAGCCGTGTTATTCTACAGTCCACTATGCAGAAGTATGTAGATAATGCTATCAGCTCTACTGTCAACCTTCCGCATGACGCAACTGTGGATGATGTATTTAATATCTACATTGCAGCTTGGAGAAGTGGCTGTAAAGGTATTACGGTATTCCGTGATGGATGCCGTAGAGGTAATATCCTTGGGGTTGAAGAGAAGAAAGAAAAGGTTGAACCAAAGAAAGCAGAGCCAGCACCAAAGAAGCCAACTTGCAGTGGTGATGCAGATTATAGAGAATGCCCAGAGTGTCATGAAAAACTCTTTAAGGTTGAAGGGCATTGCGGTTATTGTGTTGGTTGCGGTTATAGTGCTTGTGGCATGTAAGTAAAGCATAGAAGGAGGAAATTAGATATGCTTATCTTTGATATTGAAACTGATGGTCTGTTAGACACGATGACTAAGATTCACTGCCTAAGCATATCTGATGGACACCATAATATTATTGGCTATAGACCTGAAGAGGTTGAAGCTGGTGTTAAGAGATTGTGGGAAGCTGTGAATAACGGAGAAGGAATTTGTGGACACAATATCATTAACTTCGATATTCCAGCTATCCATAAGATCTATCCATGGTTTGAGATTTCGAGAGACAAGAGAAAGTTTGTTGTAGACACATTAGTTCTGGCAAGGCTGGTCTTTTCCAACATCTCTGAGTCGGACTATGGTGCTTTTAGACGCAAGGAGATACCCGGCTCTTTAATTGGGTCGCACACCTTAAAGGCTTATGGGTATCGCCTTGATGTCTATAAAGGCACATATGCGGAAGACACGGAAGATGCATGGGCAATGTTTAACGAAGATATGCTGAAATACAATAAGCAGGATGTTGTCGTTACTGAAGCCCTTTATGAGAAAGAGCTGGCTAAACATTATCCAGAAGCTGCTATTGACCTTGAACATAAGGCTCAGTGGTTAATGACAAAGCAGGAGCAAAATGGTTTCCCATTTGACATTAAGGGAGCAAAGGAACTTGAAAAGACCCTTAGAGACAGAGCAGCTATTGTGTCTTCCAAAATCAAAGACCTTGCTCCACCTATTCCAGATAAGGTCTTTATCCCTAAGAGAGACAACAAGAGACTTGGTTACAAGGCGGGTGTCCCTGTTCAGAGATACAAAGAATTTAATCCGGGGTCTAGGCAGCAGATCGAATGGGTAATTAGAACGCATTATGGATATAGTCCACAGAACGAAGAATTGTATGCGGAAGATGGGAGGTTAAAGATAGATGAAACAACTTTTCACTTTATGGCAAAAGACGAAGAAGCTCCTGAAGCAATTCGTACTTTGGCTCCTTTGTTTGAAGAACAGTTGATGCTTACGAAGCGTCTGGGTCAGCTTGCAGATGGGACACAGGCGTGGTTGAAGTGTGTGAAAGGAGATGGCAAGATTCATGGAAGAGTTAATCCTAACGGTACTGTTAGTGGGCGTGCTACTCATTCTCAGCCGAACGTTACTCAGGTTCCTCACAATGCTAGTCCCTACGGCAAGGAGTGTCGTAGTCTGTTCGGAGTGCCTAAAGGATGGATACAGGCGGGCATTGATGCTTGTGGTTTGGAGCTTCGGTGTCTGTCTCATTTCTTATACCCTTATGACAATGGTGCGTATGCTAATGAAGTAGTCCATGGTGACATTCATACAGCAAATCAGAAAGCAGCTGGTCTTCCTACAAGAGACGGAGCAAAGACCTTTATTTATGCTTTTCTCTATGGTGCAGGAGATGCTAAGATTGGCAAGATTGTAGGTGGTGACGCAACTGATGGAAAACGACTCAAGAAGAAATTTCTTGCTGGGACTCCTGCTATTTCTTCTCTACGAAATACTATTAAGAAGTGTCTTATAGCTGAAGAGTATCATGGGAAGATCATTAAGTGGAGACGAAAGTACCTAAAGGGTCTTGATGGTAGACACTTGCATGTCAGGTCTATCCATTCAGCACTTAACCTACTCTTGCAGTCGGCTGGTGCTTTGGTCTGTAAGTATTGGATAGTAAGAACGGAAGAGAGGTTATTAGCTCGTGGACTTACGCATGGCTGGAATGGTGATTTTGCTCTTATGGCTTGGGTGCATGACGAACAGCAGATCGCATGCAGAACACCTGAGATTGCAGATATTGTTATTGCAGAAGCACAGGCTGCTATGAGAGACACACAAGCTCATTTTCATTTCAGAGTACAGTTAGATACCGATGGCATGAAAGGAGGAAATTGGTATGACTGTCACTAATACGAAAGGAGTATTCTATTTGAATAAATATCTTGAAGTGCTGTGTAAGATGTTGCAGAAACAGTATAGACTTCAGAGTGACTTTGCCAGAGAAAATGCTTTTATTATTGCAGAAGCTGCTTCTCGTGGTCATATCTCTTCTGTACTTTCTGGAACTGCTACAAATTCTTGGTATGTTACGGCAAAGGGCTTTAAGCTCCTGAAGAAGGAAGGGTATTTATAATATGCTCTACATTCTTCTTGATGCCGACATGCTTTGCTTTGTGTCTTGCTCCTCAGTGGAACGTGAGATCAACTGGGGTGATGGTCTTTGGACTCTTCACGCAGACGCACATGAAGCAGAAGCACAGATTGACGATAGGGTCGAAGGAATTGTCACAACAATCTTGGACAAGCTGAACTACGAAGGTGAGTACAGGATTATTATGTGCATTTCAGACCCTGTAGCCAATTTCAGAAAAAAGATCTTGTCTACCTATAAGGCTAACAGAATTGGTAAGAGAAAACCTGTTTGCTATCGGGAAGTCCTTGACTGGATTAAAGCGCACTACATCACTAGGATGATTCCGACCCTTGAAGCAGATGACGTAGTAGGTATCTTAGCTACTCACTTTAAGGGGCAGGAAGTTCATAGTTCCGGGGACAAAGACTTTAGGTCTATCCCCGGTATCTTTTACAACTTCCTTCAGGGTGAGCTTTATCACATCTCAGAACGTGAAGCAGACAAATGGTTCTACACACAGACACTCATTGGAGACAAAGCCGATAACTATGATGGTTGTCCGGGGATTGGTGAAAAGACAGCAGAAAAGATTTTTAAGAAGGAGGGAGTCTCATGGGGGACAGTAAAGAAAACTTTTCTAAGAAAAGGTCTAACAGAGGAAGACGCATTGCAGCAAGCAAGGGTCGCTCGCATTCTAAGAGACACAGAGTGGAAGGATGGAAAGCCGATTCTCTGGTCTCCATCGAAGTAGACCCAAATGATGCTAAGACCCTTGACTATATTGCATCAAAGGTCTATCACGAAATTCGGGGGCTGAGATCTAAACCCGGTAAGACTTTTGCTGACTTTGGGTCTATCTACTATAGTCTTTACTGGCTCGCAGAAGCAAAGCACCTTATTCTCTTTAGGGATACTAAAGGACACAATGTGGGTGTGTTAGCCTTTGACATTGTGACACCATGGTATACACGCTATACCTGTTTTAGCGAACTTTTTGTACTTTGTTTAGACCCAGCTTTTCATGGCTTTGGTCGCATAGCTCTTCGATATATGAAGAAGAGAGCTAAGGGGCTTGGTTGTGCTTTAATGGAGACAGGAGCGTCTATGACTGATGACCCTAAGATGATTGAAAATCTCTATAAGAGACACGGCAAATGTACGTTTATGTATCCATGTTTTGCTTGGGTCTTCCCTAATTGAGACACCCCCTATAGATACTAATTGAGACACCTAATAGAGGAGGGTACACATGAGTGACAAGATTCCTTATGTTCATGAAGATATTGTAACATATCTTGATGATTTGTTTAACTTTGATTCTCTACTATCTGCTCTTGATGGAGAACAGGCAGAGTATCAGATTGGATACATGAAGGGAGTTAGAGATATTATCAATCATTTACGCGCAATTTCAGAGGAGCAGAATGAGAGGTGATAGGGTGTGTTTATGGAAGACACCTAAGATTCCTACACCATCTGTCACTGCTAGAGAGCTAACCCCTTCTACGGAAGCTGCTGATCCGAACTCTCCTATCTATGGGGGTACGGATGCTTGGAAGCAGAAACGGAGAGGTTCTCAGGCATTGCAGATCAGGCGTGGAACAGACAACATGAATAACAGAGTTAGTGTAAATGACACAGGAGGTTGGAGTATCTAATGGGGTTAATACGATCAATTGCAAACAGCCCTACTCCACCACAGGGAGGAGCAGCACGAATGCTTTGGGGGCTTAGTAGAAAGGGCAAAATGAATAATAGTAGTAGCAGCTCAAGCTCAGGATCTCCTGCTGCTCCTGCTGTTGATTCTAGTGCAGGAAGTGCTGGTCTTAATGTGGACTCAGGGGCAACAAAGAGAAAGCATCTTAAAGGGCGAAGAAGTCTTATGATTGGCTCTGGAAATCCAACTGGTGGCATAACTACAGGAGTAGGTTTGAATATCTAAAGGAGGTTAATGATTTAATTATGGGCGGTATTGGACACGCTATTGGTAAAGTTATCTCAGCACCATTTCGAGCTGTAGGTAAACTTTTTGGAGCTAGAACTTCTACGGCATCTGTCACTCAGTCGGCTGGTGCAGCAGCAGCCCCAGCAGCAGACGCACAGAATAGTGACACCAATGTAGACACAGATGCAACTAAGCGTAAAAAGAAAGCAGCTGGTAAAAAGAGTCTCATGATTGGGAATGGTTCTGATTCGGCTGGTGGTGGGACTACAGGAACAGGTCTTAACCTGTAAGTGGTGACGCATGGCTAAAAAAGGAACGACTTTTAATCATGAAGAGACAGCAAAGTCTATTTATGAGAGGTTGTCTTCTGATCGTTCTCCATATATAACTAGAGCAGAAGATTGTGCTACCTACACAATTCCTTCACTCTTTCCTAAAGAGGGGTCTAATGGTTCTTCTAACTTTGATACACCATATCAGAGTATTGGAGCTAGGGGTGTAAACAATCTGGGGTCTAAGCTAATGTTAGCTCTGTTCCCACCTAACGACACTTTCTTTAGACTTACACCGGGAGAAGACGCAGAAGCAGACCTCGCAAATCAGCCTGAAATGCGTGAACAGGTTGAACAGGCTTTGGCTAATCTCGAACAGAAGGCAATTCAGTATGCGGAGACACATCAATATCGAGTGACCCTTGCGGAAGCTATTAAGGTATTGGTCGTAACTGGTAACTGTTTGCTTTTCTTGCCACCAAAGGAAGGTGGTATGAAACTCTACAAATTGAACTCTTATGTTCTACAGAGAGATGCTTTAGGTAACGTAGTACAACTTGTTGCTATGGATAAAATTGCCTTTGCAGCTCTCCCAGATGACGTAAAGGCTATGGTCACTAGAGGTGGTGAAGAAAAGAAGCCAGAAGATATTATTACTGTCTATACCCATGTATATCTTGAAAACGATGTATTCTACTCGTATCAGGAAGTAGATGGGGAAGTAGTAAAAGGGTCTGAACAGCAGTACCCGAAGGAAAAGACCCCATGGATCCCTTTGCGTATGGTAAAGATGGATGGGGAGTCTTATGGCAGATCTTTTGTAGAAGAGTATCTGGGGGATCTTAGATCTCTTGAAGCTCTCTCTAAGGCTATTGTAGAAATGTCAGCAATCTGTGCTAACGTACTTTACTTGGTCAACCCGAACGGTATCACAAGACCCTTTAAGCTCGCTAAAGCTAAGTCGGGGAGCTTTGTACCGGGAAGACCCGATGATGTACAGGCTCTTCAGCTTAACAAAGGAGCAGATCTTCAGGTGGCGGCTTCTACTGTTACCATGCTCTCTGATCGCTTGTCTTTTGCATTTATGCTTAACTCAGCAGTCCAGAGAAATGGTGAACGTGTAACTGCCGAAGAAATCAGGTACGTTGCATCGGAGTTGGAAGACACATTAGGCGGGGTCTATTCTATTCTGTCTCAGGAGCTTCAGTTGCCTCTTGTAAGGAGACTTTTGGTGCAGCTTGAAGGGACTGGTCAGATGCCAGATCTTGATGGTCTTGTAGAGCCGACTATTACTACTGGTCTTGCTGCTATTGGCAGAGGACATGATTTTAACAAGATGATGACATTCAGTCAGATTGTTAGCCAGAACCCAGAAATGGCTCAGGTCATCAACTGGACTGTTATGGCTGAACGTATGGCAAATGGTCTCTCTATCAACACAGAAAACTTGATTAAGACACCTGAACAGATTCAGCAGGAACAGCAGCAGAGTCAGATGGCAGCAATGGCTGAAAGAGCAGCTCCTCAGATGGCAGCTGGTATGATGCAACAAGCAAATGGTAATGAAGGAGGAACATAATGAAAGGTGAAGAACAGGTCGTAAATCCAGTGCCAGAAGTTGACGCTGGTACTGTAGTTGATGCAGGAAAGACTGCTGAAAAGGCAGCTATTGACACTCTTGAAGAACACAAAGGTGTTGAAATTTCCGACAATGGTGAAAAAGTAGATACCAAAGAAAAAGAGTCTAAAGAAGCTGAAGAAAAGAAGCAGGAAGAGAAGACCCCAGAAGCTGAGATCAAAGAAGTCGAAGATGGGGTCAAAGAACAGCAGAAGGCAGAAGATGAAGTCAAGTCCGATCTGACTTCTAAAGGGGTCGATTATGATGCCCTTGTGAAAGAATATGAAGACAACGGAAAACTCTCTGATGAAAGCATGAAGGCTCTTAAAGGAGCTGGCTATCCGGAAGCTGTAGTCAATGCATTTATTAAAGGCTTTGAAGCACAGGTAAACGAATTTACCAATGCTGTTTATAAAATTGCTGGTGGTGAAGCAGAATATGGCAAGCTCTGCAATTTCATTAAGGGTCTTGGTGAAGCCGATGTACAGGCATTTAATGAGACTATCAACTCTGGTAGTCTGACCCAGCTTGCTGCTCTCATTAACGGCTACAAAGCACAGATGACAACTAAATATGGAACGTCTAATCGCTCTATTCTTGGTGGTGCCAATACGGTGGAAACGAAGGGCTTTAATAGCAAAGACGCTATGGTCAAAGCCATGAATGACCCACGTTACGGTACAGATATGGCATACACCGAAAAAGTACAGCGTATGACAATGCAGTCCACATTCTTGGGCTAATTCTTAAACAATGTTTTATTTTTATTGAAAAGGAGTTGATTATTAGTGGCAGACGTTACTGTCGCACAGCCCGGTCTGATTCAGGGGACTACTGACACTCTGGGTGCTTATCTGAAAGTCTTTGCTGGTGAAACTCTGGCAGCTTTCTCTCGTTCTTCCGTTACGATGGGAAGACACATTGTTCGTACTATTTCGAGTGGTAAATAAAGCGGATCTGCTTCTCGTAAAACATCCCTTTAATTGCTGGAAACTCTCTTAAAGGAGACAATCAGCAGCTAAGTTCTACCGAAAGGAGAAAAAGTTCAACGACTATGGCAAATGTCAGTAGGAAGAAGTCTTCCGAAATGGGGGATAAAGACACAAAAGTTTGTAGGTTATGTGGAGTTGAAAAACCCATATCTGAGTTTTATTTCAGGAAAGATTCTGGACACTATCGTTCTGAGTGTAAGGAGTGTCTTAGTAAACTGAGTTCATTCAGGGATACCGGATGGACACCTGAAAAATATGAAGAAGCCTATATCAAACAAAATGGAAGGTGTGCAATTTGTGGGTGTAAATTAAATAGTTCACGATACACTCGATTTGCAGGGGATCATGACCACAGGACTGGAAAGCTCCGGGGTCTTCTCTGCACGAATTGCAACACAGCTTTAGGTCTTTTCAAAGATTCTATCGAACGATTAGAAATGGCGAAGAGATATCTAATTGAACATTCCAGTGTCTGAAAGATATAGTCTGATCTCATAGGTGACTATGAGTGTCTTATGACAGGGTGTGATTAACGACCACACTTAAACATTTTTGAAATCCGCTCAGTTCCCGGTATTTGGTCGAGCTGATGCAGCTTACCTGAAACCGGGTAAGTCTCTTGATGATATCCGTCAGAACATTCCGACTGGTGAAAAGATCATCGTTATTGATGGTCTTCTGACTACCTCTCAGATGATTCCGGATATTGATGAGGCTCTGTCTCATTTTGATGTTCGCTCTGAATATTCCAAACAGATGGGTGAAGCACTGGCTCTTAAAATGGACGGTGCTGTACTTGCTGAAGCAGCAAAAATGGTTGTTGCCAACAAGGAAAATCTGACTGGTCTGGGTAAAGGTGAGATCATCACTAAGAAGCTCGCAGCAGCTGATATTGGTGTTACTGAAGCAGAAGGTAAGGCTCTGGTACAGGCTCTTCTGGAAATTAAGGCGAAAATGTCTAACAACTACGTTCCAGAAACTGAACGTTATGTCTTTATGACCCCAGAAGCTCGTACTGCACTCATTGCATCTCTGGTCGCTATTAACCGTGATTACGGTGGTGTAGCAACTATTACTGATGCTAACATCCTTCGTATTGCTGGCTTCGATATTATCGAATGTCCGCATCTTACCATGGGGGGTGCAGAAGTCAACGATGGTCTGCTTCAGGGTGACGGTCATGTATTCCCGACTACTTACAAAGACAAATGTGCATTCATTGCTATGCATAAGTCCGCTGTAGGTACGGTTAAGCTCCGTGACCTGAAACTGGAACGTGCTCGCCGAGCTGAATATCAGGCTGATATGCTTGCAGCTTCTTATGCTGTAGGTCATGGCGGTCTGCGTCCAGAAGCAGCTTACATGGGTTGCATTGAAGCAACTGTGTAACTTAATTCGAGTATAGAGATATACTCAAAGTATTTGAAAGGGGTTGCATGGCTCGTACCATATGACCCCTTATATGTTCCTTTAGTTTAATGGAAGAATACCTAAGTACTGAGGAGATTGAGGTTCAAGTCCTCAAAGGAACACCACAACTATTATTTTTATAAGAAAGGAGCTACTATGATTCTTACATCTAATAAAGCCCTAGAAGCTATCAATGATATGCTGGCAGCTGTAGGGGAAGCTCCTGTCAATACTCTTGAAGACTCTCAGAATGTTGATGTTGAGAACGCTATTAGAGTCTTAGAGAAAGTAAATAGACAGGTGCAGTCTAAAGGCTGGTCTTTCAATCATGTTAATGAGACAAAGCTGAATAGAGACCTCACGACTAAGAAGATCAAATGGCAGGATGACCTTCTGTATCTTGTTGGCACTGATGGAACTAAGTATGTCCAGAGGGGTGACTATGTATATGACTTTGATAATCAGACAGATACATTCGATTCTGATATTGAAGTAGAACTCATTCGCCTTGTTGACTTTGACTACATGCCTTCAGTAGCTAGAGATTACATTGTAGCCAAAGCTGCTCGTATCTTCCAGTCTCAGACACTGGATGATGACAGTATTGGTCAGAACCTTTTGTCTCAGGAGCAGGAGGCTTGGGCTGCCCTGCAAGAGTATGAGATGGAACTTGGAGACTATTCTATGTTTAGCGTTCAGCCAGTACAGACTTTGGAGGCTCGCTAATATGAGGAACACTAGAATTTCACAGACCATTAAGAACTTGATTTCTGGTATCTCTCAGCAGCCAGATCTTCTTAGGCTTCCTGAACAGCTCGATCAGCAGGTCAATGGTTTCTCTACAGAGTCTTCTGGTCTTCAGAAAAGACCCCCGACACTCTATGTGAGTGATCTTGGAGCTGCACCTACTAACCCTAACTCTCTGGTACATATTGTAAACAGAGATGAGAACGAAAAGTATGTGATGCTCTTTGATGGGTCTTCTGTAAAGGTCTGGGATGAATATGGTAAGGCATATACTGTAAAATATGAAGGGGATGGAGAAGCCTATATTACAGTTGCTAATCCTAGAAAGTCTCTTAGACTTGTTACTATTGCTGATTATACTTTTATCGTAAACAGAGACAAAGTGGTTAAAATGGGGAAAGACACAGTTCCTTACAAATGGGATGACCACAGTTGTCTTGTTAATGTTAAATCGGGTCAGTATGGTAGAACCTACAAGATTCTCATTAACGATGAAGTGATTGCAGAATTTACGACACCTAATGGGGACAATGCAGCAGACACAAAGAAGATTGATACGAACTACATTCGAGATCAGTTAGGTGATGCTGCTGCTACTAAAGGATGGACAGTAGAGAAGTATAACTCTTCTCTTTACCTTACTAAAGCAGATGTAACTATTAAGACTGTAAAATGTGTCGATGGGTTCAATGGTCTGGGTATGTTTGGTTTCTTTCACACTGCTCAGAAGTTCACGAACCTACCTACAGAAGCCAAAGACGGATACACAGTAAAGGTCTTAGGCGACAGTGGGTCTGGTTCAGATGACTACTATGTATCTTATAGATCTTCTGATAACATCTGGAAGGAATGTGCAAAACCGGGAATCATTGCTGGTTATGACAAAGCGACTATGCCTCATGTAATGGTCAGAAATGCTGATGGTACATTTACTGTGAAGCCAGCTGAATGGGAGGATAGAGACACAGGGGATGAAGATTCAAACTCTGAACCTTCCTTTGTTGATGGTAAGATCAATGATGTATTTCTCTTTAGAAATCGTTTAGGATTCCTTAGCGGAGAAAACATTATCCTATCTAGGTCTGCATCTTTCTTCAACTTCTGGATGGGGTCTGCTGTAGAGGTACAGGATACAGACCCGATTGATTTGGCTGTATCTAACAATGAAGTAGACACACTTTATCACGCAGTACCATTTGCTCAGGACTTGGTACTCTTTTCAGCTAACTCTCAGTTCATTCTGGCAGCTGATGGGGTCTTAACACCTCAGAACGCAGCTGCTCCTCTAGCTACTCAATTTACTTCTGCTAAGGAAGTAAAGCCTGTAGGAGCTGGGCGAAGAATGTACTTCATTGTTAAGAGAGCTGAGTTCTCTTCACTGAACGAATACTACACCATGAATGATACTCAGGGGACGAAAGATGCTCAGGATGTATCTTCACATGTTCCTTCGTTTATCCCTAATGGGGTCTATGCACTGTGTCCTTCTAACAACGAACACATTCTGCTTGTACTCTCTTCTGGTAACACTTCCAGAATCTATGTGTACAAATATCTGTTCTCTGAAGAAGATCGTATGCAGTCTTCGTGGTCTTATTGGGAATTTAAGGGAGCGACCATCTTAGGTGGTGGTTTCTTTGATTCTACCTTCTACATGCTTGTTGTCAGAAACGGTGAATTGTTTATGGAGAAAATGATTTTCACATACAACACCAAAGACTACAATGATGAACCTTACCGTGTTTTTCTTGACCGTAAGGCTGTGTCTGCTCCAATCTCTGATAACAACTATGATGACATTAACAATACGACACACCTTCATATTGCAAAGGCATATGGAAATCATTTGTCTACAGGTGCAAAGTATGGTGTTGTGACTTCTGATGGTCATTATTATGAGTTTTCTTACAATGACGTGAAGAACGATAATGTCTACATCAATAGAGACTTGAGAGGACAGAAGGTCACTTTTGGAGAACTCTTTACGTTCTATGTTCAGTTCTCGCAGCTTATCATTAAGCAGAGAGGTACGGCTGGCATTGTAGCAGAAGAGGAAGGCAGACTTCAGGTTTCTCGTATGAAGATCAATTTTGCAAAGTCTGGCTACTTTGAAGTGTATGTTAGTCACAAAGACCCCAGACCTCAGCATGTATACTATCATACTGCTAGAGTCTTAGGTGCCACAAATAACAAGATGAATGTTATACCTATGGAAACTGGGTCTATGATTATTCCTGTTATGAGTAAGAACGACAACTGCCAGATCTCCATTAAGACACAAGCTCCTACGGCTATGTCTCTTATGGGGTTCACATGGGAAGGAAACTATATCAAGAGGACAAGAACGATATGATTACTATTGATACAGCTACAGTAGATGACATTTGGGACTTTGCTGAGAACATTAGAAAGATGGATGATGAGGAAGTAAAGTTTGTGTCTGGTAAATCCTTTAAGGAGCAAATGCTCTTCCTTATTGCTCATGTGGAGGATGTTAGGGTCATCAAATGTGATGGGGTCTTACTGGGCATTGGCAACTGGTATCAGGAACAGCTCGATTGGGGTCTTTACTCTAAAGGTGTCATTGGTTGGATGCTTCTGACTAATGCAGTTGAAGATCACAAGATTGAATTTCTTAGGTGGTCTAAAGATCTCGTAAAGACACTTTTAGAAGCCTACCCAGCTATCACAAATGTGGTCTATGCAAAGAATGAACTTCATATTAAATACCTGAAGTTCCTCGGAGCTGAGTTCTGGGAAGACCCATTCAGAAAGGATCTTTGGCATTTTATTATAGAAAGGAGTTAGTTTATGTGTTGGTGGGCTGTAGCAGCTCAGGTCGCAATGCAAGCGTATGGGATGAGACAGCAGTACAATGCTCAGGCAAAGTACCTAGAAGCTCAGGCTCAGGGAGCGACCAAAGAGATGAACTACGCTTTTCAGAATTACGAAATCGAACGGCAGGACGCATATGATGCAGCCGTAAACGATATTATTAAGACCCGCATTAACCAAATGCAGCTTAACTCACAGGTTAATGCTGCTGTGGCAGAAGGTTATGCTGGTGGTGGTAGAACAGCAGATAGACTTATGAGAGCAGCAGAAGCAGACACTTCTAGGTCTGTTGCTTCTGTTCAGGACAACTATCTTAGAAAGTCTAATGAAGTTGATCTCAATAAGGAGTCTACTTTACTGTCTACAAAGGACTATATTGCGAACTTGAAGAAACAAGGAGAGATCTCTAGGTCTCAGAAGTTCTCCGATATTCTGTCTCTGGCTTCTACTGCTTTGTCTGGGTACAATGAATACAAGACACAGGCAGCAGCAGCTAAGGCAAAAGGGGGCACATTTGACTTCTGGGGTTCTCATAGTCCGACTACGAAATCTTCTGGGTCTTACTTTACCTACAATTCGCAGGGGCTGCCGTCAATGGCAAACTATACGAACATTTATAAGCATGGTAAGTTACGGAAGACCAATTTACTTATTCGATGATATGGAGGCTAAATGGCTAATATAGTACAAAATGCAGTGGGTACACAAAGACAGTTTACTCGTCAGCCAGTAGCCACTTATCAGAAGTCCTTGAGGAATCTTGTAGATTCTCAGGGCATTGTTAAATCTGGGGCTGGGGATAGGCTTTACAATGCCTTAACTGGTCTTGGAGACACAGTTATGAAATATGCTTCTAGTGAAGAAGACAGAGCTAGAGCAAGGACTGTAGAGGTTGAACCTCTCATCAATGCTGCTACTGAAGATGACTGGAAGAAACTGTCAGCTATTGAACTCCTCAACAAATATGGGGAGTTCCAGTTGGCAGATAACCCATATGCTGTCGCTGCTATTGAACAGGCTCGTGGTAAGTACATGTCTGAGAAATTCTCTCAGCAGTATCAGATTACCATGGCACAAGACCCAGTCAAAGAGCCAGAGAAAGAGCGTCAGAGATACGAAGAAGAGAAACGAAAGTTCCTTGAAGAAAACAAAAATGAGTCTTATGACGTTGAACAGTTCTACAGAGGATTCTGGGCTTCTAATCCTCAAGATCTCTTGAATATCACCAATCAGAAGGTTGCAGAGAAGTCTAAGAGTCTTGAGACCATTGGTAAAGCAACAATTCAGGCACAGGCTTCTACATATGTTCGTGAGAATGCCGATAAGAGTCCAGAAGATTTCCAAAAGGGTCTTCAGGAGCTTATCAACAACTCTACGCTTATGTCTCAGCAGCTTGATGTTCGCAAAGCATTCATGGAAGGTATCTTAGGAGATATTGCTCAGGTAGCTGGGTCTCCCGATAAGATTAGACAGTGTGCTGATCTTGTCATTACCAACAATGATGATGGTACTAAACCTGTACATGTAAAGGATGTTATTGACCTCAATACATACCTAAAAATGGCAGAAGATACAGCTCTGGCTAGACCAAATGAATGGATGAATAAGCAGTATGAAGCAATGATTAACTGCAAGAATGTTGATGAGCTTGACAAGTGGTACAATTCACTTCCTAAAGAAGCTCAGCACATGTTGAATCCTAAGTATGGGTCTTACCGAATTACGCTTCTCAATGAAAAGAAAGCAGAGCAGAAAGCAATGATTCGAGCAAATCAGAAGCAGCTTAAAGCTAATGATAAAGCTCAGAATGCAAACATTGCTCTTGCTCGTTATCTCAATGGGCGTTCTAGTATGACCTATTGCTCCGCAGATGATGCCTATGAAGCAGCAGCAGCAAAGATCTCAACTCTTAAACCGGGGGATATGAAATCTTTTACTAAGATTCTTCTGTGGGCACCAAATTCTAGGATGCGTTCTGAATATAAGAACTATCTTCAGAATAGCATTTTGGGGTCATCGGCAGATGAGATGAGTGACTCTAGTGACTTTAAGAGCTTCACGACTGCTCTTGAAATGTATGAGTACAATCCAGCACTCTTTGAAGCTAACTTTGGTAAAGAGCTAGGGTCTGATATGCAAGCTATTAGAGCTTTGATCGACTTCAAAGGAGGCTCTAATGAAGATGGCTTTAAGATGTTCTGCGAAGGTCGAGACAACATGGCTAGAAGTGATGCAGTCAAGCAAGCTGCTGAAGACTTTGCTTCTAATGCTATGTCTTCTGGGGATGGAGTGGAACTGACTGATTTAAGCAGTGAAGATGCAAATAATAATTTTTCGACTACTATAGTTCCTATTACTGCTGATGCTTTCTCTAATGTCAACTCTACAGCACTTAAATATCTTAGAGCGTGTACACAGGATGATGGAGCAGCCCAGACTTTGCTTCAGGCTATGCTAAATAAGAACTATGTAGTTTATGATTCTCATCCAATGCCAAAGGCTCTGTTTGCTAAGAAGACAGATGCGACCAATGGCATTGATGCTTCTACAGATCAGTTTGGCACAGCTACTAGGGTCATGGATGAAAGGGTAGAGGCTGCTAATGCTGAGAACCCCGGAATGCACGCTACATGGTGGTGGGGTGTCGATGATAAGATTCATTTCGGAGACCCTAATTGGAACTTTGAGGAAGGCAATGGGTACACTCTGGATGAGTTCTACGATATGGTCAATCAGTGGTGGTATGACAGACAGGCTGAGGAAGAAGCTGAGGCAGCAGCAGCTAGTGAAGAATCTAGTTCTGATGATGCCTCTTCTGACGCTGATGACAGTGGGTCTGATTACAGCTATACTACTGATGATGGAGGAGTAGTAACAGACACAGGCAGTCACAGATCTACATACAGTAATTGGTCATGGCATGGATATTAAGGAGGTGAGGGTCTATGACTTATTTTGAATTGGCACAGCATGCAGCAGATGTTGCTAATGCAGACTTGGGGACAAACAATATTGACCCTCATTGGATTTATGCTCAGTGGCAGCATGAGTCTGCAAATTTCACTTCTCGTATGGCTACAGAGAATAACAACTTTGGTGGTGTTACTCAGGTAGAGCCTAACGGTGAAGAAAACAGAATGACAAACAGTAATCTGTATGCTATGATGTTTGACTCCCCAGAAGATTATGCAGACTACTTTGGTCACTATCTTGCAAAGTATGCAGAGAATGGTATCGGAGAGGCATCCAATGTTGATGAATACTTAGCATCTTTGCAGAATGGTGGATATTTCACATCTGATGATAACTCAGGTGGTCATTATTATTCGGGTGTCCATGCATATCTTGATGGAGACTTTATTGATAAAGTAGCGACCTATTCGGGAGCTTATGGTTCTAAGCATCCTTATGTGATGCCAGATGAACCAAAGATGAAACAGGTCTATGGCTTCTGGGATGAATTTTATAACAAGTTCGTGAATGCAGAAGTAGATAGTGGTTCTGTGTCTGCGGTAAGAAACCTTTGGGTAAACTTCACTAATGCAGACACTATCAATAAGGGGCTTTATGCATCTTTTGGGGAGAGTGACTACAGACCATCTCAGGATGATATTGATCTTGTCCAGAAGGGGCTTGAAGGTGACTCTATTGCTCAGAACTATGTTCTGACACATGCAAGTAACAGACAGACTCTTTTGGCACTCTTAGCAATGAAACAGGAAGACCGTGCTAGGGCTGAAAAAGTAGCCAACATGGACTATGGACTTTCTTCGGTAGGTACTATTCTTGGGTCTGTCCTTGACCCATCCATTCTTTTGGCATTCGTTCCGGGTGCTAATGTTGGTACTATTGCTGGCATTGCAGCAAAGGCATCTAAGGTCAGAGGTCTTGTGTCTCTTGGTGGTAAGCTCATCAATCAGAATAGAGCAGCTAGAATGGCAACTCAGGCTCTAACTTCTATGGTGAGTGCAGGAGCAGACAGATTTGTAGCAAATCGTTGGGGTGGCTTCACACCAGACTATGCTACTTCTATGACCTTTGCGGGTGTCTTAGGTGCTATTGGTGGAGCTATTGGCAAAGCTGGTAGTGGTGAAATGGCACGCCGTCTGGATATGACTAAACGTGGGCTTGAAGAAGAAACCACTCGTATTGCTGTAGGTGTCTCTCCTCGCATGGAAGAGAAGCCAAATGTACAGGCTGCTCTGGCTAAAGATATGATGGATGACTTTGCTCAGGAAGGTACTGACATTGATCTTCATTATAAAGAGAGAGCAGCAAAGGCAGCAGCTGAGAAGGCAGAGCTTGAAAGAGAGCCAGACATTGCTCAGGAAGGTACTGCCTTTGAAGGAAATCCACAGTTTAGAAAAGCGGATGTGTCTGCTGAAGACTTTACTGATGATGTCAGCAAAGAAGCAGCACAGAATAAGAACACTACTACAGGTATTCCACAGCAGAAGTCATTTGAGACTGAAGCCCCTATTAGTCCTACTGGGGCTGTAGAGAATCTTAATACTGCTGCTGATGTTGTCTATCATGACCTTGTAGAACCTAACTCTATTACTGATACTCTTATCAAAAATGGTCAGTTATTCATCCTTACCGAAGCCAAAGCTCGTAAATGGGCTGCTCGGTATGGTGTTCAGCTAGACCCAGATGCTAAGGCTTTCAGTTTACCGGGGCTGGGTGTCTCTGTATTGATTCGTGAAAAGATCAATAAGAGAAACTTAACAGGTGTCGTTATGCATGAAGCTGGTGTCCATATGGCACTTCGCAACATGATTGAACCAAAGCTCTATGATGAGATCTTAGGGATCGTTAAAGATCGCATGGAACACTCTACAGACAAAGAGTGGCTTAGAGCTACACGAAAAGCAACAAGTCCAGAGGAAGCTCTTGCCTACTGGATTGAAAATATAGGTAACAGAAAGAAGAGGGATAGTGTCATTAAGAGAGTCCGTAAGGGACTTGAACAGTGGCTTGACCCGAACTATGATGCTGATAAGTGGATAGCAGACACAGTTGCTGGTGCTTTGAAACGTTACGCAGCTAAGGACAAAGATGTTGCTAAAGTAGTCAACATGATTCTTGACCCAGCTCGTGAAGTGAAGAGTAGACAGTGGGCTGCTGCTATCAAAGCTACTGGGTCTACTAACCCAGAAATCATCTTTAAGCATTGGATTACTCACAACCCAAACAAGAACTCAGCTCTTTATAAGGAGATCAAAAGACAGGCTGAACTTGTCTATGAGAAGAAAGACCTCACTGATAAGGAGATTGAGGACTTTGCACTGAAGAAGTATTTCCATTCTGAACTCTATGAAGATGCCCCAGTGGTAACTTCTAAGACTCAGAATAAGAAAGCCACTGTGGATGCTGTGGAGTCTAATGAACATAAAGAGATCAAAGAAGAACCAAAGGTATTTGAAGCGTCTGGAACTAACAGAGCTAGAGAAAGCGCTGACAATGCTCAGGGTGATCTTGAGAAAATGATGGTTCGTAATGCTCAGGAGACAATTCAAAAGAGTGAGCCAGTGCAGACTCATCCAGATGGCTCTCATACCATCAATGGCATAACGTACTCTAAGAACAATGTAAACGGTGAGGGTATTGCCCAGACCGCAGAAGACATTGGTGAGATTGACTACTCTAAGGAGCATAAAGCTCAGACTGTCTTTGATCCAGTATCTGATAAAGGTCAGAGTTCTAAAGTACGTCAGGGTCACTTTGGTCGCTTGGGTCTTTGGTTTGAACATGGTCTGTTTAATGGTACTATTTTTGGTATCATGAGAAACTCTCATTCCAGACTTATGCAGATGTTGTCTAATATTCTGTGGAATGACCCACGAATGGAAGCTTCTTATATTGACCATCTTCCAGCTGAAAGCATTAAACAGATGATGCTTGATCGTTGGAATAATCAGTATTATGCATTCGTTGAAAAACGTATGGACTACATTAAGAAGAACATTGGTTTCTTCCATAGTATCATGAGAAACAACTGCATTAAAAAGGTTAATGAACAGATCATTCAGTGCTACAATGCAAAAGCTAGAGGAGACACTTTGGCTCTTAAAAAGTTCTCCCCAGAGATTCAGAGTATGGCTAATAATCTTGAAGAGCTGAATGCTGACATTCTGAAGCAGATGCAGACACGTTCAGAGAATCTTGGTGGTAAGAGAGGTCTTGGGTCTTTGCTGGCTCAAATGGATACTGAAAATACCTCTAAGGAGTTCTTCCGTATCACTGACTACACCAAACTCTATGAATGGATGGGTCGTAACTACAACGATGCTAATGATTGCTTGGCAGATCTGACTGAATATGCTAGACGCTTTATGGATAGAGATGCAGAAGCTAAATACTTCGTTGAGATGAAGAAACGTGAGTTTGAAGCTAAGAAGAAGACCTACAAGGGAAAGAAACCTCTTCAGTGGGTCGAACCTACAGAAGAAGAGATTGAGGAACACCTTGAACAGGCAGCAAAGAACTGGGCATATGGTAGACTCGATCAGAACAACTCTAGGCTTAACTTCTCTCTGGACGACATGAATCTGAAGAATCCTTACACGGCTTGTGCAGACTCTTTGAAGCATAGACTTCCAGTAGATACTTCAGGTGTCATGAAGTTGAAGAATGGTGTTGAATTTAGCTTTGATAAAGACCTCAGAAGCTATGATCTTGATAACTTCCTTCCGCAGATTATGAATAGACTCAGTGGTGAAATTGCCCTTAGAGCTACCATTGGTGACTCTAAGGCACAGCAGGAGTTCTACTCTAAGATTGCTCAGGAGATTGCTAAGAACTCTCCAATCAGAAATGGTAATAGAGAGCTTGAAGCAATGCAGATGGGTCTTCATAAGATTCTTGGTATTGGGTCTTACAACGTCACTGAACAGAAGGGCTGGGATGCTTTTTCTAACATGTGGAGAGCTGCTACTTATGCTAACGTAGGTGGTAACATGACCTCTGCACAGCTTGGTGAACTTGGTGGCTCTATTGGCTATGGTGGCTGGAAAGTTCTGGTCAACAATATTCCGGGTCTTAGAAACTTAGGTAAAACTCTTAGACTTGGTAAGGACGGAGCTGAGATTGTTGATAATGTCACAAGAAAGCTCTGGGCAGAAGAAATTGGTATCCATGGTTGGAGTACCTCTGCTTCTACAGACTCTAAAGTTTGGGGGCAGATCTTTGATAAAGTGTCTGCTGATAATCCGAAACCCTCTATGATTGGTAGAGGACTTGACGCAACTAATAGACTCATTAAGAGAACTTCTCTTATTACCTCTTCTGTCAACTTCATGCCAAAGCTCACTAACTGCATGGTTCAGTCTATGCGAAATGCAGCGATTGAAGATAGCTTGAAGTGGGCTGCTGGTAAGAATATGAAGGGGTGGTTCAGAAGACCATTTTCTGATAAGAAGTTGGCAGCAGCTGGTATTCATACTGCTGATATGGCTGAAAAGGTTCGTCAGGCTACCAAAAAGTACCTCATTGATGAAAAGGGTAATCTTGAGCATTGGAGAGCTGAAGACCCAATGACATTTTCTAAATGGAAGAGACTCATGGATAATGAATCTATGAGAGGTATTCAGCAGCAGTCTATTGGTAACATGAACCCATTTAGGGAGAAGCATAGACTCTTCTTCCAGTTCAAAGACTTCACTATGAAGGCTATGAATCAGCAGTTCATGAGAGCTTTATCGTCCCATGAAAGAGATGATGCTATGGCTGCTCTCTATTCGTACATGACCAATACAGCTGCCTTCTATGCTTGGACTGTAGCTAAGTCCTATATGTATTATCCAAATGATGAACAGAAGAGACAGGAATACATGGAGAATAATGGTAATCTCCGACATGTCCTTCTCTCTGGTCTTTTCCGTATGTCTATGACCGCACCTCTGTCTTTCTTAGCTGATGGTTGGGAAATTGCTACAGGTCAGTCTATGTACAGAACTACGGTTGATAATACTAGAAGCAAAGCAGAGACTGATAGGTCTTGGGATAAGATTGCACTTAGTGCTATCAATCAGGTTCCTACTGCCGGGACAGCTAAAAGAGTCTATAATATGGGGCAGAGTGTTACACATTTTGCTTCTGGTGATGCCACTAACGGAGATGTTGATAGATTCATTCAGGCATTCCCTCTTGGGTCTTACCTCGGTATGTCCTACATGGGGTCGATGATTAAGGAACATTACAATCTTCCAGACAAGAGATCGGACTACACTAAGGGGCAGAAGAAGGTAAAGAATAAGACGCAGAAGAAACCTCAGAAGCTGGGAAGTGTTAAAGCAAAGACCAAAACTCAGTCACTCTTGACTTCTAAGCCAAAGGCAGCTAACAAGACACAGAAATTGATTGACAGTAACAAGTAATGGTGGGTAGTCATTTCGACTACCTACTATTCTTATTTTTATATACAAAAAGGAGATGAATAAAAATAAGTAACGAAAGAAAAGCTCAGATCTTTTATCAGGGTGATGGCACTCAAACACAATATTCGTTTCCGTTTGATTATCTTAGAAAGGCATTTGTGCATGTCTCTCTGATTTCCGATGAGAAAATTGAAGAACTCACTCAGGGTACAGATTACACCGTAACAGATCGTGTCGTTACTTTAGCAGCTCCTACAGGTCTCAAAATTAAGATCTATAGGGTTACTACTACGAAACCTCTGGTAGGTTGGGCAGATGCTTCCGTTCTTAGAGCAGCTGATATGACCGTACAGTCTACTCAGCTTCTCCACCTTGCAGAGGAGACTTCTGACCTTGCTCAGGAAGGGGGTCTTAGTAAGGATGGGACTGATAACATCTGGGATGCTAGGTACAATAAGATTAAGAATCTTTTAGACCCTACAAATCCCGGTGATGCAGTAAATCTTAATTACATCACAAAGAATCAGACAAGTCTCTTAACGCAGCTCAACAACACCGGAGCAGCTCAGAACGCTTCTATTGTGTCTACTGGGGACTCTCAGAATGCGCGCTTGACTTCTACAGGAGACACGCAGAATACCAGACTGACCACTACAGGAGATACCCAGAATACTCGTTTGGTGACTACTGGGAACTCTTACGTCAGCACTATGACCACTTTAAGAGATGCTACTACTACGAAGGCTACTGAAGCTAACAATAGTGCAGCTCTTGCTAAGAAGTGGGCTGTGTCT
>ERZ1034925.123-NODE-123-length-43441-cov-147.783409_pt1 | contig 43441 bp, 58 predicted proteins | sample MGYA00520687_ERZ1034925 | MGnify/ENA primary metagenome ERZ1034925 (study PRJEB33766, sample SAMN09781758) | gut metagenome | biome: gut microbiome | host: Homo sapiens | place: Madagascar | study: EMG produced TPA metagenomics assembly of the PRJNA485056 data... | reverse complement strand
CAATAGTGGCGCAGCATCCGCCACCGGCGAGAGTGGCGCGGCATCCGCCACCGGCAATAGTGGCGCAGCATCCGCCACCGGCGAGATGGGCGCGGCATCCGCCACCGGCAATAGTGGCGCAGCATCCGCCACCGGCGAGAGTGGCGCGGCATCCGCCACCGGCGAGAGGGGCGCGGCATCCGCCACCGGCTGGAGTGGCGCGGCATCCGCCACCGGCTGGAGGGGCGCAGCATCCGCCACCGGCTGGAGTGGCGCAGCATCTGCCACCGGCAATAGTGGCGCAGCATCCGCCACCGGCGAGAGGGGCGCGGCATCCGCCACCGGCTGGAGTGGCGCAGCATCCGCCACCGGCGAGAGGGGCGCGGCATCCGCCACCGGCAATAGTGGCGCAGCATCCGCCACCGGCGAGAGGGGCGCAGCATCCGCCACCGGCGAGAGTGGCGCGGCATCCGCCACCGGCAAACACTGTGTGGCTATGACAACCGGTTTTTGGGGCCGCGTTATGGGCAATATCGGCAACGCTATTGTCTGCGTAGAGCGTAGGGATAATGGAGAGATCGCCGCCATCCTTGCTGGCATCGTGGATGGTGAAACGCTGAAACCCGGCGTGTGGTACACCGTTAAGAACGGTCGGTGGGTGGAGGTACAGAAATGAACCGACTGAAGGAGAGGCGGCTGGAGCTGGGGCTGACGCAGGAGGCGGTCAGCGGCATTCTGAAGCTGGCAGACGCACGGATGGACGTGAGCATGGTGAGCCGGTTTGAAAACGGCGTGTGCCTGCCCACGGAGGAGGTCATGACAGCGCTGGAGGCGGCGCTGCGGGCCAGCAGGACGTATCTGTTCGGCGAGGACGAGAAAGCCGACATTCCCAAGCGGACGGCGGAGACGGAGCGGATCGCCGGTCTGATCCCAAAGGGACGCAGGAACGCCATCAGCCGGGAAGACCTGGCGGCCGCGCTGCACACCACGGACCGGAAGATGCGAAAGGCCGTGGCGGAAGCCAAGAAGCAGGGCCTGATGATCTGCAACGACGGGGACGGGTATTACCAGAGCGACGAGTTGAACGACCTGTGGCGGCAATACAGGCGGGAGACGGCGCGGGCTATGTCTATTCTCAAGGCGCGGAAGCCCATGCGGGCTGTGCTGAAAGCAGCTGGGAGACCGGTGTGAGAAGCGTAATGGAATACTGGGAGCCGGAAAGACCGGCAGAACCGAAAGATTACAAAGTTCCCCGCTGCCCGGTTTGCGGCGAGGAAACCGACACACTGTACAAGAACATTTATGGAGAAACCGTGGGATGCGATGGCTGCATCCGAACGGTGGACGCATGGGAGGAAAAGAAATGAGCTTGAGTTTATACCACATTGATCAGGCGCTGGAGGCGCTGATCGACCCGGAGACCGGGGAGCTGCTGGACTATGATGCGTTCGAGCAGCTGCATATGGACAGGGAGCACAAGATCGAGAACATGGTGTGCTGGTCTAAGAGCCTAGACGCGGAGGCAAAGGCCATCCGTGACGAGGAAAAGGAGCTGGCGGAGCGCCGTCGCATGATGGAGCGCAAGCGTGACCAGCTGCGGGACTACGTTGGCCGGGCGCTGGACGGGCGCCCCTTCCAGACGGCCAAGTGTTCCGTTACCTACCGCAAGAGCACGGCGGTGGAGATCACCAACATGGAGGAGCTGGTGCAGTGGTGCCTGGACAACGGTTATGACGGCAAGGTGACGTATGCCGCGCCCACGGTGGCCAAGAGCGACATCGCGCCGCTGCTGAAAGCCGGTGTTGCGGTGGATGGCGCGGAGATCGCCGAGCGGATGAACATGGGGGTGAAGTGATGGAGAATTTGGCTATCTATAACGCGGTGCGAAGCGTACCGGACAGCGCCAAAAGGCAGATTGGCGCTGGCCGGTTGAAGGGCAAGACGGACATAAACCCCATGTGGCGGCTGAAAACCCTGACGGAGCAGTTCGGCCCCTGCGGAATTGGCTGGAAGTACATCATCACAGACAAGAGACTGGAACAGGGCGCAAACGAAGAAGTAGCCGCGTTTCTGGACATTGACCTGTTTGTTAAAGTGGACGGCGCATGGTCGGAGGCTATTCCCGGCACAGGAGGGAGCGCATTTGTGGCGAAGGAAAAGAACGGCCCTTACACCTCCGATGAGTGCTTTAAGATGGCACTGACGGACGCTATCTCCGTGGCATGTAAGGCGCTGGGCTTTGGCGCGGACGTGTATTGGGACGCGGACAGGAGCAAGTACGACAAGCCTGCAACTGTCACATTTCCTAAAGGCACTGTTATCTGCGAGAGCTGCGGTATGCCCATTAAGAGCGTGACGTGCCAGGGCATTAGGTATTCCCCGGATGACATCTCTGACAGGGCGCTGGACAGATACGGAAAGCGGCTGTGCTGGGGCTGCATGAAGGCGGCCAACGCAGCGGAAAAGAACCATGCAGCAGATAACGGTTAACGGGGCGAGGTGGCAGCAGGACAGTGATGGCGCGTGGCTTGCGCTGCGGGTGAAGTCACAGCAGACCGCTATGGACGTGTGCGACGCCATGAAGCCCGGCAAGGAGTACAACGTGACCATCAAGGGCAAAGGCCGGAGTTTGGATGCCAACGCCTATTGCTGGGTGCTGCTGGACAGGCTGGCGGCACACTACGGCATCTCCAGGCAGGAGGTGTACCGGCAGGAGATACGGAACATCGGAGGCGTGAGCGAGGTTCTGTGCCTGCGGGAAAAGGCGGCAGAGCCGTTTTGCAGGGCATGGGAGAGGAACGGGATCGGCTGGATGGCAGAGACGTTCCCCAGCAAGCTAAAGGGCTGCGTGACCGTAACAGTATGGTACGGCAGCAGTACTTACGACACGGAGCAGATGTCGCGGCTGATAGATGCCGTCGTGGAGGACTGTAAGGCGGTAGGTATTGAGACGATGACGCCGGCAGAGCTGGACGCGTTGGTGAGCCGGTGGGGAGATGTGAGCGCATGAACAAGCTGCACATACAGCCCTGCTGGACGTGCAAGAAGTGTTACGGCGACTGCAGCTGGTCGAGGAAAGACCCGGAGCCGGTGCCCGGATGGGAGGCTACGCCCACGGTGAAGAGAAAGGGAGGCCGCAAGGCGGGCATCATGCACAGCTACGTTATACACAAGTGCCCGGAATACGAGTGGGACGGTACGGAGGAAGCGCATGGAGAGTAAGAGATGCTTTTTGTGCGGCAGGAATGATCCCAGCGATCCGTTAGAGAAGCATCATCTGCTGGGCGGCGCGAACCGCAAGAAAAGCGAGAAATACGGCCTTGTTGTGTATCTGTGCGGCAACAGGTGCCACAGGAACGGAAAGACAGCCGTACACCGCAGCGGCGAACAAATGCGCAGGCTGCGGCGGTACGGCCAGCTAAAGGCCATGCAGGAGCAGGGCTGGACGGAAGAGGACTTCCGGAGAGAATTTGGAAAGAGCTATTTATAAGGAGATTTGATATGGTAAACAGAACGATTTTGCAGGGACGGCTTTGTGCGGATCCTGAGATGCGGAGAACGAACAACGGTACGGCGGTGTGCAGCTTCCGCGTGGCGTGGAGCGAAACGGTGAAGGACAGGGAGACAAAGCTGTTCTTAAACTGCGTGGCGTGGCAGGGCACGGCGGAGATGATCTGCAAATACTTCCGCAAGGGCAAGGAGCTGGCGGTGGAGGGCAGACTGTCCACCCGTGAATACGACGACAGGGACGGCAACCGGCGCAGCGTGACGGAGCTGACCGTGGACAGGGTACACTTCTGCGGCAAGAACGAGGACGCGCAGGGTATGCCGCCCCGGACGGACGGCAAGAGCCAGTTCGTGGAGATGGACGAGGATGACAGCGATCTGCCGTTCTAAGGGGGTGACGTGAATGGGCAAGATGCAGGAAGAAATCAAGGCGCTGCGGCGGCAGAACACGCATTTGCAGAACGTGGTGCAGCGACAGCGGGAACGGCTGGCGGAGGCGGACGAGGCCATTAAGGCCTTTAGCGACATGGTGGAGGCCCACTACGCCGCCTGCGCTGTACAGTTCGGCGAGAAACGCGAGGACTGCGGTGTGCTGTGGGGCTACCATCTGGAGATACCCGCCGAGCTGGTTACGCGGGGCCTGACGGACTACACCGTGAAATACGAGCTGGACAAGGAGCGCGGGGTATACGTCATCGGCGTGATGCCGAAGGAGTGAGGCCGATGGGCAAGTGCTATGTGAAAGCCTACTATGACTGGATAGAGCAGACAGCGGCGCTGTCCGATGCAGAGAGAGGACGGCTGTTTATCGCTATTTTGGCGTACGCGAGGTCAGGTATTCCCCCAGAGTTGGCGGGAGCGGAAAGCATACTGTTTCCGGTGTTTCGGACGATGCTGGACAGGGACGATGAGCTTTCTGCTGAACGGTCAAAGAACGGGTCAAAAGGCGGCAAGCAAACGCAAGCAAGCGCAAGCAAAATCAAGCAAACCGAAGCAAACGCAAATGACCTCAAGCCTACTAAGACAAAGAAAGAAGACAAAGACAAAGACGAAGACTTATTCCCACCTGACGGTGGGAGCACGCGCGCGAAGCGCTTTACCCCACCCACACTGGCAGAGGTTCAGTCCTACGTGGCTGAACGCCATTCGGCGGTAGACCCGCAGGGCTTTATCGACTTCTACGAAGCGAAGGGCTGGATGGTTGGCAAGACCCCCATGAAAGACTGGAAAGCGGCTTGCCGAAATGCTGAGAAGTGGGAACGGTGGGGACATGCCCCTGCTGTTCCGGTCGGAAAGACCGACGGAGCGCGTGATGCCTGGATGGGCAAGTACATCAAGGGGGCGAAGACATGAACGCGGGCATCTGGGAGATCGCCACAGCGAAGTTGTGCGGGCAGTGCATCCGGGACATGGAGGACGAGTACATCTTCTCCCCCATGTGGCGGCGGACGCTGGGAGGACAGTGCGAACGGTGCGGCGAGACACGCATCGTCCACGAGGTGCAGTACACGATGAACAAACGAGGGCTGGAGAAAAGAGGGAAACTGAATGGGCCTGATGAGTAACGACCTGGCGCGGCTTAGTCCTGCGGCGCAGAAACAGGTCATGGAGAAGATGCAGAAGCCGGGGAAGTACAAGGCGCAGAAGACGAAGCGCGGCAAACTGACCTTTGACAGCAAGAAGGAGGCGGAGCGCTATGACGCTCTGATGCTGCTGCAAAAGGCCGGGGAGATACGGGGGCTGAAATTACAGGTGCGGTACTGCTTGCAAGAGGCGTACACGACGTTTGAGGGCGAACGGGTGAAAAGTATCGACTACATAGCGGACTTCGTGTACGAGCGCAGAACGGCCCCTGACAACTACGGTCAGCGGTACTGGCTGCCGGTGGTGGAGGACGTGAAGGGGATGCGTACCCGCGACTACGCCATGAAAGCAAAGCTGTTTCGCAATCGGTATGGGTTTGCTATCCGGGAGGTGTGACGTGGAGCGCACAAACCAGCCGCTGACAAATGAGGCGGCGAAGAAATTGATGGCGCTGGACGTGCAGGACAAGGAGATACTGACCTACGAGAAGCTGGACGAGTGGTACACCGCATGGGGCGGACAGTGCTACGTCAGTTTCTCCGGCGGCAAGGACAGCACGGTGCTGGCGTATCTGGCGGCACGGTATCTGGCAAGCTACAGAACGCCGATATGGCCGCTGAACCTGGTGTTTGTGAACACCGGGCTGGAGTACCCGGAGATACAGAAGTTTGTCAATGAGTACGCCGACTGGCTGCGGAGGGAGTTTCCCCGCGTGACCGTAAACCTTCACCGCCTGCGCCCGAAGATGAACATTCGGCAGGTGGTGACGAAGTACGGGTACAGCATCGTGAGCAAAGAGGTTGCGGAATATGTCAGAGATGCCCGCAGGAACCCAAGCGGCTTGAGAATGAAGCGGCTGCGAGGGGAAGCCGTGCGAAAAGACGGTCAGCCGTCTGTCTACAACTGCGAGAAATGGGAATATCTGTTGTACGCACCGTTTGTAATCTCCTCGACGTGCTGCGCCATTATGAAAAAGTCGCCGCTGAAAACCTACGCACACAAAACAGGTCAACAGGCGACATCGGCGGTAATGGCGGAAGAAAGCAGATTACGCATGACATATTGGCTGAAAAGCGGCTGCAACGCCTTTGAGGGCAAGCGGCCTATGGGGAAGCCCATGAGTTTCTGGACGGAGCAGGATGTATTGCGGTTTATCGTTGACCACCAACTCCCCTACGCCAGCGTGTACGGCGACATCGTGGCCAGCGACGGCGAGAACGACTACGACGCGACACTGGTGGACTGCCCACTGCACTGCACAGGATGCCAGAGGACGGGCTGTATGTTCTGCGCGTTCGGTGCGCACCTCGAAAAAGGCGTCAACCGATTCCAACGGATGAAAGAAACGCACCCAAAACATTACCGTTTTTGCATCGGCGGCGGGGCGTTCGACACGGACGGTCTGTGGAAGCCCACCAAGGACGGGCTGGGCTATGCGCGGGTGCTGGACTACATTGGAGTGAGGTATTGAGATGGGTAAACAGCATTTGAGCAGGGACGACCGCATCTTTATGCGTGGCAAGCTGCAAGGCACACGAGAGAACATGGACATGGTGGCGATGGTGCTGATGGACAAATGCGGCTGGCACGTCCAAGAGGAGACGTCGGACAGCCGGGACACGCAGAGCATCGCGTATCTGTACGAGTGCCTGGAGAAGCTGGCGGAGGAGATAAACGAAGGCCGCATCAAGCGGAAGCACATCAAGGACGTGCTGAAGGACGAGTGCGGCGTGGTGTTTGGAGATTGAGATGAAAGTTTTAGTTGCATGTGAAGAAAGCCAAGAGGTGTGCAAGGCGTTTCGCGAGTTGGGGCATGAAGCATATTCCTGCGACATTCAGGAGCCGTCTGGCGGACATCCGGAGTGGCACATTCTGGGCGACGCCCTTAATGCCATCAATGGGAAAAAAGTGACCACAATGGATGGGCAGTTGCATAGTATCGGCAGGTGGGATCTGCTGATTGCGCACCCGCCGTGCACATATTTGGCTAATTCTGGGAATTGTTGGTTTAACACGGCAAGATATGGCGAAAAGGCGGTCAGACGGGTGCAGTTGCGGGAAGAAGCTGCGGCGTTTTTATGGCCTTTGTAAATGCCGACGTTTGTAAAATCGCGGTAGAAAATCCGGTCGGATATATGTCTACCCACTATCGTAAGCCGGATTGTATTATCCAGCCGTATGAATTCGGGCACCACGCAAGAAAAAAGACTTGCCTATGGATTAAAGGTTTACCCGCTTTGCGGCCGACAAACATTGTAGATGCCGGAGATATTTTGCCAGGCGGATACAGTGTGGGGGCAAGCGCACACTTTGCAAAAGACGAGACGGGTAAGATTTTGCGATGGAATGACCCGCGTACAGCAAAAGCTAGAAGTAAAACCTTCCCAGGCATTGCTAAAGCTATGGCGGAGCAATGGGGCGGAGATGCGAGAGGAGGAATGACATGAACATCGGATTGATTGATGTGGACGGGCACAACTTCCCAAACCTCGCATTGATGCGACTGTCTGCCTACCACAAATCCCATGGTGACAGCGTGGAGTGGTGGGACGGATTCAAGCACTACGACCGGGTATACATGAGCAAAGTATTCACATTCTCGCCGGACATGGACACCTGCATCAACGCCGACGAGATCATCACCGGCGGCACGGGGTACAAGGATTACGGCGCTCTGCCGGACGATGTGGAGCGGATGCGGCCTGACTACTCCCTGTATCCGGCGTGGCAACCGGCCATCGGTTTTCTCACCCGTGGGTGCATCCGAAATTGTCCGTGGTGCATCGTGCCGAAGAAAGAGGGGCTGATCCGACCGGCGGCGACGTGGGAGGAAGTGAAGCGGCCAGACAGTAAGGACATCATCTTCATGGACAACAACGTGCTGGCTCATGACCACGGCCTTGAGCAGATCGACCGCATGGGGCGAGAGGTTGTGCGGGTGGACTTTAATCAGGGCTTGGACGCACGGCTCATAACGCCGCAGACGGCAAAGCTGTTGGCAGGGCTGAAATGGATCAAGTTTATCCGCATGAGCTGCGACACCTCCGCTATGCTGCCGGTGATAGAACAGGCCACGGCGTATCTGAAAGAGGCGGGAATACCCGCTTGGCGGTTCTGGTGCTATGTACTGGTGCAGGACGTGGAGGAAAGCCATAAGCGCATCCTCGCCCTGCGGGATATGGGCGTACAGCCATTTGCACAGCCCTACCGCGACTATGACGGCGGAGAGCCGACTTCCGAACAGAAGCGCCTTGCCCGATGGGTGAATATGAAGGCGGCGTTTAAGTCGTGCAGTTTTGAAGAATTTACTGGGTAAGAGGAGGAATGACATGACAAGAAATGAGATCGTGACCGCGCTGCGGTGCTGTGCAAGCCCGGAAGTGGACTGCAAAGGGAATTGCACGTTTTTTGGCACGAGCAGCCCCAACGAAGATTGCAGCCAGAAGAAAAATACCGCTGCCGCTGACCTGATCGAGAACCAGCAGAACCACATCGCCGCGTTGATGAAAGCCAACGACAGCCTGAAAGACGCCATTGCGCGGCGGGATAAGCAGATAGAGGACATGAAGCAGGGAATGGCACAGCTGGCAAAGGCTGTTGCGGTGAAGGAGGAGAACGATGGAACGACTGACACAGCGACTTAGGACTGGTGAGGTTCTTATGGCGTCAGATTACGAGGAGAAATACACGGAACAAGAGTGGATCAGTGTGCTGCAAGACCGCGTTGCCGCCTACGAGGACACTGGGCTGACACCGGGAGACATCAAGGAATTGCTTGACATGGCTGTGTCGAAAACAGACAAGGTTTTGCGGCTTAAAGAAGAATTGCACACCATAAAGAACGAGCTATGCCAATACTGCGGGAAGTACAAACAATCACACGAGGGCGCCTGTGACGGGTGCAGATGGAGGGAAATGTGATGGACTGTTTTAATCATCTTTGTCCATTTCGGCAGAATACAACAAGTAACTGTAACCATTGCGAGTGCTTGGCGTGTCAGAACAGGTGTAAAGGGCCTGTTACATACACTGTAAGCAATCATACGCTGACCGCAGACGAAATTGCAAGGATGACCAATAATCCCGATTATGGCGTTGGGGCTGGATGTTAGGAGGTGCAGTGATGGAAAATCTGTTGCAAGACATCGCCAGCGGGCTGTGGATCGTGTTGGGCGTGTACTGTTTCTTCGGACTGAAGAAGTGGAACAAGCGGTTCGGTGACATGTATGACGAGCTGAAGCATGAAATGGGAGAAGTGCATGGACGATGGGTGCCGTTTCATAGTGAGGTCGCGGGAGATATTCAGTATTGTTCCGCCTGTGAGATAGGGTTCGCGGCCAAGACGGACTACTGCCCACACTGTGGCGCAAAGATGGATGGTTCGGCATGAAGATATACAAAAATCCGTGGGTGACGCGGGAAAGCTACTTCGTAAAAACCGGCGCGGCAAGATCGGCAAAAATGGAAGCGGCGAAAAGCACCGGCTATTCCGTTGACTTCTGGGACGGCAAATGGAGGGTACGCAAGGCAACGTACTATAACAAATCTTTGGCTGAGATGCCTGTGGTAGGCGAGAACAGAGTGAGCATACAGGGCGTTATCAACAAGGCTGTTTTGGATGCGGTGCTTGGCTTTGCCGGGGGCGGAAAGCCGGATGGAGAGGGAACGCCGCAGGCAGGGTGGCTTCCGGTATACGAGAGCGAGATAACCGGGTGGGACCCCGCGCTTGCAGGGCGTGACCCGATCGGCGGCTACGTTTGCTCGAAGTGTGGTTATGAGGCGGTGTATGACTGCAACGACGAATACGTTTTGTCGGATTATTGCCCCGGATGTGGGGCGAAGATGGACGGAGGGGAAGATGCAGAAGGGTGACACGATCCGGGCGCGGTTTATGACGCTGCCGAGCGAGTACCCCGGCTCCGGTGCCAACGATGAAAAGCGGTTTCCTGTCCGCAAGGGGACAGTGGTGTATGTGCATCCGAAGGGGCGGTACATCGTGGCCGAGTGCGGCGGGGTGCGGGAGACGTTCTTCCCGGAGGAGGTGCTGACATGAGCGAATTCCCGGAACGGCTTAGAAAGCTGCGGGAGAGAAAGAGACTGAAGCGGTATGTGCTGTCGGAGCGCTGCGGGCTGAATTCGGACGCCATACGCCGGTATGAGCTGGGGACGGCAAAGCCGACGATGGACGCGCTGAAGAGCATAGCGGATGAATTCGGCGTGTCGGTGGACTATCTGATGGGCAGGACGGACTATCCCTGCGTGGTAGATATTGCCGAAAAATAATTTTTGAAAATTCCACTTAAAAGTGGAAAAATTGAAAAAACGCACTTTATCATGGGAGATGCAGGGGCAAACTCTGCATCTCCATTCTTTTTCTTTTCCCCCTTCTTTTCCTGATGGGCGGGGCTTTGGCTCCGCCCGGAGGGAGCAATATGCAGGCAGAAGCTGGGTGGATACAGCTCCGATATGAAGAATTTTCGGGTTCGCAAGTTCAAATCTTGCTGTCTGCACCATAGGCGTGACCTCTTGCCTCGCAGCCGCACGGAGCGTAAGTCTGCGAAAGCGGTCTTTCCTGTGCGCTGTACGAAAGCGGCAGGACGAAGAAATTTATGTATTGGCTGGCACCGGCTTTGTAAAGATGAACGGATGCGACCGACGTACCGGCGCAGGGCTGAAAAGTTCCGTGGTTGGTCTGGGTACCACCGTGCTTGAAAGAAATCCGAGGCGTGGATGTGGTGTGGTGGCGGTTGTCTTAGGACAAAGCCGCTGTGTAGGATAGTATGGATGCGTGGTGGTACCCGACTAATTGTGTAAAACAACAGGCGATGCGCTGGCAGATCGCTGCAAGGGATGCGTCCCAAATAGTCTGCTTACTTTAGACAGGACTTCCCGCACCTCTTGGCAATGTGTCCCAGGGAAGACATAAAATACAGGTGAGGCGAAAGCCGGGTACAGACGTGCCAATGACAAAGGCCAGTGGCGGGAGGCCGGTGCGTCAGACAAAACGAGGTGATAACATGGCTGCGAGACTGACAGACCGGCAGAAAAAGAAAATACTGGCGGATTATCTGGAAAGCGGTAGCTATCGCGCCACGGCAAGGAAAAACAACGTAAACCCTACCACGGTGAAGCGCGTTGTTGAAGCAAGCGACGACTTTGAACAAAAAGCCGCAGAGAAAAAAGCACAGAACACGGCAGACATTCTGGCATATATGGAGAGCCAGCGGGATGTGGTGTGCCAGATCATTGGAAATGGGCTGGCGGTGCTGAACGACCCGGCAAAGCTGGCGGAGGCCACGCCCAGCCAGATCACCACGGCTATTGGGACGCTGATCGACAAGTGGACGATGATGAACAAGGCATCGGACAATGGTGAGAGCGGCGTGGTGCTGATGCCGGAGGTCAGGGATGAGTAGCGTGGTATGGCGGCCGCAGGAGCGGCAGGCCATATTTATGGCGCGGCCGGAGTACGAGGCACTGTATGGCGGGGCGGCAGGCGGCGGCAAGAGCGACGCGCTGGTGATCGAAGCGCTGCGGCAGGTGCATATCCCGTGGTACAAGGCGCTGATCCTGCGCAAGACGTTCCCGCAGCTGCGGGAGCTGATCGACAAGACGCTGAACTACTACCCGAGGGTATACCCCAAGGCCAGATACAACGGCAGCAGCCACACATGGCGGTTTCCCTCCGGGGCGCAGATCGTGTTCGGCAGCATGAACCGGCCCCAGGACAAGATACAGTACCAGGGGCAGGCCTACGACTTCATCGCCTTTGACGAGCTGACGCACTTTACCCAGGAGGAGTATGAGTATCTGAAATCCCGCAACCGGCCTAACGGGCCGGGAACGCGGGTGTATATGCGCTCCACGGCCAACCCAGGCGGCGTAGGCCACGGGTGGGTGAAGGAGCGCTTCATCACGGCGGCGGCGCCGATGCAGACCATCACGGAGGAGGCTGCGTGGTACACGCCGGACGGGAAGAAGCACATAGGAGAGCAGAAGCGGATCTTCGTTCCGTCCTCGGTATTTGACAACAAGATACTGATGGAAAACGACCCCATGTACGTCCAGCGGCTGGCCAGCATGCCGGAGGCGGAGCGGAATGCCCTGCTGTACGGAAACTGGGACAGCTTCGAGGGGCAGGTGTTCACGGAGTGGCGCAACGACAGCGACCACTATATGGACAGGAAGAACACCCACGTGATCGCGCCGTTCCGGGTGCCGGAGGACTGGGTGATCTGGTGCGGACTGGACTGGGGCTATTCCCGGCCCTTTTCCGTGGGGTGGTACGCCGTGGACCGCAACAGGCGGATGTATCACATACGGGAGCTATACGGCTGCACGGGAACGCCCAACCGTGGCGTGATGTGGGAGCCCACAAAGGTGGCGCAGGAGATACGGAGGATCGAGGACGAGGATCCCAACCTGAAGGGGAAGCAGATACACCGGGTGGGAGACCCGGCTATCTGGCAGAGCGACGGAACGGAGAGCGTGGGCGCGCTGATGGAGCGGCAGCGGGTGTACTTCGAGAAGGGTGACCACGCGCGGATCAACGGCAAGATGCAGGTGCACCATCGGCTTGCCTTTGACGAGGATGGAGTGCCCATGCTGTATGTGTTCAGCACCTGCAAGCATTTTATACGGACGGTGCCGAACCTGGTCTATGACCAGACGGACGTGGAGGACATCGACACCGACGGCGAGGACCACATCTACGACCAGCTGCGGTATGTGTGCATGCGCAACCCCATAGGGCCGCGGGAGGAATACAGGACGGTGGAGCGGCCGTATTCCCCGCTGGAGACAGAGGACGAGTACAGGCCCAGCCGGTACGCATTTTATCAAGTGTATTAAGGAGGAGCGCATGGAGAGATACGGTATCCCCGGCATCGTACCGGAGGAGCAGGACATGGCGCCGGAGATGGCGGCCATGCTGCTGCAGCGGACAGAGCAGACGCCCACCATCACGGACCGGGACGTGGAGCGGGGCATCGACCTGCTGACGAAGTACAAGGACGGCAAGAGCAACCTGGAAAACCGCATCGTCAACGACGAGCTGTGGTGGGAGCTGCGGCACTGGGAGGGCATCGGTCAGAGCAAGGCAAAGCGGGTGGACAAGAGCGGCAAGGAGGTCACGTCTACGCCGCCGGAGCCCAAGCCGTCCTCCGCGTGGCTGTTCAACACCATTCAGAACAAGCACGCCGACGCGATGGACAACTACCCGGAGCCGGTGGTATTGCCACGGGAACGCAGCGACGAGCAGAGCGCCAAGACGCTGAGCCAGATATTGCCGGTGGTGCAGGAGTACAACCACTTCGAGCAGGTGTACTCCGACAACTGGTGGGAGAAGCTGAAGCACGGCACGGCGGTGTACGGCATTTTCTGGGATCCGCAGAAGGACAACGGGCTGGGCGACATTGAGATCAGGGACATCGACCTGCTGAAGCTGTTTTGGGAGCCGGGCATCACGGACATCCAGAAGAGCCGGAATTTGTTTATCGTAGACCTGGTGGACAATGACCTGCTAGACAGCGAGTACCCGCAGCTGAAGGGCAAGCAGAAGGGCAAGGTCGTGGACGTGAAGGAGTACATCTACGACGACAACGTGGACACCAGCGACAAGAGCGTGGTGGTGGACTGGTATTACAAGGTCAAGACGCCGGATGGCAGGACGGCGCTGCACTACATCAAATTCGTGGGCTCCACCCTGCTGTACGCCAGCGAGAACGACCCGGAGTACCGGGAGCGGGGCTTTTATGACCACGGTATGTACCCGGTGGTGCTGGACGTGATGTACCCGGAGAAGGGCACGCCCATCGGCTTCGGCTATGTGGCCATCTGCAAGGACCCGCAGCTGTACATCGACAAGCTGAGCGCCAACATTCTGGAGAACGCCATGATGGCCACGAAAAAGCGTTTCTTTGTCAGCGACACCACGGCCATCAACGAGCAGGAGTTTTTGGACTGGAACCGGCCGCTGGTGCATGTGAACGGGCCGCTGGACGACGGACGCATTCAGGAGATCGTGACGCAGCCGCTTTCCGACATCTATGTGACTGTGGCGCAGATGAAGATCGAGGAGATGAAGGACACGGCGGCCAACCGTGATGTGAACTCCGGCGGTACCACCAACGTGACCGCGGCGGCGGCCATTGCAGCATTGCAGGAGGCGGGCAACAAGGCCAGCCGTGACATGATCGCCGCCAGCTATCGGGCGTATACGCAGATCAACACCCTGTGCGTGGAGCTGATGCGGCAGTTTTACGACCTGAGCCGCAGCTTCCGCATTACAGGTGAGGGCAGCGAGTACCAGTTTATCGACTTCGACAACACCGGCTTGCAGGACCAGGTGACCGGGCTGGACACGATGGGCAATCCCATGTTCCGCCGGCCGGTGTTCGATCTGAAGATCAAGGCGCAGAAGAAAAACCCCTTTAGCCGCATGGAGCAGAACGAGCGGGCCAAGGAGCTGTACGCAATGGGCTTTTTCGCACCGGAGAACGCGCAGGCCAGTTTGATCGCGCTGGACATGATGGACTTTGAGGGCATACAGACGGTGAAGGAGAAGGTCATGCAGGGGCAAACGCTGCTGAACATGGTGATGCAGATGAGCCAGCAGCTGGCAGCGATCACCGGCGTTCTCATGCCCCAGGAGGACACGCAGTCAGGCGGCGGCACCAATGCCGCAGAGAGCGGCGGTGGCGGCGGGAACGGCCTTGCAAGCGGCATCATGGAGGCGCAGACGCCCATGACCGGGTACGGGCAGGCGCTTGCCAAGCGGAGCACACCCAGCGTATGACAGAGGTGACGATGCACCGCGGGGACAGCTGCTCCGTCAGGTGCAGGGGACACGCCACGGGCGCACCGGACGTGTGCGCGGCGGTAAGCTGCCTCATGTACACGGCGGCGGGGTGGCTGCACAACACGCAGGAGGCGGAGTTGGTGTATGAAAAGCTGGACAGCGGGGACGCATACCTGCGCTGGCACGGCGGGGAATGGCTGTACGACCTGCTGAAGATCGGCTTTTTGCAGCTGGAAAAGGCGGCGCCGAAAAAAATTTCTGTAAAATTTTGAAAATTCCACTTTTAAGTGGAAAATTCAGAAAAAGCAATGGTACCGTGGGAGGTGCAGAGGCGAACTCTGTACCTCCCTTTTGTTCCGGGCGGCGGGGCGGCGGTTATGAGACACCGCTTCGCCGCAGGGACGGGGACGCCACACGGGAGCGACATGCCCGCGCATTTTTAGGAGGACAAGATATGTACCTTTTTGACATGAGCCTTTGCCTGTTTGACGGCGAGGGCGGCGGGGCGGCAGCTCCCGCAGCACAGGGCGAGACACAAGCGAGCACTGGTGCCACCCGCCAGGGCAAAACGGGCGCACTGAGCGACGTGAAGTACGGCAAGCAGCCGGAGAGCGAAGCACAGACGGAGCAGCAGCCTGACGCCGGGGCTGAGGAGAAGGTAAAGGACGTGGAGACCACGTCCGACGCGCTGGAGGCCAAGAAAAAGGCTTTTAGGGAGTTGATCAACGGGGAGTACAAGGACCTGTACACCCAGGAAACGCAGCGGATGATCGACCGGCGCTTTAAGGAGGCGCGGGAGAATGAGAAACGGATGAAGTCCTACCAGCCGGTGCTGGATACGCTGATGGAGCGCTACGGCATCGACGACGGGGACGCCGCGCGGCTGCTGGAGGCCGTGGACAACGACCACGCCTACTGGAGCGAGGCCGCCGAGGAGGCGGGCATGAGCGAGGAGCAGTACAAGGAGTTCCGCCGGCTGAAGCGGGAGAACGCCGAGCTGCTGCGGAGCCAGCAGGAGCAGCAGCAGAACGAGTTTTTCCGGGCGCAGGGCGAGAAGTGGTACAAGGAAGCGGAGGCCATGAAGGGCAACCCCATGTACCAGGGCTTCGACCTGATGCAGGAGCTGCAGAACCCGGAGTTTCTGAGCCTGCTAAAGGCCGGGACACCGGTGGAGCACGCCTACCGCGTGCTGCATTTTGACGAGCTGATGGGCAGCGCGGTACAAGCCGCGGCCGCCAGCACGGAGAAGAAGGTGGCAGACTCCGTCCGCGCAAAGGGTAATCGTCCCAACGAAAACGGCACCAACTCCAACAGCGCGTTCGTAACAAAGACGGATCCCTCAAAGCTGACAAGGGCAGACTTTGAGGAGATCGAGCGGAGAGTGGCAAGAGGCGAACGCATTTCGTTCTGATCTCTCACGGCTCCGCTGCGATATGCTGAAAGGAGCTATGAAACTATGAAGAATACCATTTGTGACCTGTACCTGATGCCGGTGGTGCTGAACCTGTTTGACGGCAACACCAACACCACCCTGGACGCCGGTTTGTCCGACGAGATGAAGACGTATTACTCTATGCGTCTTATCAATCTGGCCGAGCCGGAGCTGATCCATGACCAGTTTGGCCAGAAGCATCCCATCCCCAAGAACAGCGGCAAGACCATCGAGTTCCGCAAGTACGACAGCCTGCCCAAGGCGCTGGTTCCCCTGACCGAAGGTGTGACCCCCGCCGGCCAGAAGCTGAGCATGGGCGTCATTCGTGCGACCATCAAGCAGTACGGCGGTTACATCGAGCTGTCCGACATTCTGGAGCTGACCGCTATTGACAACAACCTGGTGCAGGCCACACGTCTGCTGGCCTCTCAGGCCGGCCGTACCTCCGACACCATCACCCGCGAGGTGCTGGCAGGCGGCACCAACGTGGTGTATGCCGGCGGTGCCAAGGACAGAAGCGAGCTGGTGGGCGGCGATGCCACCGAGGCCAACAACAAGTACCTGAGCGTGGACGACATCCGCAAGGCCGTCCGTGCGCTGAAGGTCATGAACGCCCAGAAGATCAACGGCTATTTCGCGGGTATCATTCACCCCGACACCGCCTATGACCTGATGAGCGACAAGAAGTGGGTGGACGTGAAGACCTACTCTGACCCCGACGGTATCTATGAGGGCGAGATCGGCAAGATCGAAGGCGTCCGTTTCGTGGAGACCACCGAGGCAAAGATCTTCCACGCGCCTGACCTGGTGATCGCCGACGGCAGCAACGCCGCTGTGCGTGACCTGGCCGTCAAGAGCGCGTCCGGCAAGGTCATCACCGTCAACGAGGCCCTGAGCACCAACCAGGCTGCCGCGCTGACCGGCCGCGAGATCCTGGTGGGCAGCGAGCTGATGGAGGTGGCGTCCGCGGCCGCAGGCGCTGCCGGGTCTGCCACCATCACCGTGAAGGACAGCCCCGCAACCACGCCTGCCGCGTCTACCGTGATCTATCCCGGTGAGGGCGGCGCAAAAGGCCGCGACGTGTATTCCACCCTGATCGTGGGCGCCGACGCCTACGGCGTGACCGAGCTGGATGGCGGCGGTCTGCAGCACATCGTAAAGCAGCTGGGTTCTTCCGGCACCGCTGACCCGCTGAACCAGCGCGCCACCGCCGGCTGGAAGCTGACCAAGGTGGCCGAGCGACTGGTGGAGCAGTACATGGTGCGTATCGAGTCCGCCTCTACCTTTGAGAGCGGTCTGATGAACTGACACACAAGCGGAGGGGGCATTGTCCCCCTCCGCCCCGGACATGAGGAGTGATAAACATGGCAGAAAAGAAGCAGAGAACGCCTGAGGAAATGGAACAGGCATTGGCCGCGGCCAACAAGGCGCTGGAGCAGGCCAAAAAGGAGGCTGAGGACGCCAAAGAGGCCGCAAAGGCCGCCGAGGAGGTCATGCGCGGTATGTCTGTCAGGGAGGCGGACGACGGCATGGTATCGTTCTACGCTTTCAAGGACGACGACAAATACAAGGACGACATCGTGGTGGGGCTGAACGGCAAGGTGTACCGCATCCAGCGGGGCAAGCACGTCCGTATCCCGCGGCCGGTATACAACATCATCCGCCGGTCGATGGCACAGGATGCGGCTACAGCGGAGATGCTGGAGGAAAAGGCCCGGGAGTATGAGGCGGTAAAGCAGCAGCTGAACTGACAACTGCATACCACCGCGAGACCCAAAAACGGCTGTGACACGGCGCAGCAAGTGCAGGAGAACGCATTTCTCCCGGCTTGCTGTGCCGTTTTTTCAGCGGAAAGGACAGGGAACATGACGAGAACGATACCCCTGAAAATCCAGAACGAATATATCACCGGCGACAAGTGCATGATCGGCGCTGCCGGGAGCCACAACGATGTTATTCTCCGCATGGAGTTCTCCGGCATGTGGGACGGCCTGACAAAAATGGTGCAGTTCCGCGATGCGCTGGGGGAGGCCACGATAGAGGTGCTGCTGACCGCTGACATGCTGGAGGCGGACGATACCAGCGTGTATCTTGTGCCGGTGCCAAACGGGGCCAAAAAGTACGCCGGTGAAATGACGCTGTGCGTCAAGGGCGCTGCGGTGTCCGCGCAGAAAGAGACACGGGCCACCACGGCGGTGTACGGGCGGTTCACCGTGGGCGAGAGCAAGTGGGACACCAGTGCGGAGACGGAGCAGGACGTGCCGCCCACGCAGGCGGAGCAGCTGCAGAGCCAGATCGAAAACGTGCTTGCCACCATCGTGGACGCGCGAAAGGCGGCGACGGAGGCGGCGAAAAGCGCAGAAGGCGCGGCATTGTCACAGTCCCGTGCACAGACTTCTGAGCAATACGCGGGTGAATATGCGCAAGGCGCGGCAAACAGCGCAGCAAGCGCATCGTCCAGCGCAACCGCAGCGGCAAGCAGCGCGACGGCGGCAGCGGCCAATGCGGACGCTGCTGCTGGGAGTGCAGCGAACGCCGCCGCCAGTGCCACCAGTGCTGGCAAAAGTGCATCTGCGGCAAGCGAAAAGGCCTCTGATGCCGCAAACAGTGCATCGGCAGCGGTGATGAGTGCACAGACGGCGCAGAGCGCGGCCAGTACGGCAAGCAATAGCGCGGGGCTTGCAAGCGGTTCTGCCGCGGCGGCAAAGACCTCCGAGACCAACACAAAGAGCAGCGAGACAAGCGCCGCAGGCAGCGCCGCAGCGGCGGATAATAGCGAGAAAAAAGCCACGGCGGCGGCCACTAAAGCGGAGGCGGCCAGCAATCATCCGCCACGGATCAACAGCAATGGCAAGTGGGAGCTGTGGGATTTTGACAACAGCCGGTATGTGGCCACCAGCTACGACGCGCAGGGACCCAAAGGCGACACCGGGGCTACCGGCGCGACGGGTGCGACGGGCGCGACCGGTGCGGCAGCTGGCTTCGGTACGCCCAGCGCCACGGTGGACGCCAATGTAGGCACGCCAAGCGTACAGATAAGCGCCAGCGGACCGGACACGGCAAAGGTGTTTGCGTTTACGTTCCGCAACCTCAAGGGTAACAAGGGCGACAAAGGCGAAAGCGGCGACAGTTACACGGTGCTGGGTCTGTATGGAACGCTGCTGGCCTTGCAGGCGGCGCACCCCACCGGAGAGGTCGGACAGGCGTGGTTCGTGGGTACGGCGGATGACAACGTGGTATACCAGTGGGACGTGGACAAGGGCCAGTGGGTGAACGTGGGCGCGCTGAAGGGCCCGAAGGGAGACAAGGGCGACACCGGTGCCACCGGCCCACAGGGCCCCCAGGGCGTGCAGGGTATCCAGGGTGAAAAGGGCGAGCAGGGCGCCACCGGCGCGACGGGCCCCACCGGCCCTACCGGCCCGGAGGGACCGGAAGGCCCCCAGGGCCCCAAGGGAGACACCGGCCCGCAGGGCGAGCAGGGCATCCAGGGCCCCCAGGGCGAGGCAGGCGAGAGCGCCTACACCGCCGCCAGCAAGGGCGGCTACACCGGCACGGAAACGCAGTTCAACAGCGACCTGGCCAAGATCGGGAACAAGGCGGACAAGACGGTGCCCGCAGCGGCGGGCAACCTGGCCGCGCTGGACGCGGCGGGCAACCTGTCCGACAGCGGCAAGAAGCCCGCCGACTTCCAGGCCAAGGTGACGGCCAGCGGCCTGCTGAAGGGCGACGGCGCCGGTGGCGTGAGCGCGGCAACAAAAGGCACGGACTACGCAGGGGCCAGCGAAACGGTTACGGCCACGCTGCTTGCGGCAAGCTGGATAGGTGACGCGGCACCGTACAGCTACACGCTTACGGTAAGCGGTGTAACGGCCACCAGCAATCAGGAGGTCTTGCCTGCGTTGAACATCACGGCAGAGCAGTTGGAAGCCTTGCAGAGCGCAAACATTCAGGATGGCGGACAGGCGGCAAACAGCATGACGCTGAAAGCTTACGGTGACAAGCCGACTATTGACCTGCCTATCCGCGTGATAAAGAGAGGTGACTGAGCATGGCAAATATTATGAGACTTGGCGGGGGTGTAGGGGGCGGTGGAGAACTGAATGTTGCCTATGGTCTTACCCCGCCCAGCGATACAAGCAAGCTGTGGGTACGGGTTGCAGATGAACCTAATTCTGTAACTGTTCAAGCAGTTATACCATTCGGTAATGAGGCGGTCACTGCGTATGGAGTCAGCACTCCGAACGATACTGGTGTACAGGGATTAGCGTATTGCAATGGTTTACTTTACCTCTTTACCAGGTTGGATATGTATGTGTATGAAAACGGTTCGTGGTCTAAGTTTTTGACTTTTAGTAGCGATGCAACAAGAGTACATTACACAGCACCTTCTGTAATTATCGGTAAAAAAATCTTCCGATTATTTGGTCACTCAAATGGCTCTGCTATGGGGAGTGCTTCAAGTGTTGGGTATAATATAACCAGAATACTTGTAATAGACACGGAAACAAAAACTTATTCGGATGTTAGTGTGCCCGGTATAACTTCTTGTTGCCAACTTGGCAATGCTGTTGTAGTAGGTAAAAAAATCTATTTTACTGCTGGACAAAATGGAGCATCTAGTACTTCTGGGTATGAAGGTTCTTCCCACATATATGAAATAGACTCTGATGACCCATCAACTGCTACGGATATAGGATATTTGTTCACTACTTCTGCTGACATGAGAGGAACCTCTGTAGTAGCTGCTGGCGGTAAATTATATGCAAGACATGGAGGTTCCGCAGCAGAAGGTTCCGTGCCATATACAGATTGGATAGAGATTTTTGACTTAGAAACAAAGGTTCTGACAAGAAATCGAATATCCATAAGTAAAGGTGGTCAGGGCAGTTGTTTTATGCCTGGAATAAACATAGGAAAGTACATTTATTGGTTCGGTGGAGTACCTAAAGGAAAAGTACCAACCAGTTTTATAACTACACACCATACTACCTATGCACAAAGATATAACATAGAGACTGGGGAATTTGATTTTGTAACTGTCGGAGAACATGCTGGTGTTTACATTAACTCTGTCATGTTAACAAACTCAGAGCTGCTTTTTGCTAAATATGGAGGGAATGCTCCACTTTACAAATTCAAAGGAGCTTATGAGCTGGAAAACGGAAAACTTTTTATTCAGGAAGGGTTCTTGGACAACACATGGAACGCAGTTAAGGGCAAAGACTGGGACTTGAAGGTAGGGGTGAGCGGAGTGTACCTCGGAGGCACCGATGGCTATGCACAAGCCAAGGATGCATACCTTTATGACCTCACTCAACAAAAATGGATTTCCCTGGATGGCACACCGTTTGGGGGGGGGTAACACCTGAACCTACACCGACACTGGAAGGAACGTGGGTGCTGAATGATAGGTTGTATCCGTCACAAACTGGTGCGACAATTAACGAAAGCATCAACTTCACAGCAGTCACCCCAAATGGTAACTTTACCGGCGTGAAAATCAGCGTAGGTTATGCGCCTACATCCACGGCGGGGTTCTATCTGAACCAGTCCACTACCTTTGCAACTTATCAGTTTAGCAACAATCAATGGGTTGACAGCACAAGAGCAATTTCGCAAATTACTTTCCCCGCGGGTGCAACCGCTTCCGATGAGTTCCGCGCATGGCTGGCAGCAAACGCCACCAAACAATAAACAAGGAGGAAACCAACATGTACACAGGTTATATCGTAAAGGCAGGAGAGACCTGCAAGGACGAACGGGTAGCAAAGGCTATCAAGAACTTCAAGTACGAGGGCGAAACGGTACTCTGTGTGGGGGAGGACGGCTACATCACCGAAATCAACACCCTGCGGACAGCCAAGAGCATTGTTGGGGAGCAATCCAGCCCGGAGGCGTATTTGGCGGCGTATCTGGAGAAGCTGAACAGCCCGGTGGAAAAAACAATTTGAGAGGAGAGTATCATGACGGAGGCAATCATCGTGGCGATAGTTACCGGAGCTATGACGTTCGCAGGGGTGCTGGTAGCAAACGGAAAGGCACAGGCGGTGACGGAAGAACGGCTGGATGAGCTGACCCGAGAGGTTCGGGAGCACAACAACTTTGCCCGCCGTATGCCAGTAGTGGAAGAACAGATCAAGGTGATCAATCATCGGATCGCCGATCTGGAAAACAATAAGTGATAGGCGTAAAGCCGGAAAGGAAGTAACTATGGACATCAACACTATCGGAGTGGCGACCGTTGCCGCTATCATCGTGATCTGCTATCTGATCGGCATGATCGTGAAGGCCACGGCGCTGGACAACAAGTGGATCCCCATCATTTGTGGTGTGTGCGGCGGCATTATCGGTGCGCTGGCGCTGGCATTCCATATGCCGGATTTTCCCGCCGAGGACTACTTTACGGCGGTCGCCGTGGGCATTATGTCCGGTCTGACCGCAACGGGCGTTAATCAGATTTTTAAGCAGATGAAGTCTACCAACGACGAGGAGGCTATGTAAATGGCCGCCCCGAAGGTCTACCTGTCCCCGGCTATGCACATGGCGAACCCCTGTGTATATCCCCGCCCGGACGGGAAACAGTGCTACGAGGCACTTGAGAACAACGAGTACATCGACATTCTGGAGCCGATCCTGAACCGCTGCGGCATTGCCACTAAGCGTGGTTATCGCCGCACACCCATGAACGGCGATAACGGCAACGACATTATGAAGCAGAACGTGCGGGAGAGCGATGCGTGGGGCGCGGACGTGCATTACGTCAGCCACACCAACGGCAGCGCAGACGGCAAGGGCAATTCCCGGGGATGCTATCCCATGTACTACACCTACTCCAAGTCCGGCAAGAAGTTGGGCGAGATCATGGTGAAGTACCGGAAGCAGATTTACCCGCGCACGGTGAAACTGGTGGCCAACTCCAAGTGGTATGAGCTTTACAAGCCCAAGGCGGTGAGCTACTACGAAGAGCACGCCTTCCACGACAACCTGGAGGACGCCACCTGGTTCCACACGCACATGTCGGAGATCGCCGAGAGCGCGGCCAAGGGACTGTGCGAGTATTTCGGTATTCCGTATGTGGAGCCGGAGAAGTCGCAGGAGCCGGAACAGCCGGAGACACCGGAACAGCCGACCGTGACCGAAACGTACACCGTGAAAGTGACGCGGAGCGCGGACGGGAAAAGCGGCACGTGGGAGATCGTGAAGTGAGGTGAAGACATGACGGTTACAGATACCATTTCGCAGGCGGACGAGCTGCGGCTGAACACCATAAGCGACGAGCAGAAAGCGGCGTGGGTGATGGGGCTGGACCAGCAGATCGGGGAGAGGATCGATATGGCCTCCTACGTACACAGTTGGCCGGTGGGCGACGGGGAGCTGCTGCTCCCCGCGCCCTACGACCGGGTGTATGTGCTGTATCTGTGCAGCCAGATCGACTACTACAACAACGAAACGGCGCTGTATGGCAACGACAAGGCGGTGTATGACGAGGCGATAAGTGAGGCAATGGCGTGGTGGCGCCGGCAGCACTGCCCGGACAACACCGGGAATGTGCAGGTGATGGGATGAGACTGGCAAGCCTGCCTTATTCCCTGAACCCCAACAAGGTGGAGATGGTGCAGATGCGAGGCATCAACTGGTCGGACGCCATACAGAACGGCGATTTGCGGGACAGCCTGAATTTGTCATCCAGACGGTGGCCGTACATCACCACGCGGAAAGGACGGTTGAAGCAGACCGGATACCAGAACGTGACGGCGCTGACATCGTGGGACAAGCTGGTGGCGGTGCAGGGGACCTCCCTGCTGTACGACGGGCAGGTGGTCGGCACGGTGACGGCGGGCAAGAAGCAGTTTGCCGTGGTGAATACCAAAATGGTGATATGGCCGGACAAGGTGTATCTGGACATCAAGGACCAGACCGTAAAGCCATTGGCGGCGGAGATCACCGGCAGCAAGGCCACGTTTGCCACCAACAAAATAACCGTGAACGGCTGGGCGGACTTGACTACGAAGTTCAAAGCGGGCGACGGCGTGACACTTTCCGGCTGCACCTCCAAGACGGAGAACAACAAGGATTTTGTCATTAAGGCGGTCACCTCCAACACGATCACGGTGGCGGACAACACGTTTACGGCGGTGAACGAGGCCAGCACCAGCATTAAGATCGAGCGAAAGATACCGGACCTGGACTACATCTGCGAGAGCGAAAACCGGCTGTGGGGCTGCAACAACGACACGCAGACCATCTATGCCAGTGCGCTGGGCGACCCCACGAATTTTTACGTGTACGAGGGACTATCCACAGACGCCTATACACTGGCAGTGGGCACGGAGGGGAAATTCACCGGCTGCTGCAAGCTGAGCTCTTCGGTGCTGTTCTGGAAGGAGACAAAGCTGCACAAGATGCTGGGCAGCTATCCGGCGGAGTACGCCATGTACACCTACGAAATGGAGGGCTTGCAGGATGGATGTCAGAAAAGCCAGCAGGTGATCAACGACACGCTGTTTTATAAAGGCCCTCACGGGGTATACGCCTACTCCGGCGGCACGCCTGTGCTGATCAGCGACAACTTCGGCGAGAAGGAGTTTACCGATGCGGTAGCCGGCAACGACGGCGACAGCTACTACCTGAGCGTGAAGGACGGCGCTGAGCACCGGCTGATGGTGTATGAGACCAAGACCGGGATATGGGTGCTGGAGGACGGCACGGAGGCGGTGGACTTTGCGCGGCTGGGCAAGAAGCTGTACATGCTGGCGGGCGGCGACGTGTACCTGCTGGATGGCGAGGACACGCCGCAGGCGCAGGAGTGGATGGCGCAGTTCGCCCCCATGTATGAGACCATCGACGGGAAGAAGGCGTATTCCAAGATACTGATGCGGCTGGAGCTGCCGAAGGGCAGCTATATGACGGCACAGATGCGCTGCGACGGGAAGCCGTGGCAGACGTGCGGCAAGGTGGTGGGCAAGGAGCACAACGTGACCAGCCTGCGGCTTGCGGCCAACCGGTGCGACAAATTTGAGCTCAGGCTGGAGGGCAAGGGCCCGTGCACCATACTGGGTATATCGAGAGCGTTTATGGTGGGGAGTGATGTGAAATGATCGTTTTCCCGGAGAGCATAAACGAGCTGCCGAAGGAGAACCCGTCAGAGGCGCTGGACATAACGGAAAACTACATTAAGTACATGTGCCAGCGCATTGACTGGGCAATGGGCAATGTGACAAAGAACGTCAGCAAAGCGGGCGTGTCCAACGCGGAGATGTACATTCTGCTGACGGCGCTGCAGAATACGGTGTCCGCCCTGCAGAGCACGGTGAACAGCCAGGGGGCCAGCATATCGGCGCTGACGCAGAGCGTGACGATACTGGGCAACGACTATATGGCGCTGGAGCAGCGAGTGACGGCGCTGGAGAACAAGACATAAGGAGGATGCCTATGGCTATACGGAAAAACAAAAAAGCGACGACCGGCAGCGTTATGGGCGCAGTAAGCGGACTATACGGCGACCCGAATAACCGGCGCAACATGGCGGATGCCATCGCCATAAAAAAGGCGGCAATTAAAAACACCGCGGTCAATGGCGCTTTGGCGGGCGCAATGGGCGGCGCTGTGGGCGGCGCACTGAACTACGGGAACAGCGGCGGCAATTCCGGCGGGGGCTACACGCGGGTGGAAATGCCGGTAGATGTGGGCGCACTTCCCACCTTCAACAGCTCGTATCTGGATCAGCTGAATGCTTTGGCGCGGCAGCTGACCAGCATGAACTATGAGGACTGGACAAAGGGCAGCCAGTACCAGTCGCTGGCGGATCGGTACGGCAACAACGGACGGATGAGCATGCAGGACGTATTGGGGCAGGTGGCCGCCCGCACCGGCGGCTTGGCCTCCAGCTATGCCACCACGGCGGCGCAGCAGCAGTACAACCAGTACATGGCGCAGCTGGAGGAAGTGGCGCGGCAGATGTACTCCCAGGAGCGCGGCGACATTATGGACACCGCCAATTTGTACCGCAATCTGGCAAACGACGAGTACGGCCGCTATCGGGACAGTCTGGCCGATTACAATGATCGTCTGGCGGCGGCACAGAGCGCGGCACGGAGCGCATACAGCGGCAGCAGATATTCCGGCACGACAAGCATTGACCGGCTGAAAAGCCGCAGCGGCAACGGTGGGTCCGGCGGCAGCGACAACGCAAGATACAGCAGCAGCACGGCACTGAACCTTGCTACCAGCAACGCAAGGACCACCAGCGGGCAGGTGATGGCGCTGGAGGCTATGTACGAAAACGGGAACATCACAAAGAAGCAGTACAGCGACCTGGTATACGCCGTGAAGAACCCGGGGAAATAAGGAGGGCGCGATGGGCTGGAAGCAGACATTTCAGAAGAAAATGAAAGCTGCGGGGATGGAAAACGACATCCCCGCAGCAAGCCGCAATGCAGACAGCGGTGGGTGGCAGGATAAGTTCCGCAGCAAAATGGAAGCTGCCGGCATGGGCGGAGACATTATCCGCACCGGAGGCAGAACGGCGGCGGATGTGGCGCCCAGCACCTATAAGCCGGACACGTCTATGCTGGTTACGCCGGGCGTGCCTGCAAGGAACACAACAAGTGCGGCGGGGAAATATAACGTTGGGCAAGGGCTTGCAAAGGCCGGACAGATGGGCCTGACACAGATCGCCAAAGTGGGCAGCTCTGCCGGCGCATGGATAGAGAACCTACTGGGTGATTTTGCCCGGGAGGGCTCCAACGGCTACTGGGACCCGGACACCAGCAACTGGCTTTTCAATCGCTGGAACCGGGCTATTGACGCGGAGGCGCAGGGGGTGCAGCAGCGGTACGCGGAAAACACGGCACGCGGCGGGAAAGCAGCACAGGTTTTTGAAGACCTGGGTGCGGCGACGGTGGCGGCGGTGCCGCAAGCCATTGCGGCGCTGTTGACCGGCGGCGCCAGCGCGGCGGCGCAGGCAGGCGCACTGGCGGAAAACGCGGCGGCTTCCTCCGGGTTGGTCAACACCATTTCCCGCAGTATGCGGGCAATGGTGAAAGATCCGAACTTCCAGCTCTCCTTTGCACAGGTATTTGGCCCCGGGTATGAGCAGGCAAAGGCGGACGGCGCGGACGATTTTCGCGCATCCGTGTACGCCATCGGCAACGGACTGATGAACGCGGCGGTGGAAGTGGGCGGCGGTATCCAGACGCTGCCTAAAGAATTGCAGAACGGCGGCAGCGCATGGAAAGCATGGGTGGACGCCATGCTGGACGAGGGCAAGGAAGAGGCCGTGCAGGGCGTGATCGAGCGCGCCACGCAGAACGCCGTCTATGGGCGGGACAACCCCCTTGTCGGTATCGGCAACGGCGCCATCTTCGACCCGGCGGCAGCGGCGGAGGAATTTGCCGGCGGCGCTATCGTTGGCGGTATTCTGGGCGGCGGGCAGGTGGGCGTCAACACCCTTGCCAACCGCGCGGCATACAACGCGGCCAGAGCGCAGTATGACCGGGACGTGCGGCAGAACACCGCGCCGGAGATGGACGGCAGGACGGCGGAAGCAGTAAGCGCGGTGACCAGGGGCGAGACGATCACCGGCAACCAGGCGGCGGCCATTGCACGGGACCCGGTGGCCGTGGAAACACTGGAGGCCAGCACCGGGGTAAAGCTGGACACGGAAAAGCCCATCAGCCAGCTCAAACGTGAAATTATCGCCCTTGCAAGCCGCGAGACAGCGCAGGAGCAGACACAGCGCACCACGGCTATCCCCCAGACGCAGAAACGCACACAGAAAGCCGTGGGCGGCTTTATGGAGGCGGGGCAGAGAGCGTATCAGCAGGTGCGGGAGACAAGCGGCAGCGGCGCAGAGGTGTACGCGGGCTTTTCCGCCATGTACAACGCTGGACTGAACGGCGTTGAGGCGGACAAGGCCAAGGGCAAGTATGCGGCGATGCTGACGCCGGAGCAGCGGTACACGGCGTACAACGCGGGGCTGGAGGACGCCAGAGCGCAGGTGGCACGGGAAAATGCGGACGCAGCATCCGTGACCACCACGGCGGGGTCCGGGCTGGCGGACAATGCCTACAGCCGGTACATCATCGCCAAAGACAAGGGCGCGGCTTCGACGCTGAACACCATCGGCAAGAAGCTGGGCGTGCGTATCGAGTTCGTGGACAGCATTATGGATGGGCAGGCAAACGGCCAGTACATCAGGGAGAAAAACCTGATCCAGATCGCGGCGGACAGCACGAACCCCATCTATGAGGTGGCGGGGCACGAGGTCACCCACCGGATGCAGGCCCTGTCCCCCGACGAGTACCGGGCGTTCCGGCAGGCGGCGATAGAGTACCGCATGCGGGAGAACGGCGCGGATACGGAAACGGAGGTCGTGCAGCGGTACATGGAGGCGGCGGAGAGAGCCGGCGTAACGCTGACGCAGGACGAGGTGATGGACGAGATCGCGGCGGACTTCGCGGGGCGGATGATCAAGGACACGGATCTGTTCGCGCAGTTTGCCAAGGACAACCGCACAGCGGCGCAGAAGCTGCTGGACGGGCTGAAGGAATTTATCGCCAAAGTCAAGGCTATGTTCACCGGCAAGGCAAGAGACAACGCGGCGATGGATGCCTACGGCAAGACCTTTGGTGAGCTGGAGGACATCGCGCAGAAGTGGCAGGCGGCCTTTGACGCGGCGGAGCGGCAGGCGGAGAAAACAAAAACTGCCGCCGGTGAGGGCGACGGTGCGCGGTATATGATCCGTAACGTCGGCGGGAAAACCATGACTGTTATCGACACAGAGAACGATACGCGTGATTTTAAGGCGGCAGAAGCGTATTTGAAAACACTGGTGGACGCAGACCATCCCTTTTCCACTATCTTAGCGGATGCACAGCCTGTTTATGTGGGAAAAGACTTGCCGGGAGAATACAAATCTTCCGAGTACACAAAAACCATGAAGCCTGCGCTGCGGAAAATCAAAATGCAAGCGGCTACCAACTTGGATGAGATGCTTCTGCTGGCTGAAAATGGCGAGTGGCGAGAGAATGTAAAGCCGAAACACAGTAAAGACGCACAAAATGGATGGTATCGGTATGATACGCAGTTTGCGGTTCCTATTTTAGACGCAAAAAAAGCCATAGACCACTATACTGTCTACGGCGGGAAGCTCTTAATCCGCAATGATGCAGATGGGAAATCGTATTTGTACGACCTTCTTGATGTAGAAAAAAAGAAGGTAATCAGCAAAACTTCCTTCTCTGCGGAAACGCATTCGGAAGTAACCTCGCCAAAACCTTCTGGTACCAGTATACTCACCGATGGCGAGAATGTCAAGCCGAAGTTTTCGTTGAAGGCTTACTCGGATGCGGAGAAAAAAAATCATGTGAAGTCCGCGAAGGAGTTTTTCGGTAAAACGTACAGCTGGAACGAGACCGGGTACATCACCACGGACGGCACAAAGCTGGACTTTTCCGGCCGGCATGATGGCGGCCCCGGCGGCTACCGCACTGTGGACCACCGTGACATACGCGATGCGCTGGGGCTTGACTACGGCGGCGAAGATTACAGCGGCGCAATGGTGCAGTTTATGGGAGAGGGGAATATCCGCATTAGCCCGGAAAGCGGCGGCATCAATCTGTCGGTCATGCCCACAAAGGCGCAGCTGGACACGCTGGCTGACTTTATCAGTAAAAACCGCGGCGAGGTGATACTGGATCTGGACGATACCAACGGAAACACCGTGTCCAGCACGGAATACCCGAAGGGAACGCACAGCAGCAAGGTCATCAACGACATAAGGGCGTACTTTGAAAACGGAACGATGCCGAAGGTATCTGAACTGAGCCAGTTCCGGTATCAGCTGCGGAGTACGGCGGACATTGAACAGGAGGTGCGGGACCTAAAACGGGAGCGCACGGTACTGGCCAGCCGCAACCGCGCATTGGAGCAGCGGGTGCAGGAGCTGAAGGGCGAAATGCGCATCAGCAAGGAACCCTCTGTGGTGCTGCGGGACGTGAAAAATCTGGGGCGCGAGACCATACGCAAGTACGGCAGCGACGTGAAATACGGAGACATTCAGGCCGACATGGAGGCGCTGGGCAAGGCTGTGATGAAGCGTGACGTGAGCATGGCCGACCTGATGCCCTACGCCAGAAACGCGGCGACGGCCATCGTGGACAACACGACGGAGCTGACGGAGCACGGCGCGGAGCTGCTGGAGATCAAAGACTACCTGAAGCGGCAGAAGATCCTTTTCAACGGGGAGATGGACCACTACAACGAGTTCCGCAAGCGGTACATGGGAATGCTGAAGCTGAACAAGTCGGAGGGCTTGCCGGTGGACACCATGTACGAGGAAATGACGGAGATGTTCGGCGAGGGCTATTTCCCCAGCGACTTGTATACCGAGGCGGACAAGCTGCAGCAGATCGCGGATGTGCTGGACAGCATGGACAGCATTTATGAAAACCCCTTTGACAGCTACCGTGACGCAGCCATTCAGGAGATCGCCAACGACATCATTGACGGCATGATCTCTGACCAGGTGCGGCAGAAGAAAACCTTTGCCGACCGGCGGGAGCTGGAGAAGCAGGAGGCCGTGGGACGGGTGCGTGAAATGCTGACAAAGGAGCGGGAAAAGCGCCGGGACATGGTGAAGCGGATGCGCCGAGAGTACAGCGAAAAGACACAGAAGGGCCGGGAGAAGCGGTACGCCGCGGAGATGCGTGCCAAGATCGCCAGACACACGGGGCCTTTGTCCGAAAAGCTGCTGCACCCCACGGACAAAAAGCACATCCCGGAGGAGCTGCGCGTGGTGGTGGCCGATCTGCTGCGGAACATCAACCTGGAGAGCGCATACAGCTACGACGAGAACGGGCGGCTGCGGAAAAACGCCGGCGGCGACCCGACCCGACGGACGCAGGAGGCCGTGAAGCTGAAAAAGGCATACGAGGACATCATTGCCCGTGAGGCGAACATGGTGGTGGACCCCGATCTGCTGGACAGCGGCGGGCTGTTGGACAGTCTGGCGGCGCTGGGCGGAAAGCGTATCGCCGACATGAACGTGACAGAGCTGGAGACCGTGTGGAACGCGGTGCGGGCCATCGAGGCCACGCTGACCAGCTACGACCGGACGCTGGCGAACCAGAAGTACGCACGGACCAGCGAGTGGGCAAACAGCCTTATGATGGGCAGCATGAGCCGGAAGCGGCGGAACCGGAAGATCTCACTGGATATGGCGGACCCGTATACGTTCTTCTCCGCCTACGGCGACGGCGGCATGCAGGTATACCGGACGCTGCGGAACGCGCAGGACCGTGAGCACGTGATGCTGACGGAGCTGCGGGAGGCGGCTAAAAAATTCCTGGATGCGGACGTGTACAAAAACCGCTTTGAACGGCACACGTTCACAACAAGCCGTGGCGTGGAGCTTACGCTGACCAACGAGCAGATCATGAACCTGTACAACCTGGCAAAGCGCGGTGAGCAGGCCATGAACCACCTGATGGTGGGCGGCATCGTGCAGCCGGAGATCAAGCGGGACGGCAAACTGAAAGCCGTCCCCCGCGGGACGGAGAACATTCTGCTGACGCTGGAGGACGTCAGGGCCATCACCTCCGTGCTGACACCGGAGCAGATCAAGGTGGCGGACGGCCTGCAAAAGCTGGCCAGCACGAAGCTGGCGGAGTGGGGCAACGAGGCCAGCATGGCGGTGTACGGCTACCGCAAGTTCATGGAGGCGCACTACTGGCCCATCAAGACGGCGAAGGAGGCCACGGCATCCAGCGTGGAGAAGGGACCGGACATCGCCAGAGAGATCAAGAATATGGGCAGCGCAAAGGCCCTGACGCCCAACGCCAGCAACGCGCTGGACATTGGCGGCGTGTACGACGTGTTTGCGCAGAACGCCAGCGACATGATCAAGTATGCCACGCTGCTGGCCCCGATGGAGGACATCAACCGGCTGTACAACTACCGGTACCGGGACAGCATGGGCAACCTGACCGGGAAGAACGTGCGGCAGGTGCTGTCCGGCGTGTACGGCGACGCGGCGCAGAGCTACTGGCGGAACCTCATGCGGGACGTGCAGAACGGCATGGCGAAGAACGCCAGCGCCACCACAAGGGCCGTGGAGCGCATTGTGGGCAACACAAAGGGCGCTGCGGTGGGTGCGAACCTGCGCGTGGTCATCCAGCAGCCCACGGCGTACTTCCGGGCGGCGGTGGTGCTGGACCCGGAGAACATGGCGAAGGGCCTGGGCAACGGCGTGACCAAAGGCAACGGATGGGACAAGGCCCGGAAGTGGGCGCCCATTGCGGGCATCAAGGACACGTCCGGCTTTGACCAGGGCAGCCGGTACACCATTGCGCGGGAGGTATACGGCACGGACGGCAGCTTTATGTCGTGGCTGAGCGACAAGAGTATGTCCCTGGCCGGGAAAGCCGACGCGGTGACGTGGGGCAAGATCTGGAACGCCTGCGAATGGCAGGTGGCGGCAAACACAAGCCTGGAGGTTGGCAGCGATGCCTACTATCAGCAGGTGGCGGAGGTGTTCACGGACGTAATCGACCAAACGCAGGTGGTGGACGGCATCATGCAGCGGACGCAGATCATGCGGGACAGCGACGCGCTGACGCGGCAGGCCACGTCCTTTATGGGTGAGCCGCTGAAAAGCCTGAATATCCTGATGCGTTCCTACGACGCATGGGTGTATGAAACGAACCCGCAGAAGCGCAGCAAGGCGCTGAAGCAGCTGAAGCGGGCCGTGGGCGCCCTGCTGGTGACGGACGTTGTGAACGCGCTGGCGCAGTCCATCGTGGACGGCTTGCGGGACGACGACAAGGACAAGAAGTACTGGGAGCGCGTTTTGGAGGCCTTTACCGGCATTACAGGGGAGGAAAAGGACTTTGGCGAGACTGTCAAGAACATCACGCTGCAGGGCAATGTGAAGGGCAACATCACGCTGGTGGGCCGTATTCCCTACGCCAAAGACATTATCTCCATTCTGCAGGGCTACACCGTAGACCGCATGGATGCCGGCGCGGTGGACGACATCGTAAGGGCCACCAAGTCCATGATCTCCAGCGCCAACGGACAGGGCAAAAAAACGGCGGCGTACAACGTCAAGCAGTTTCTGACCGTGGTCAGCAAGATCTTCGGCGTCAGCGTGGCGAACCTGGGACGGGATAGCTGGGCCATTGCCAGAAGTATTGCCAGCGAGACCGGGAATGTGCGGCTGATGTTTGAGATGGAAAAGGCCATCTACCGCATGGACAAAAGCGCCGGGAACCGGAAAACGTGGTGCGAGCTGCTGTACCGGGCGCAGAAAGAAAGGGACACCGAAACGGCGCGTCTGATCTACCGGGAGATGCTGGCGCACGGCTATGAGGAGACGGACGTGCGCCAGGGCGTAGAGGCCATTATGAAGAAGGAGCAGGGCGTAAACTCTGTGAAAGAACTGAGAAACCGGTGGATGGCACCGTAAAACAAAGAAAGGAGCAACGGGCGATAGGCGCAACCATCCTATGGCACCATCCCGCCGCAAGGCGGTCCGCAGGCCTGCGTAAGCAGGATGAACCAGCAGCACAGGGAAATCCGCGCCATGCTGAAGGGCATGGCACCCAAGAGGGCTATCGCATGGATCCAATCTTTTGAGTTACCGCAAGAGGAAGCCCAGTGTATCGCGGAGTGCGATGTGCGGCATCGCAGCTGCGTGGAGCAGGCATTTTGCATGAACGTGTCTGTTGATGTGGTAAAACGATGTCGGCGCAGGGCATACCGAAAAATTGCAGACGGGCTGAACGCAGAAAAAAGCCACACCTGAAAAGGTGTGGCTTTTTATTTGCCGCCGAAAGGGGGACGGCGGCGTGCGTTGGGGGGGATAGTCTGATTATACGGCGAAATAAGTAAAAACGCAATAGAGATGCGCTGATTTTTAACGCGCACTTATCAGCCACTTTATCGCCACTTTGAAATGGGTATATCCCTGTATGCTTACAGTAAAGAGAGGTGGTCGTGATGTTCGTGCGCTATAACCCAAACCCGGCGGGCAAAAATGTGGGGGATTGCCCGGTTAGGGCCATCTGCAAGGCCACGGGGCAGGGATGGCATGAGACGTATGTGCAGCTGTGTATGCAGGGGCTGGCTTTGGCGGATATGCCCAGTGCCAACAATGTATGGGGCGCGTATCTGAAAAAACTGGGATTTAGGCGGCATATTATCCCGGAGGATTACCCGGACAGCTATTCCGTGGGTGACTTCGCAAGGGAGCACCCGCGTGGTACATATCTTCTGGCGCTGGCGTCCCACGTGGTGTGCGTGATAGACGGAGACTGGCATGACACGTGGGACTCCGGGGCTGAAACACCTTTGTATTTTTGGGAAAGGACGGATGAGAAATGAACTATCCCTATTACGGAAACCCCTATATGCCGCCGATGCCGGACAACCTCGGCCAGCTCAGGCAGCAGCAGATGATGCCCCAGCAGATGCCGCAGATGCAGAACCCTATACCGCAGAGCGGCGTGCAGTGGGTATCGGGCGAACAGGAGGCCAGGAGCTGGATGGTGGCGCCCAACGCGGCGGTGGCCCTTTGGGACAGCACGGCGCCCACGGTGTACCTGAAGCAGGCGGACGCAAGCGGCAAGCCGACGCTGAAGGTATACGACCTTGTGGAGCGGCTTGCAAGCGCTCCTGATGCGCAGAAAACATCTGCCCCGGAATATGTGACCCGTAAAGAGTTCGACGCGCTGGCGGCTCTTGTGGGCGAAATGAAGGGAAAGAAGAAACGCAAGGTGGAGGAGGACGAAGACGATGAGTAATAATCCATTTTTCAATGCGTTGGGCGGCGGGCAGATGCCGGGGCCAATGGGGGGCTTCCCACAGCTTTTGCAGCAGTTCAAGCAATTCAAAGCGAGCTTTAAAGGCGACCCAAAAGCGGAAGTAGAGAAGATGCTGCAAAGCGGCAAAATCTCACAAAACCAGTTAAACCAAATCCAAGCTATGGCAAACCAATTTCAGGGGCTTTTCAAGTAATCAAAATCGTGGCCACGGTTTGATATAAATATTTTTTCAAAAGGAGTGATACTATGTCTCTTTCCGATGGCACCCCCATGATGACTATGCCTGTGGCTCCTGCCAACACCGGCAACGGTAACGGCTTCGGCTGGGGCGGCGATGGCGCGTGGTGGATCGTGCTGTTCCTTATTTTCGCTGCGTTCGGCGGCTGGGGTAACGGCTTTGGCTTCGGTGGCGGCGGCAACGGCGTGATGGACGGTTATGTTCTGACCTCTGACTTTGCCAACATCGAGCGCAAGATCGACAGTGTAAATCAGGGACTTTGCGACGGATTTTACCAGCAGGCGCAGCTTGTCAACGGCACCAACATGGCGATGGCAAACGGCTTTGCACAGGCCGAGCTGTCCCGTAGCAACCAGCAGGCGGCGCTGATGCAGCAGCTCACCGCCATGCAGATGCAGAACCAGGAGTGCTGCTGCGAGAACCGGGCGGCTATTGCCCAGGTGCGGTACGACATGGCAACGCAGGCGTGCGACACCCGCAACACGGTCAACACCGCTGCGCGTGACATCATCGACAACGCCAACTGCAATTCAAGAGCCATCTTGGATTTCCTGGTCAACAGCAAGATGCAGGATCTCCAGAGCGAAAACCAGAGTCTGAAGCTGGCGGCTTCGCAGGCGGCACAGACAAGCGACATTCGCAACTATGTGAGCGGGCAGTTTGCATATTACAACCCTCGCCCCGTTCCTTCGTTTGCCGTTCCTGCTCCGTATCAGTTTTCGGGGTGCAATGGGCAGTACGCTTGCGGCACCTGCGGCTGCTGACAACTGCATAGGATAGCTTTTCCCCTACCGGGGAAATGGTCGGCCCCGAGCCGATACTGACACCAACGCGGCGGGGCAATAGCTCCGCCGCTGTATTTTGAAAGGAGTGATTATTTTGGCCGAGTTTACCAACGCCAATATCGTGACGGTGGCCGCAGGGCAGAATGTGCCTCTGACGGAAACCGCGGTCAACAGCAAGCCGTGCATCGTACACCGTGAGGGTGCCGGGGTTGTGACGCTGCGTGGACTGACAAACCAGTGCAGAGCACTGTACAAAGTCACTTACGGCGGCAACATCGCCATTCCCACCGGCGGCACCGTGGGAGCCATCACCGCTGCGCTGGCCGTCAACGGCGAGGCGCTGACCAGCGCCACAGCGACGGTGACGCCTGCTGCCGTGGAAAACTATTTCAATATCTACGTTTCCGCGCAGGTGTGTGTACCGAAGGGCTGCTGCCTGACGGTCGCCATGAAAAACACCAGTACGCAGGCGGTCAGCTTTGCTAACAGCAACCTGACCGTTGAGAGAATTGCGTGAGAGGAGGGAAGACATGAACATGAAGGAACTTTTCGGCATCCGCGAGATGCTGTGTGACGAGCTTTCCGAGTATGCTGGCAAGCAGGAGATGGGCACCGGGGAGCTGGACGTGATCCACAAGCTGACGGCCTCTATCAAGAACATTGATAAGATCGCCATGTTTGAGAACGGCGGGTACAGCCGTGACGATGGGTATTCCCGCGAGGATGGGTATTCCCGTGGCGGCGACTGGGATGCGAGCATCCGTGGTACGTATGGGCGCGGCAGCTCGTACCGGCGCAAGAGAGACTCTATGGGCCGGTATAGCCGCGATGACGGGTATTCACGCGATGGGCATGCTAAAGATGTGATCGAGCGCATGATGCAGGATACCGATGACCCCAACGTGAAAGAGGCGCTGCGGCAGTGCATGCACGTGGTGGAGAAGGGCTGACGTTGCTAACGCGTTACTAACAAACGTGTTTTATAGGAAATAAGAAAATCCCTGTAACAGTTGTTGTTACAGGGATTTTTTTGGTGGAGACTGCTGGACTCGAACCAGTGACCTCCTGCGTGTGAATTATGGTGCGCAAATATTTACAACTATTCTGGATGATTTAAGCGGTTTTTGGCGATTGTTTTACATGAAACTGTATTGTAAAACTGCATAAGACTTTTTTAGTTTTTTTCGGTTACTGACAAATTGCTAACACGTTCCACCTCTGATATGAGTTTTTCTGCGTCGGCGTGGACATAGATGTTGGCAGTGGTGGAGAAGCTCGCGTGGCCGATGATCTTCTGCAAAATTTCCGGCTGTATGCCTGCGCTTCTTGCCCATGTTGCGTAGGTGTGGCGCGTGGCGTGGGGCGTGTGCTTTGGGATGCCGAGTTTTTCCAGCAGAGGGTAAAAGTCACGTTTGCGGTAATTGGCGGGGATGCGCTGCCCGTCGTAGCCGGACAAGAGCAGATCGCCGTTGGCCCGGTCGGCAAAGTAGGAAAAATACTTCCTGCCCTCCGGACGTATTGGGATAACGCGGTCTCTACCGGCTTTTGTCTTTTCTCCGCCGATGACATACGTTTCGTGGTAGTCCACCAGCGGCAGGGAAAACAATTCGCCGATGCGCATACCGGTGTAAAGCAGCATGAGGGCGATTTTGGCAGCATCGGAGCCGTCTTTTTCCAATAGCGCGATCTCGTCATCCGTAAAGATGGCTTTTTCTTTTTTGACCTGCTGGGGGAGCTTGACGTATTTGGCAAAATCGGTGGTGGCGATCTCCTCACGGACGGCCCAGCGGGACATCTGCGTCATGAGCTGCTTGTACTTGGACAGCGTTGAGTTGGACTTGGCCATGTTGCTGTCGATAATCGCCTGAAAATCCTTTGTACGCAGGTCGCGGAATTTCTTGCCGTGGAGACTGGCGCAGGCCTTATAGGAAATGTCGTAGGCTTCTATCCCCTTTGGACCTATTTCGCGGAAGTGTTCTGCTTTCCATTCCGCAAACACCTCAGAGAACGTCATGTTGAATTTTTCTTCAATCGGTTTTCCGGAGAGCTTTTCCAGCGCAGCCAGCGCGTCGGTTTTCCGTTCGTAATAGCCGATGATCACATGATTTTTGGCAGCGGCCCAGGGGCGTGTACGGCGGCCGGAAAGTTTATAGACTGTGCCGGCTCCGTTGGGGCGCTTCAGGGATTTGCGGGTTTCTTTGACCTGCTTTTTCCCGCAGATGTGACAGTAAACGGCGCCGGGGACAAGCTCGACGCCGCATTTTATACAAGTGGACATAGGGATACCTCACAAAAGAATAACAAGAAACTTGTGAATTACGTCTATTGAAAACAAGAAACTTGTCATATACAATGTCTGTGTAGAATAGAACAAATGTTTTATACGTCGAGGTCTGGCGTGTGCTTTTTTGCGTAACGCAAGTACATTACAAAAACGGAGGCAAAAATGCCGATGCCGGCGGCAAGCAGCAAAAAGACGATCCATGCGAATACACCGGCCTGCCCGCCCTGAATAAGCCCCAGGTTAGGGACGCGGTAGTCAAAAAAGATATATCCCACGATAACAGCCATAAACATGGCGCACAAAAACGTAAGGCCATAAATAGCAAATTTTGTGTCCCGCGATTTCTTGCGCTGGTATTCAATGGTTTTTGTCATCTGCTCCATGCTGCCCTCAAGGTGAGCTATGCGAACGTCCGCGTCATGAAGCTGCTTCTGATGCTTTAATTGGTCGTTGGCATGCGTCAATTCATCTTCTGTAGTTATGACCGGTTCTATCCCAAAGTATTCATCAAGAGACACACCGAGGGCGGCGCAGATGGCTCCGGCATTATAGACGTTGGGCGCTTTGGATTTGGAAGCAAAAAAGTTCCCGATGGTGGATATGGAAATTCCGGTTTCGTCTGCCAGGTCCTGAATGGTGATATTCTGGCGGTCCCTTGCTTCGCGGCACAATTCCTTTAACGTATCTTCCATTTTTTCCCTCTTTTCCCCTTTTTGGCGGTCAATTATCCTAATTCTGTTGCGAGAAAACAGCGGTTTTCCCTTTTTGGCGTTGACCGACCCAACTTAAAACTGCTACGGTAAAGCCGCAGCAGACAGGCGTGATGGTTGGCGTGGCTGCTGCAAGTCCCCGCCGCCGTTGCGGAGGCGGCGGGGACGGTCTTACATTACCTTCCATATATGGCATCAATCTTTCCGCTGGCATAGCCGGAGGTGTAGCCATAATCGTAACCGGCATCATAGCCGTCAGAAAAGCCGGCGCCTTTTCCATCCCTGTATCCATCTGTTTTCCCGTTTTTATAGCCGTCAAGCTTCCCGTCCCTGTAACCGTCGTCTTTCCCTGTTGTATACGCAACAAAACACGAAGCTACAATCAATAGAACAAATACGACAGCGACAACGATGTTAATGGTTTTCTTCGGAAGTCTGCGCTTCGCTCCGAAAGCCACAAGCGCACACCTCCCCGGTACGCACAAGGGTTCCGCATCCAGGGCAAATATAATAGGTTTCTTGCTGTGCCTGTTTTACTTGCTCTGCCGGAGGTATTACTTTTTCCTTTTTGGGCTCAGAAGTCAGCAGCCCGTGTTTGCCAAGAATGGACACGCCGATACGATACGAAACATATCCCCAAATTATCGCAGGGGATGCCTTCCAACTGAAGCCAGCATATACCGTAATAAAAGAAAACAGCAATGCGACTTCAACAATAGAGATAATACAGATCGTCCCGTAATACTTTTGAGATATTGGCGTATGGCAAAACACGGCGGCGCATATTGGGATCACGCTATAGAACAAACAAGTAATAAGCAGACCCAAAATTATTTCCAATACATCTTGCATAATATGCCCCCTTTCTGGCACTTATTATATAACTTGGTGAAGAAATTGCAAGTGTAAGGCGGGGATTTTAGTACAACTGAATAAAACACTGAAGATAAATTGGACGATTTGACGGAAGAAAGGGGAAGAAAATGGACAGAGAGTTGATGGATCGGTTTGTGCAGCTGGGGGAGGTGGAGAAAGACATTATTCTTGCGGCGGCAAAAGCCCTTTTATCTGGAGAAGAAGCATCTCCTTCTGCTCCGGCGTAAGGCGGGACAGCAGAGACAGCATTTCAAGATCGCGCTCATCGGTAACGGTGGGCGCGGTTTCTTCCGTTTTTTTAGGGCTTTTCATCTTATCTAAAAAATTGGTCGCATTTAACAAGCCGTTATCTCTTGCGGTTAATTCTAAAATACTTGGGAAATATTTAGGATCTATTAGTAATTCATCAGTTGTTATATTTAGCGCGGAGGCTATTTTTAATAATCGGTCAATGGGGATTTTCTCGGTTTTGCCTGATCCGTACCGTTGTAATGTTGCGGGGCTAATTCCTGTTGCTTGCGAAAGATCATTATAATTCATATTGGCAAAAAACATAGCCCGCCTTATATTTTCACTGATATATGACATATAGTTCACACCTTTCTTACGCATTATTAAAGCAAAACAAATTTAATGTGTCAACCTCAAAATTGATGTATGCTATAAAATTTTTATTAAAAAATATCAAAAATAATATTGACAAAGTTTTAATTGAGTTTTATAATCGAATTATCTTAAAAATGATTTTGAAAGGAGGGCAGTATACATGGTTGACAGCAAGAAGCTGCGCGGCAAAATTGCAGAGGCTGGCATGACAAAGACGAAGTTTGCGCGTTGTATTGGAATGACATACAATTCTCTGGCATCTAAAATGAACGGGGATAGTCCGTTTAAAGTAAGTGAGGCATCTGAAATAGCGGTGCTGCTTAATTTGACCGATGAAGAGATTGTTTCTATTTTTTTTGCTCGATGAAAATCAAAAATGATTTATGTAATCAAAAATGAAGCTACGATAAATGGAGGGGAAGAAATGAACGAGCTAATCAAGGTTACATACGATAACGACCGCCCCGCTGTCTCAGCGCGAGACCTGCACGACTTCTTGGAGGTAGATACCCCGTATCACAAGTGGTTCCCGCGTATGTGCGGCTACGGGTTCACCGAAAACGAGGACTTCATGGTCACGGACAATTTTGTCCCTAACTCCGCCGGAGGCCCTCAACATCAGAAAGACGCCGTCCTCACCATCGACATGGCGAAGGAACTGTGCATGATCCAGCGAAACGAAAAGGGCAAGCTGGCACGGCAGTACTTCATCCAGATCGAAAAGGACTGGAACAGTCCCGAAAAGATCATGGCGCGGGCGCTGCAAATTGCAAAGGACAAAATCATGCGGCTGGAAACCAAGGTGGAAGAGGACAAGCCAAAGGTGCTGTTTGCCGATGCTGTGAGCGCGTCCCACACCTCCATTCTGGTGGGGGAGTTGGCAAAGCTGCTACGGCAGAACGGCGCGGACATCGGGCAAAACCGGCTGTTTGCATGGCTGCGGGACAACGGGTATCTCATCCGGCGAGGCGGCACTGACTACAACATGCCCACACAGCGGTCTATGGAGATGGGCTTGTTTGACATCAAGGAGACGGCCATCACCCGCAGCGATGGGTCTATCACCATCAGCAAGACTGTAAAGGTCACCGGCAAAGGCCAAACGTACTTTGTCAACAAGTTCTTAGGCGGATGCCGTTGCGAGGTGTGAGATGGATATGGAGCTGTTCAATTTATTTCGCAAGCTATGCGAAAAAGATAAAGACTTAGTGCTTGAAAGTGCACGGAAGATGCTGACATCGGAGGACACGAGTTTACCGGATACACCGGTGACGGCTGGATGACACCACACAAGGAGGGAAAGAAATGAGCAGGATCGCGACGCTGACGCCGCAGGACGCGGCACAGTACCTGCGGGATCGCGGGTTGAGCATATCGCCGGATACGCTGCGGCAGGGCATCCGGCAGGGTGTGTATCCCTTTGGGATCGTGATCGAGATGGAGCGAAGCCCTGTGTTCCAGATCTTCAAGAAGCAGCTGGACACATGGATTGCGGAAAGGACGGTGGAGGAATGAGTTGGTTTGCATGGGTGCTGGCGTTTATCGGCGCGGCGTGGCTGAGCTGGGCTATCGTCAAGGGCGTGGAGGCGCTGGGGCGATGAGAGAGCGGAACAGGCGGGCGCGGGAATACTCCCGGATGTGCCGGACCAGACGATGGTGCAGGCGTATGTGGGTAGTGGCAATCGTCCTGTGGGTGATGCTGCTGGTGCTGGTGGCGTGGTGCCTGACGCTGCCGCCGGTGCAGGAGGACGTGGTGCAGTCGCCGCCCACGGCGGAGATCGTGGAACCGGAGCCGGAGAACCTGCTTATATGCGACATCACCGGGTATTGTGCGTGCTGTACACCCTACGCCCACATGAACCAGCGGGACGGCAAGGTGCTGACGGCCTCCGGGCAGTGGGTGACCATCGGCGAGGCCGTGGCGGTAGACCCGGACATCATCCCGCTGGGCAGCACCGTGACGCTGGGCGGCAAGGAGTACATAGCGGCGGATACCGGGGTGTACGGCTACACGGTGGACGTGCTGATGAGCCACGAGGACGCGGCGCAGGCCGGTGTGGTGAAAGCGCTGGTGAAGTGGGAATGAGTATGATTGTGCCGCCCTGCGGGGTGCGGTGCGACCGGCGCGAGGTCGGGTGCCACGGGAGCTGCGCGGCGTGGGCAAGGTACGAAGCACAGCGGAACGCAGAGTATGAGCGCGTGGCAAAGGCGGTGCAGGATACCAACATTGTAGAGGCCGGGAAGTGGCGCAGCTTGGAGCAGGCAATGCGGAGGAAAATCGGAAAGGAGTGGAGACGATGAAGGTCTATAAGGCAACAGACAAGGACATGAAATGCCGCGGATTTCAGTATGAGCTTGGCAAGACGGCAGAGGTCGAGGGCGACATTGAGCTGTGCGAGAAAGGGCTTCATGCCTGTGAGATGCCGCTGGATGTGCTGGGCTATTACGCGCCCGGTGATGGTTCACGGTACTTCGAAGCGGAGTTGGAGGATGTCAGCGACGAGAAGCGCAGCGATGACACGAAGCGCGTCGGCAAGAAGCTGACATTGAGCGCGGAGATCGGTATTCCGGGGTTGGTCAAGGCGCAAGTGGAGTACGTAAAAGCGCAGTGTGACTTTGACAATGCCATCAATAAAGCGGACACCGAAAATAAAAACCACGCCACCGGCGAGAGGGGCGCAGCATCCGCCACCGGCGAGAGGGGCGCAGCATCTGCCACCGGCAATAGTGGCGCAGCATCCGCCACCGGCGAGAGTGGCGCAGCATCCGCCACCGGCAATAGTGGCGCAGCATCCGCCACCGGCGAGAGTGGCGCGG
>ERZ1034925.120-NODE-120-length-45000-cov-25.328869_pt1 | contig 45000 bp, 42 predicted proteins | sample MGYA00520687_ERZ1034925 | MGnify/ENA primary metagenome ERZ1034925 (study PRJEB33766, sample SAMN09781758) | gut metagenome | biome: gut microbiome | host: Homo sapiens | place: Madagascar | study: EMG produced TPA metagenomics assembly of the PRJNA485056 data... | reverse complement strand
ACAACAAAATTTTAAGGTCGAAAATTCTTATTTTAATTTTACAAAATTTGCTTTTTACACATGCCACTTGAATAAGTGGTTTTTCTTTTTTGTAATAAGTTTAATTTGATAATTTATATTTATATCTTTTGTCAGGCATAGCCTGACATACAACTAATAAACAATTTTTACAAAATATAATTGATACATCTTCTGAAAAACAATTAAATGTGTTTGTTGATGTTATAACGGCATTGATTAAGTATGTATAGGTTATTTTAGTTGTAGGGTGCATGTAATGCACAAATTGTTAATAAATATTTCGAATATGATAATATATGACATGATGTGGTAGGAATTTAGCAATTTTCAATTTTTTATGTTTTTTATAAAGGTATAAAACAAATGTAAGAAAGTTAAGTTATGCCAACAAATTTTAATACGTTACCTAATAGAAATATTTATCAACCTACGATTAATACTTCAACAGTATCTAATCCTGTAAAAAAGGAAACTGCACAACAACCTCAGACAGAAAAAGGTATTTCAAAAAAGGCACTTGTTGGTATTGGTGCTAGTCTTGCTGCAGCAGCAACAGTTGGCATTCTTTTGGCTAAAGGTAATTTTAGACAAGCAAAACAGTTGGCTGAACATATTGATTTTAAAGAAGCCAAAACAATGGACGAAGCAGTACAATTTGCGAAAGAAAATTTGGGTGTAAAATTGCAAATTGGTGATAATCTTGATGTCGCAAATTTCTTGAATGAAATATTCGTTGATGTGAATAATAAAATGAAAGGTAAAGCAGTTTTACCTAAAAAAGTGAAAATGCAGGCAACTAATGCTACTGACGGACTTGAAGGTTTTGCATCTTGGAATACCAAAAGGGTATTAAAATTAGGCTCTGATTTTGAAGCAATAGTTAATATTGGTAAGGAAAAGGGACTAACATTAAAAGAATGTATAGAATATTATAAAGAATTTTCGAAGGATAAGGATCCTAATTTTATAACACGTGCAATTTATCATGAATTAGGACATGCTAATCATAAAAATTTTATGAAGATGAGAAGATTGCCGGAATTAAAAGCTGATGGTAATAAAGATACTCATTTGACCGAAGAATTTTTACAAGATGTGAAAGATAATAAAGTAGTTCATGATTTCTTTGATAAAAATACAAGTAACCGTTTAGATGATGGTACAATATATTCATTATCTTCACCTGCAGAATTTGTTGCAGATACATTTAGTTTTAAAATGTTAGGTAAATCTATTCCAGAAGAAGTAGAAAAAATATATCAAAAATTTGGTGGACCTGTAATTGGTTAGTATTGATTATCAAATATTATTAGATTTATTTGATAAAAAATTCTTCTTAGATATAATAAAAAAATAGGGAATGATAAAATCATTCCCAGGATGACATAAAGTTATTGTGATATTAATATTTTGTTCCAGTTGCTTTGTATAAGTTGATAGAATCAATCATACAATCCAATGTATTTGATGCAACCAGTGTCTGTATTGTCAACAAGTTTTCTTCGATTTGGCATAAATCAAGTTTTGAGATAACACCTTGTTTATATTTTTTTCTTGATAAATCAAAGTCTTTTGTTTCCAAACTCAAATGTTTTTTGTTTTGGTTTAACTTTTGATTATCAAGTTTTGCTTTATATAGTGCATCGTTAATCTCTTGTATTGCAACTAAGTTCACTTTTTGATATTGTCTTAGTGCTTTTTCAAATCTAACTTTGTTAATTTTTAAGTTAGCAATTCTTGCTCCACCTGTGAATATTGGTAACATTGCAGAGCCACCAACACTCCATAATGCATTGTTAGTTGTGAAAATACTACCCAAGTGTTTTGCATTGAATAACGCTAAACCAGATATGTTGATTGTAGGTAAAAATTCTTTCTTAGCAATTCTTACATCAATACCTGCTTTTTTAAGCATAACTTCTGCTCTAATATAATCTGGTCTTTGTGCAATAATGTCTGATGAAATAGAATCTGGTATATTATATTTATATTGTATTTCATCATAAGATATTCTCTTGAATTCTTTTACATTTTCAGGACTTTCACCAATCAAAACTGCTAATTGGTTTAACAATTCTATTCTTTGTCTTTTTAAATCGATTAAATCTGATTGACCTGCTATATATGATTTGTTTGCTTTAATCATATCACTTGTAGATGTTACTCCATGTTGATTGCTTAAAGCCATAAGGTCATATATATTTTTTCTTAGTCCAACAATGTCTTCTTGTAATGCAATTGCTTTATCTAATCTAACAATATTGTAATAAACTGTTCCAATTGAAGATACAATTGAAATATATGCAGTTCTTTCATCACTTATTGATGCTTGGAATAACTTTTTAGCAGAGGTCGTTTTGTCGTGGTTTTTTAAGAAAATATCTGCTTCATAACTAGCAATAAATGGTAATCCCATTCCATGACCGGTATTTCTTTCACCATTTAATAATGGCGGCAAACCAACAACGCCAGCACCATAACCACCTTGTACCTGTGGTAATTCATTTGCCATTTGTGCTTTAACATTTTGATAATATTCATCAACCGTTAAAGTAGCAATTTTTAAATCAAAGTTATGTTCCATTGCCCTATTAATATATTCAGTTAAATATGGATCATTGAATTGTTCCCACCAAGGCATATTAATAAAGTCGTATTTATTCTTTACACGTAATTTTTTATAAGGAATATCTTTTTGTTTTTGAACTTTTCTATATAATTCTTTATCAACTTTTTTGTTTTGTTCAAGTTGTGTATTTTTTTCGATTTTTGTTCTCAAAAATGCTTCTGCAGGTGTGATTTGTAATCCTACAAAACTTAATAAAATTGCAAGTGATATAAATTTTTTCATTTTTTTCTCCGAGCTCTTGAAATTTTCTAAAAATGATGATAGCATAATAATGTTGCAAATGCAACACATAAAACTTAATAATATAATAGCAGATAAAAATATGGAAGAAAAACAAAACAATTATAAATTAGCAAAAGGATTTAAAGATTCTTTATATTATCAAATAAAACTTACTGAAAGGTTTTGTAAAACATTAGCAAAACAACTTGAGGATAAGTTGGAGTTGCCGTTAACGTTGAATGAATTAACTATACTTAGTACAATTACTCAATGTAGTGGCGAAATTCATCAAAGAGATTTGGCTCAAATGATATTAAAGGATAGAGCCAATACTGGAAGAATGCTTGATAGTCTTGAAGAAAAAGATTGTATTAAAAGAAAAGAATCTATAAAAAATGGACGTAGAGCAAATATTATATCCATTACTGATAATGGTACGAAATTATTAAATGAATTAACTGATATCGTTAAGCCTATTTTTGATGATATAGATGAAAAAATTGGTTTGGAAGAATTGGAATATATAAAATCATTCTTTGTACGAATGAGAGATATAATGAAAGAAACAATAGAAATACATATATAAGAGGTGAAAATGGAAGAAAACAAAGTAGAAACTTCGGCTGTTGAAGAAAAGGATACAGCAAAAGAAGAAAAGAAGAAAAAATTATTATTTGTAATAATTGGAATTATTGCAATAGCAGCAGGTTTGTTCATTTTTAATGAAACAAGATATGAATCTACTGATGATGCTTATGTTGAAACAACAACCGTTAGTGTTGCTCCAAAAGTTTCAGGTGAAATTGTTGAAGTTTATGTTGTGGATAACCAACATGTAAAAGCAGGTGATCCTATTGCAAAGATTGATTCAAGAGATTATCAAGTTAGACTTGACCAAGCAGATGCTGCTTATAGAAAGAAAATTTTAGAACAAAAAAATGCAGTTGCTAGTTTGAACGCTGTTGATTCTGAAAAGGCAGTTGCGAAAAAAGATGTTGAAAGATATACAGCATTGTATGCTGCTGGTGCGGTTTCTAAACAAACTTTAGATAATGCTAGAACAAGATACGATTCACTTTGTGCAAGTCACGTAAAATCTAGTGAAGAAGTTTTCTCATCTGGTAATAATGTTGCCGATGCTGATTTGAAAGCATTAAAGGCACAAAGAGATGCAGCAGCATTGAATTTATCTTATACAACAATATATGCTCCAATGGACGGAACAGTTTCATCTAAAAGAGTTGAAAAAGGTATGATGGTTGCTGCTGGTTCACCATTATTTACATTGGTTCCAAACAATGTTTGGGTTGTTGCAAATTTTAAAGAAACCCAACTTGAACATATGCGTCCAGGAATGCCTGTGAAGATGAAAATAGATACTTATCCAAAACATGTATTTATTGGTAAAATTGATAGTATTCAAAGAAGTTCAGGGGCAAAATCTAGTATGTTTCCTCCAGAAAATGCTGTTGGTTCATTCGTAAAAATTGTTCAAAGAATACCTGTTAAAATTGTGTTTACAGAAAAAATTGATCCTAATCAATATCAAATTGTTCCAGGTATGTCTGTTGAACCAAAAATTAAAGTTAAATAATTATTTATTATTATCATCCTATAAAAAACACAGTCTGTAATGAGTTTCATTGCAGGCTGTGTTTTTGGTTTTCGTTAGTGTTTTTAGTGTTTACTGTCAAATACTATTTATATTTACAGCTTAAATTCACAAAATATTTCGTGAATTTATTTATATTAATAATAAGTGTACTAAATACAAAATTTGCTAGTAGCCTGTATTTTTGAAACATTTTGTAATATTTGGGAGTTAATATACGGGGATTTAATATACAAAAATTATTGATAAATATTTGAATAATTCCAATAACTTCTTAAAACTTTTTTAACGTACATTTGAGTTTCAAGATAAGGTATTTTTTCAATAAAATCGTCCATATCAGTATATTTTAGATGTTTTTCCCAATTTACTACACTATACCAACCACCATTATATGCCATAATTGCGTATGCATCTTTGCCCCATAAAGAATCTTTCATCTTTGTATAATATAAACTACCTAATCTTATATTGTTTTTAGGGTTAGTTAAGTTTACACCAATTCCGTAAGATGCTGCAATCTCGTTGGCCGTAGCAGGCATGAGTTGCATCAATCCAACTGCACCAACTGGACTAATTATTTCAGGGTTAAAATGGCTCTCTTCTCTTATAATTGATAGTATCATCAATGGATCTTGATTACCTTTGTATTGTTCAACATAATTAAAGTAGTTTAGTGGATAAACAAGTCGCCATCTGCTATCATCATATTTAGGTTTTGGGAATAAATCTTTCATTGCTTCTTGTGCAAGAATAACAGAATGCACTGGTCTATTTTGTTTGTATTCAATCCAACTTTGAACAAATTTATCATCTTTATATAATTCTGAAATGAAATCATAGTCACCAAGTTCAATAAGTTTGGTAGCCATAGTTTGTTCATTTTTGTCTGTGCGTGGGAACAGAATTGGTTTTGATTTTATATTTGTATCAATAAACAAGTCTTTTTCATTATGTAGTTTGCTAAATGCTCTGTAACTGTAGTAACTATCTGGATATTTAGACATTACACTTTTATAATAACTTCTTGCCATTGGTATATTATGTTTACGTTCATAAATTTTACCCATCCAAAATAAAACAGCTGGTGAAGTATCAGATTTTTTGAAATGAGCAATATGTTTTTGTCCTAAAGCGAGTGCTTTTGTATAATTTTGTTTATCTATGTGTGAATAGAATGTTTTGTATAGTGCTTCTGCTGAGAAATCGCTATCAGGGTATTTGTCATATAGTTGTTCGTATATTATATATTTTTGTTTGTCATCTGAATATTTTGCTTTTAAATATAATAAATAATCTACTCGTGCAGATTTTGAATATTTATTCAATAAATAATTAATTGTAACTAACTTGTTATCAGAAAGTGAAATGTATTCATCAATTGCATCATAGGCATCTTGTTTTTCTACGCTATTTGGATAGTATTTAAGTCCATTTTCTACTAAAGATTTTGCTAATGGATAATTTCCTCTTTTAAACTCATTTTTAGCATATTTTGCCCAAGCAACTTTTATAGGGGATTCGTTAAAAAACATTGTTGCATCTGAATACAATCCTCTTGTATAAAAGGATTCTGCTAATGCTAAACTATCATCGTCATCAATTGCAATCCCTAATTTTTCTATTTTTTTGATAGAGTCTTGTGCAAATCTTCCGTCAGGTGCAAGTTTTACATATCTGATAAAATGGTTTAATGCTTTATGTTTAAGATTTGTTCTTCGCCAATATAATTTTGATTTTTGTGCAGATTTCATATCAATACTTGCAACATAATATTCTGATGCGAGGGCATAGTCTGTTTCCGGATAATATTTGATTATGTGTACAAAATGTTTCCTTGCTGATGTGTCACCATATTCATAAAGTAGCATTGCTAAATTATATTCACTTACTACATATAATTGTGAGTTTGGATACATAAACAAAATTAATGAATAATTACGTTTTGCACCTTGAAAATCGCCAAGTAATGTTGCACATCTTGCTTGTCTAAATAATGCAGGTGTTTTGATTGTAGAAAATAATGAAATTTTACCAAAGTTTCTATATGCGGTATGGTAATCTTGTTTTTTATATGATTTTAAACCAATAGAATATTTTTGTATGTCATTGTTTTCAGATAGTTTTGATTGAACAAAACATATTCCAAAGATTGATATACAAAATACAATTATGATGGCTAAAATCTTATCTTTCATACGATTAAAAAATATCCGTCTAAATCAATACAACAATTTTATCATAAACAAATTTTAACTTTTGTTCAGTAAACGTCGCATGAAACTGTATTTAATGTAAAATAGAAATATGAAGAGAATACAGCAACTTTCAAAAAATATTATCAATCAAATCGCAGCAGGGGAAGTTATTGAAAGACCGGCTTCTGTTGTTAAAGAACTTGTAGAAAATTCAATTGATGCAGGTGCAACAAGGGTAAGTATTGATATTTCAAATGAATGTCGTGATATTCGTGTTGCTGATAATGGTAGTGGTATTCACCCAGACGATATTGTTTTAGCATTTTCAAAACATGCAACAAGTAAAATCCAGACTGGTGAAGATTTGTATAATATTCATACTTTGGGATTTAGAGGTGAAGCATTAGCAAGTATAATTTCTATTGCAAAAGTTACGTGTACAACTAGAACGAAAGATTATGATTATGGTACAAAAGTTGTTTGTGAAAATTCTGAAGTTGAACATTCAAAAACTGGTTGTGCTGTTGGTACAATTATGCAAATTACAGATTTGTTCTATAATTTGCCTGTTAGATTGAAATTTTTAAAAAGTGAAAAAACTGAGTTTGCATATATTTCTGAATTGGTTACTGCCATAGCACTTGCTAATCCAAATGTGGCAATAGAATTGAAAAATAATAATAAAGTAGTTACAAAAACTGACGGTATTGGTGGTGTTGAGGGTGTTATTAAAAATTTGTTTTCAAAAGATGTCTTTTCTCATTTGAAACCAGTTTTGAATGATGATAAATTAGCAAAAATAGAAATTAAAGGTTATGTTAGTACACCTGATTTTACACGTTCTAGCAAGAAAGATTATCATATTTTTGTAAATAATAGAACTGTTAAGTGTCCTGTATTTATTAAAGCAATTGATACTGCGTATAGAAATTCTTTGCCAAATGGGAAATACCCTTTTGTTGTTTTGAATTTAGAAGTTTCAGCAGAAGATATTGATATAAATGTTCACCCAACCAAAAAAGAAGTTAAGTATAAAAATACTAATCAAATATTTAATTTTATTCGTTCTTCTATTGAAATGGCACTGACAAATTTTGGACATAATAGAGAAAATTTTGTACCGGCTGATAACGTAATTAGTTTTAATCGTAGTTTTGAAAGTTCAAAGGCAGAAACAACTTCTAATAATGATGAAACATTTGCTTCTGAAACAATGATTAATACAGAAAGATTATTTAAGGCTTATGATTCAATACAAGATACAACACAAAATGTAACGAAAAATATTGACTCTACTTCTGTGTATCAAAAGCAAATAAATACTCCTAAAACACCTGCACAACAATCTTTTATAAAAGAAGAAATTAAACAAAAAGATAAAATTATAGGACAATATCATAATACGTATATTTTAATTGATAGAGAAGATGGACTTGAAATAATTGATCAACATATTGCAGATGAACGTTATATTTATGAAACTTTGAAATCTCAACATGAACCGGTATCACAATTATTGTTTGTATCTGATGTGATTGATATTGATATTAAAGATGCTGAAATAATTAAGAATAATATAGACAAGTTTAGAAAATTTGGTTATGATATTGAATTTTTGAAAGATACAGAAGTTATTTTTAGAAAAATTCCTCAGTTGTTATCAAAATATAGTCCAAAAGAGATTATGGCTGATATTATAGAAAATATTGATGGTGATATCAATAATTTGGAAGAAAAAATACTTATAACTACATCTTGTAAGGCTGCTGTAAAAGCGAATACTCCATTAAATATTTTTCAAATGGAAGAAATAATTGCAAGATGGAGAGGTTGCAAAAATCCTTATACATGTCCACATGGTCGTCCTATATCAAAGGTCTTGAAACATAATGATATTGCAGCATTCTTTATGCGTTCAGAATAGTTTGTTAAGTTTATTTTTAGTTGTATAATTGTCTTATAAAAAGTTAAGGCAATAATAATTGCAGAAAGGTTGTTTTATGAAAAAAGAATTAATTTTTCTTGGACCTCCAGCATGTGGCAAGGGTACTCAAACTAATAAATTAGCAGAATATTTTGGCTTTCCACATATCGATACAGGTTCACTTTTGAGAGCAGAAATTGCTAGTGGTTCTGAAAATGGTAAAATCGCAAAAGGTTTTATTGATAAAGGACAATTAGTGCCAGTTGAATTGGTTGGTGCAATTATTAAAGATAGACTTAAAAAAGATGATTGTAAAAATGGATTTATCTTAGATGGTTTTCCAAGAAGTGTTGAACAAGCAGATATGCTTGAAGATATTAAAAAAGAAATAGATGGTGATTCTGAAGTTGATTTTAGAGCAACTTATTTTGATTTAGACACAGATATTTTGATTTCAAGAATTGTGAATAGACGTTCTTGTCCAAAATGTGGTGAAATTTATAATTTGAAATTCAAAGCACCAAAGAATGAAGGTAAATGTGATGTTTGTGGTACTGAATTAACTCAAAGAAAAGATGATAATGAAGAAACTGCAAAAGCAAGATTTGAAACATATTTCAGAGAAACTGCTCCATTAATTGATTATTATAAAGAGAAGAATGTTTTATCAACAATCAATGCTGATGGTTCAATTGATGAAGTATGGGAAAGATTATTACAGGTAGTAGAATAATGATAAATAGAAAATCAAGAGATGAAATAAAACGTATGCGTCATGCTGGACACATCGTTGCACTTGTTCATAAAAAAATGAAAGAGGTTGTTGAACCTGGTATAAGTACAAAAGAACTTGATAGTATTGCTATGCAAGTTATCAAAGAAAATAAAGCCATTCCTACATTTTTAGGTTATGGTGGTTTCCCTGCATGTATTTGTACATCAATCAATGATAAAGTCGTTCATGGCATTCCATCGGAAGATGAAATCTTAAAAGATGGTGATATTATTGCAATTGACGTTGGTGCTACTTATGGTGGACTTGTTGGTGATAGTGCTTGGTCTTATGCAGTTGGTACTATTTCAGAAGAAAAACAACGTCTAATGAAAGCAACAGAAGAAGCATTGTTTGCTGGTATTTCAAAAATGAGAGCCGGTAATGTTCTTGATGATATTTCTGGTGCAGTTGAAGATGTTGCAAATAGTTATAAAATGGGTATTGTTAGACATTATGGCGGACATGGTGTAGGTCATGTAATGCATGAAGAACCATTCTTATTTAATTATCGTGTTGGTGACAATACAAAAATTAAATCAGGTTATGTTATTGCAATTGAACCAATGTTAAATCTTGGTGGTGATGATGTTTATGTGGAAGATGATGAATGGGGTGTTGTTACAAAAGACCATCAACCATCTGCTCACTTTGAACATACGGTTTTGGCTACCGAAGATGAACCAATTTTGATGACGACATTGATGGAATAGTTAAGTTGTAAATTTTATACAAATAAAATAGGGTAAGTTTTTGCTTATCCTATTTTTTATGTAAAAAAATAATTTATTTGTTCTATTCTTTCAAATTTATTATTCCAAAATTGTCAAAAATTTACTATAATAATATGTTGAGAGGGTGAAATTATGAAATATAAATTGGGAATTATAGGTTATCCTTTAGGACATTCAATATCTTCAGTTATACAACAGGCTGGATTTAAGAGTTTAGGTTTAGATGCTGAATATGATGTATTAGAAACTGCTGCTGAAGATTTGGTTGATAGAATAAAATTTTTAAAAGCAAATGGGTATAATGGATTTAATGTCACAATACCTTTGAAAATTCCTATATCATTTTTTATGAGTGAAATGGACGATTATTCCAATATCGCTGGTTGTATCAATACCGTTAAAATCAATGGTGATAGAAGAGAATTGTATGGGTATAATACAGATATTTATGGCTTTAAAACAGCAATTCCTCAAGAATATGATTTAACAAATAAAAATGCATGTATTTTAGGTACTGGTGGTGCTTCAAGGGCTGCCGCTGTTGGTTTAATAGAGCGTGGTATTATTTCAATAGATTTTTATACAAGAAATATAATTAATGCTCAAAATGCAATAAATTATTTGCGTGATAAGTTTCCAAAAATTAATTTTACTGCTCATCAAATTCAGAATGTTTTATCATTACCAAAATCTGCAATTGTTGTGAATGCTACTCCAATTGGTATGAAAGGATATGCAATGGACGAAATGCCGTTGAGTGAAAGTGTTATTAGTCAATTAGATAAAGATACTTTAATTTATGATATTGTTTATAATCCATTGACAACATTATTCTTACAAACAGCACAAAAACATGGTTTACAAGTGGTTGAGGGCTTAGATATGTTACTTTATCAAGCACAAAAGGCAATAAATATTTGGACAGGTAAAACACCTGATTTTAATGAAATGAAAATTGCAGCATTAAGGAGTTTATAAACTTTATTTTTATGTTAATATATTTTCAATAGATTATGTAGGAGAAAGTTATGCAAGCAAGACGTGCGTCAAGAGAATTAGCCTTAATTTTATTTTCACAATTTGATAAAAAAATTGTAGAATATTCAGAAAAAGATTTTGAAGATATAATGTTGAAATCAATTAGAGTTTTGTCAAACAATTCTACTGAAGAATTAAAGACTGCTGTTGGCTCTTTAATTGATATAAAAGATTTTATTGATACTTATGAAGCAGATGATCCATCAAATTTGGAACGTCCGATTGGTGTTAAAAATAGACCAGTTGCTTTACCTATGACATCAGATATGTCTGATAAAGTATCAACAGTTTTAGATGTTGCTGAAAAAGCAATCTTTGCACTTGAAATAGCAGAGTTTGCAGTTCTTGAATCTCAAAGTGATGTTAAGTCTTATGTTATTGATATAGCAAAAGCATTTAAGGAACATTATGAAGAAGTTGATGCCCAAATTCAAAAATTTTCAAAAGGTTGGGATATTAATCGTCTTGTGAAAATGGACAAAGATATTTTAAGAATTGCTATTGTTGAATTGCTATATACAAAAGGTGCTCCAATGAAAGTTATTGTTGATGAAGCATTAGAATTGGCTAAAAAATATTCAACAGATGATAGTTCAGCATTTATCAATGGTGTTCTTGCAAAAGTAGTTATTGAAAATGGATTGGATTAATGTTTGGATTCTTTTCAAATAGTATTGAAAGTTTAAAAAAAACAGTGGCTAAGACAACTCAAGCACTTGTTGGTAATGTTGTTGATACTGTGAGTGAAGAAGAAGAATTTTCTGAGTTTGTTTTAGAAGATATGGAAGATTTGCTTATTAGTGCTGATTTAGGTGTAAATTATGCTGCTGAGTTGGTTGATAAGTTACGTAATCAGACAAAAATTAAACCTTCTGTAGTTAAAAATTATTTGAAAGAAGAATTTTCAAAAACTTTAAATTCGGCTGGTTCTAACCAATTGAGTTATAAAGATAATGAATTGAATATATATTTTATTACTGGTGTTAATGGTGCTGGTAAAACAACATTAATCGGTAAATTAGCATATAAGTTCAAACAAGAAGGTAAAAAGGTTCTTGTTGCTGCTGCTGATACTTTTCGCGCTGCTGCAGAAGAGCAACTAGATATTTGGTCAAAGCGTGCAGGTGCTGAAATAGTGCGTCATGATAAAGCCGATCCAGCATCAGTTGTTTATGAGGCAATTCAAAAAGCAAAAAGTGAAAATATTGACGTAATCTTAGTTGATACGGCTGGTAGATTACAAAATAAATTTAATTTAATGGAAGAATTATCTAAGATTAAGGCTGTAATTGACAAGCAAGCACCTCAAGCATTAAGAGAATGTATTCTTGTTCTTGATGCTAATACTGGACAAAATGGATTACAACAAGCAAAAGTATTTAAAGAATCAGTAAATTTAACATCTGTTGCTCTTACAAAATTAGATGGTTCAGCAAAAGGTGCTATTATTATAGCAATTGCAAAAGAGTTGTCATTACCAGTAAAACTTATTGGTGTTGGTGAACAAATGACAGACCTTAAAGAATTTAATTCTAATGATTTTATTGAAGCACTTTTTGATTAAGAATGTAATCGTGTGTTTACTAAATGTTTCGGTTTGTGATAAAATAGGCTCACAGAGGTTTAAATGGATTTAAGAAAAATTTTATCTATACAAAAGAATTTTGAAATACAAGAAAATTTGCCAGATGGTGTACTTGTTACTGGTACAAACGCAACAATCCAATGGGCGAATGATGTTGCTTACAATCTGTTTAATATACCAGAAGGTCAATTCGTTTCTAAAACTATAAATGATATTTTAGAAAATGGTTATGATCTTGTTATCAATTCCGCAAATACGAAAAAGGCATTGATTGCTAAATCTACTCAAGGAGATGAATATTTTGAACTTACTTCTCGTGAAATTGAGGGTGGTTATGTTGTTTGCTTGAGAGATTCAACTCAAAATTATAAAAGAATTTCTAATATTTTGGAAGAACAAGAATCTTCTCAAAAAGTTAATAATGATAAAAATGCTTTTCTTGTGAAGTTGGCTAATGAATTTAATTCTCCAATTCAATCAATTATTGGGTTTGCTCAAGGTATGTTAGATGGTTTGGGTGGAAAAGTTTCTGAAAAACAAGAAAAATATATTAATATTATTAAGAAAAATTCATCTGAGTTATTATATTTCTTTAATAAATTAGTTGAGTTATCACAATCAGAGGGTAATTTGATAGCAAATGATGAAAAATACTTTGATATTGTTTCTGTATTAGATTCAATAGTTAAAGCAAACAAACATTTATTTAGTGATAAAGCCGTAAATATTAATTTTGAAGTTCTTGATGATTTGAAAAAGACTGTTTATCAACGTGAAACAGAATTTAAATTAATGATGCAAAATTTGATTGAATCATTGATGAGAGAAATTGATATGGGTAATGTTTATGTTACATTGGCTGATGCTGATGAGGATTTCTTAACATCAAGAAATCTTCCTGTGAATTCATCATTATTGATTACTGTTTCAAGTAATAATATCACTATTTTAGAAACGGAACTAGAAACATTATTTAACCCTTATGCAACAATAGAAAAAGCAAACAAACGTACTATATCAAGAGCATTGGCTTTAGGTACTGTTGCTAATATTGCTAAAGATATGGGTGGTGTTATATGGGCTGAAATCTTACCAATGAAAGGTTTAGTGTTTAATATTGTTATTCCAAGAGAGAAAAACGCATAATGAGTAATGTTAGTTTAAAAAAAGTTTGTAAATCTTATGATAATAAGAAAAGTATTATCAATAATATTGATTTAGAAATAGCAGATAAAGAATTTATTGTTCTTGTTGGTGCTTCAGGTTGTGGAAAATCTACAATTCTAAGAATGATTGCCGGTTTGGAAGAAATTACATCAGGTGAAATTCTTATTGATAATAGGGTTGTGAATAACGTTCACCCTAAGGATAGAGATATTGCTTTTGTATTTCAAAGTTATGCACTTTATCCTCACATGAGTGTTTATGATAATATCGCATTTGGTTTAAAAATGCGTAAGGTTGATAAAAAAATTATTGATGAAAAAGTTAAAGAAGCAGCAAAAGTGCTTGATTTGACACAATATTTGGATAGAAAGCCAAAACAATTATCAGGTGGACAAAGACAACGTGTTGCACTAGGTAGAGCAATGGTTAGAAATCCTAAAGTATTTTTAATGGACGAACCTCTTTCAAACTTAGATGCGAAATTGCGTGTGCAAATGCGTTCTGAAATTAAAAAGTTACATAAAAAATTGGATACAACATTTATTTATGTTACTCATGACCAAACAGAAGCATTAACTATGGGGGATAGAATTGTAGTATTGGATAAAGGTGTTATTCAACAAGTTGATACGCCTTCTAATATTTATTCTAATCCTGCAAATACGTTTGTGGCTGGTTTCATTGGTCAAATGAATTTTATTGATGTCAAAGTTATTTCCGAGGGGTTAAAATTTAATGATGTGGTTATACCATTGAACGATGATATAAAATCTAAACTTGCTGATAGAGATGAATTGGTGATTGGTATTCGTCCAGAAAATATGACAAGCGGTGAAATAAAATTTGTTGTTAATGTAGAAATAAGTGAAATGCTTGGTAGTGAGAAGATTGCATATTTTGAATTGCAAAATAAAAAATGTTCTGCGAAACTGGCACCTGATTATGAAATTGGTGAGCAACTAGAATTATCAATTAAACCAGAAAACATTTTATTTTTTGATAAAGTAACAGGTGAAAATATTATTAAATAAAAATAACAAAAGTGTATAAAAAAATCGGTTTATTATTTAAACCGATTTTTTTAGTTTGATTGTAATAATAAATATATTATAATTTGAAATCACCATTTTTCTTGATGTGTTCAACAAGTCCGCCATCATTTAAAAGTTTTATCATAACTGGTGGTAATGGTTCTATTGCTATCATAGTTCCTTTAGTTAAGTTATGAATGCAACCTTTCTCAATATCTAAATCAAGTTCATCACCTGCATCAATACCATCAGTATCACATTCAATAGCAAGTAATCCGATATTAATAGCATTTCTGTAAAAAATTCTAGCAAAAGATTTTGCTAAAACTGCTCCAACACCAGCAATTTTAATTATTTGTGGTGCGTGTTCTCTAGATGAACCAAGTCCAAAATTATTGCCCGCAACAACAAAGTCACCTTTTTTCATTCTTGATGCGAATGTTTCGTCGGCATCTTCTAATACGTGTTTTGCAAATTCTGGAAGGTTTGAACGTAAGTGAAATAACCTTCCTGGTGCTATATGGTCTGTAGAGATATTATCTCCGAATTTGAATGCTGTTCCCTTCATTATTACCTCTTTTCTTACGAGTATTATATATCAATTTTGTAGTTATTGAAGAAAAATTTATATTATTTTTATATTTGCAGGGCAACGAAATAAAATATCATCACAAATTTTATTTCGCTGTGGCAACCCCTTGCCTGTGGAGTAAACAGACAAAAATTTATTAAAATTTTCGTTTGAAAATATGCCTATTTTGTTATATTCTACATTATTATATAATGTGAGTCAATAAAGTATTACATAATGATTGTCATAGTATATAATTTTTTTTTTGCTTTTTTATCGTATAACATTATAGTTAGAGCAAATAAAGTATTATAGAATATTAATGAATAAAAAAGGTATAACATGAATTCTTTAAAAGCAAAATTTGGTAAACGAATAAAAGAATTGAGAAAACGTAGTGGTTTTACTCAAGAGAAGTTAGCGGAAATGATAGGTATGGAACCACCAAATATTTCTAAAATGGAAAACGGTTTACATTTCCCACAGCCAGAAAATATTGAGAAATTGGCAAAAGTTTTTGATATAGATGTGAAATCGTTGTTCGATTTTGAACATTTTGAGGCACACGATTTATTGATAAAACGTATCCATGATTATTTAGAAAAGGCTGATGACAAAAGTATAGAGTTTGTTTATAAATGTATGACAAACTTGAAAGAATATCGAAAATAAACGAATAAAAAGAAAAAATAAAGAGAGTTTTTTAATAAAAAAGCGAGATAATAAATATCTCGCTTATATTTTTTTTAAGTTGTTGATGATTATTTAAAACAAATATCATCTGTGGCTTGAAGCTGTTTTTTTCTGATTAAATGCATTGTTGCATCAACCAATAATTCAAAAGACTTATCACTGATTTCAGGGAAGTCAGTCTTTATTTGTTCGCCAACCATTGCTTCTAACCTTCTCTCGTCGGCAAGAGTTTGTAATTCTGTATTAGATGTTAGTAAATCAACATAATCTCTACGATTAACTTTTTGTGCTTGACTAAAACTTAACCATAATGATTTTGGATTTACTTTTTGAATTTTTTCAAATGATTTCTTTAAATTTTCAAACATTTCAATAATTCCTACACACTATTATATTTGAATAAAGTATTTTAATCTTTAATAATTAACTTTTTAAATACGTTTTGTTACATATTTTTACACTATTTATTATAGTACTAATTTTGTAAAAAATCATATTTTTTACAAATATAAATTTCCACCAATTATTTGTCTAGCATCTTCTGATGTTTTAATAATTGTTCTCGTAGGTTGAGATAATTTTTCTGTAATTGGTTTTGATAAATCTGTATATGTAATATCAATTATATTATCAAAGAATTCTTTTTTATTGATAGGAGTTTGTTTAACTTTTCTGTTTGGATTAGTTATTTCAAAATCGCTATCTATTACATAAACATTATCTTTGTCCATTGAACATACTACTACAGCATGTCCTGAATTTTGATTTGTTTTATATTCTGCAAGAACGATATTGTTTGGATTATCTAGAACTTTTTGTACTTTTTTCTCATCAAGTTGACCAACATGTGCGGTGTTATTAGTTAGAATAACATTTGGAGCATAAGTTTTAACGATTCTGTTTGCTTTCATACCTGTTAAGAGGTGTAATGAATTGAAAGTTTGTCCACCTTCTAATGGCATATCTTCTTGTTGTGGTGGTATGTAATAGTTATACATGTTTGTTACACGTATGTCGCCATAATTTTTTGTTGTTTCTTCTTTGAATTTTTCAACTGCTAATTCTATTGCTAATACATCTCTATCACCTGTTGAATAGTAGTAGTTCTTAGTGTTTAAGATACTATCTAATTCTTCTTTTGAGAATGTATATTGTTTTTTCGGACCTTGTAGGGTTACTGTTATATTATTGTCTTTATCAATTGATAGTGATTTTTCTAAGATTTCTTTACCTTTAGGGTGTCTTTTTAATCCGTTAATTGAGGATAGTAGCCAGCAATCACCAACACTACCTTGGATAAAGTCATCTATTTTGCCATCAACATTACTCGTAAGCATTTGTTTTCGTTCTATTCTTGGACCAAATTCTTCAAACTGTTCGCTATCTTTGTGCCATACAAAATATCCTCTATCGCTAAAAACATTTTTATCGGCATAAATTGTATCATTATTTGTTTTAAATAGATTTTGTTTGTCTGCATAAAATTCTTTTTTGCTGATTTCTTCTTTTCCATTATATAATGCTCTATATGCTTTGCCGTTAGATATAAAGTTACCATTTTGTGTTACATCTGTTATTTTGGTATTATCCCAAATTTGATTTTCAGTGTTCCATTTTAAATATTTTTTATTTTCTTCATCGTAAAAAACATTTAAATTTGAAATAGATGTTTGTTGATAACCACATACTTTTGCCATTTCGTAAGGTAAATCATAAAGACGTGCGTGGCTTGGACATAATATTTTACCTTTAGCATTTTCAATAAACATGTTTCCATTAGGGTCTAAATATGAACCTTTTTTTGTTTTGATATAACCTGTTTTAAGTACAGAATCAACATTTTTTGCTTTGTTAAAGATTTGTTTTTTGTCGTTCCAACTATAATACATGTTATTCTTTTTATCAAAATAAACATTTCCGTTTGCTGTACTGCTTAATTTCATTTTTGTAGCAGTTTCATCTTTTATATCATTGTTGTTAGAGATGATTTCTATTTTATCAATGTTTGTGAGGGTATTCGCTTCTACTGTTGGCACAGACAGTGATGCTAATGCGATGAGTGAAGACACAAGAATATTTCTAGTAGAATTATTATTTCGTTCTGTTTTTTGTTGATTATTTCTACTTTGAAAATTTATCTTTTGATATGTTGGGGTAGATATTTTGTTAATAACAGTATTCATATTGCCTAGACTTTCATTGTTATAAAACCTACCAATAAAAAATATTGTGTAATTTGTGTTGTTTATTAACAAATTTTTACATTATTCTTAGGTTTTGGTGCACCTAATTTCATAAGAAAATATTTAACACAGTATTTCATCATGCATTCTTGTTTGTATTTTCGAAAATAAGTATTATATATAAAACATTTTTCACAGTTGCAGTTTAGATTATAACAATCTATTGCTGTGTCATTCCATTGTTTTGTAGAATGACGTAGAAAAAATAGGGGAATTTCATTGTACATTTTGAGCCTCTTTCTTAACGGTAAATCGTATATCCCAAGTCTAATAATTGCATTTGACTATTTTGTCAAAATATGTTTTAATGTAAATTGTTTATTTACATTGTATAAATATTGTAAATTTACAATTGACAAATGTCAATAGTCAGTGGAGCGATTTTAATGAAAATTAATGAAATTTTTGAAATTGTGAATAAGAAAACAGGCATGGCTGTTAATCAAAGCGTGTTGGCAAAGAGCCTTGGTGTAACAAGACAATCTATTAGTAATAGAATGAAAAATCATAGTGAGTTGACAGTCAGTGAATTGGAAAAAATTGAGAAATTTTTTGATGTGAAAATAATGCAATCTTGTACTGAGGATAAGATGATTACGGTTGATTATTATCCGGAAGTTTTCGCAAGTTGTGGAATGGGAACTGTTACTTTTTCAGAAGAAAAGTTTATTGTTCAATTGCCAAAGACATTGTTTGTTACTTATTCAGAATCGAAAAAATATTCAATGATATGTGCTAAGGGTGATAGCATGTCACCGTCAATAAATAGTGGTGATAGATTGATTGTTCAACATTGGGAAGATAATCAGATTATTGATAATAAAATATATGTATTTTGTTATAAATCAGAGTTTTTTGTAAAAAGGTTGTCAAAGAATGTAGATGAAATTATTATAAAATCTGATAATCCAAATTATAATATACGTGTCATCAAGGGTGAAGATATGAATGAATTGTATATTATTGGTCAGGTTGTTGGTATAGTGAGAAATTTGTAATGGGTGTAGAAGAAAATATTAGATTTTGTGATGATGGAATTGTTTTGAAGATAAGAATTTCGCCAAATGCATCTAAAAACCAGATAATGTTGTCAGATGATATGATAAAGGTTAAAGTTACTGCTCAACCTATTGAGAACAAGGCTAATAAGGCATTGGTTGAGTTTTTGTCTAAGTATTTGAAAGTGCCAAAGACTTCTATTTCTATTGTTAAGGGTGAAACTTCAAAGGATAAGACTTTGCATATTTCTATTGCTGATGAAAAGAAACGTGATGAAATAAGAATGAAGTTTTTAGACAAGTAGTTATTTAATCAAGATTACTCCGACTAATAACCATATTGAATATAGAATTGCATCATTTGATGTTTGTACAAAGTGTGTTAAACCGTAGAAACTGTATAGGGTGATTAATGCTCCTATGCTGAAGGTGATGCCTTTCCAGAACATTTTTACGTAGTCTGCAAATCCTTTTTTCTTAACTTTGTATTCTTTTTCTATGTTTTGGAATTCTTTTTCAAACATAGTTTTTGATTGTGGTTGTTTGTAAGAATTTTGTGTAGAATATTCGTAATTGTTTTGAGTTTCTGTATGGAACTCTTGTTCGTTGTGTGTTTGGGTTGAGTATTCTTGTTTTGGTTGAGAATATTCTTGTGTTTGTTGTGTTGATTGTTTATGTTCAAGTTCTTCTATTTCTTCATAGATATTTTTTTGAGGATTAAGGTAATCTGCCTCTATGTTTTTTTGTGTTTTTATTGGTTGTGGAGTTGGTTCAGGTTCTTCTTCATAACTATTGCCAGAGAGAATATCTCTGATTTTGAAATCATTTTCTGCATCAGAGGATACAGTTTTTTTGAAAATTATTATACTAATAATCGTAATTACAGCGATGATAATCCAAAGAGAAGTTGACATAATAAAGTCCTTACAAATCTAATAAACAAGTTTATTTTAACACTATTTGTGAATAATTAAATACTGTATGTAAAGGAAAAGAGAATTGATGAGAGTACTTTATATGTATGAAAATATATGTTATATTTAATTTATATCAAATAAATTTAGGAGCATTAATGAGCGAGATAGAGTTAGATTTAACTAATTTAAAAAATAGTATTGATAAATTAAAAGAAAGTATTGAAGCATATAATAATTTAAAAGATGAAACTTTGAGAAGTTTTATTGAAGATTCTTGTGTAAAGAGATTTGAGTTTACTGTTGAAACTTCTTGGAAAATGATGAAGAAATTTTTAAAACTTCAATATGGAAAAGACGATAAAGAACTCACTATGAATAATATTTTTAGATTTATGGAGGGGTATGGTATTATAAAATCTTGGGAAATGTGGCGTGGATTTTATGATAGAAGAAATGATACAAGCCATGAATATAATAATGAAAAATCTAAAAAAATATTAGGGATTATTGAAGATTTTTGGCAAGAAGTAAACGAATTTTATAATAATTTAAAGCAAGCGATAGGTGAATAAATGCTATTGGGTGTAACAGATGAAGAAATGAATATAATTGTTGATATTTTGAAAAATTATGCTTCAAAATACTCGTTTTATTTGTATGGCTCAAGGGTGAAAGGTGGCTTTGACAAGACATCTGATTTAGATGTGTTGATAAAGGGTGATGAAGAAATTTCATTGAGAGAATTAAGTATTTTAAAAGAAAAATTCGATGAAAGTCATTTGCCTTATGTTGTGAATTTTAGTGATTATACAACAATGGATAAAAAGTTTTATGATTTAATCAAAGATGATTTGATTAAGATTGAACTAATGTGAAAAATTATCAAAATAAATAAATTTGATATGTTTATCACTTTTAGTATATGTTCTAAGTATTAGTTTAATTTTGCCGATTTTAAATATGTTATAATCAATAAAAAAGGAGCATGTATGAATAATGATGATTATGAGTATTTAAAAAGAATATTATATAAAAAAGAGCAAGAAAAAATTGATTTAGTTCAGAATAATTATGAAAACATTCAAAGTCAACTTCAAAATATACAGTTTCAATATAATTTACAAATGAATTTATTAAATCAAGAGTTAAATAATATTATCAATCAATATTATAATGAAATAACTAATTCTTTTTGCTTTATAGAACAGCAAATTACATGTAATAATAATTTTAAAATGAATAATGTTCAAAAGAGTCAACTATTTAACAATTACTACCTTAATAAACAATCCGATTCAGAATTAGGCAAATTAATTTTTGAAGTAATAAAAGAAATTACATATAATATCGTTATTTCAAACACAGAAGAACAAAATAAAGAAGATATAAAACTTTGCAAAGATATTATTGATTTATTTTCATCTTCAAAAACTCTAACAAACCCTTTAAGTAATGGTATTGATAAAGGAATAGCAATTGTCAAATTAGCAGAATTATTAAATAAATATTTTTCATAATATAATGTTATTTTTTTAAATAGTTGTAGATTTCATCTATAAATATTCCTAAAACTTCTTTCTTAATCTTATCGTTATTAAGTAATAAGCTAAAGAAATCTTTATTTTGTTCCAAACCTTCTATTAAAGCATCATCAACATCAGAATAATAAGCCATTTGGAAATTTTCTAATGTGTTATTTTTAGCAGAGGTTCTTAATTTATCTGATTTCATCATTATATCTTTAATTTGAAGCATTGATTTAATTGCAACATCATTATCATAACTTTTCCCCACAATGCTATTAATTTCAGATATAATTTCGGATAGTTTTGCAATTTTATCTTCTGTTAAATTAAACGCATCAGCAACTGGTAATTTTAGAATTGGGTCAGATTTAATGCCGGACTTAATGTGTTCTTTAGCTTTCTTTTGAACAAAATTTATAGCTTTAATTTTACCATCAAGGTTGTAACCTTCACCAGGGTGTTTTATATTTACATATGATAACAAACAAGTTATAAAATTATATTTCTTGTGTAATTCTTTATCTTCAAAACAAGTTGCTTGAAGTAGAAATTCATAAAATCGAACAAATCTTCTCAAAGTTACTATACATTCTTTTTGTTCATTTTCATCTAATTTTTCAATTATGTTCTTTGATTTGGAGAATATGTAAGTTAAATGCTTTTTCTCATTCGCATTGATAATTTTGCCATATAACAAACCATTAACGTCTTCTACATCTTTAGGGTCAATTACATAAAAACTATCAACTTTTGCTTCTAAATCATAAATAGATGAAGGGGTTACAGTATTAGATAATAAAGTTGTCGTGTAATATCTTCCAAAAGCTTTTTCCATATCCTCATATGTATTAACAAAGTCCAATATAAAAGTCTTTTTGTTATATGGAGGACATATTCTATTTAATCTTGATAATGTTTGAACAGCATTAACTCCGTTCAATTTCTTTAAAATATACATTGCACACAGTTTGGGTTGGTCAAATCCTGTTTGATATTTATTTGCAACCAATAGCACTTTATAATCATCTTTGTCAAATTCTTTTGGTAATTTCTCTTCGCGAATACCATTTAATCCAACTTCGGTGTATTCATGTTCATCATCTTTTATTTTTACTTTTCCAGAAAATGCAACAAGAGCTTTAATGCCTTCATAACCTTTTCTTTCTATATATTTTTCAAATGCTTGTTTATACTTTACTGCACCCTCTCGAGATGCAGTTATAACCATAGCTTTAGCTTTTCCATCCAACTCTTCCATAACAGTAGTTCTGAAATGTTCTACTATAATTTCTATTCTTTGAGCAATATTAGTTTCATGCAAATCGACAAATCTTGCAATTTGTCTTTTGGCATTAGAAGTTTTACATTTAGGGTCTTCTTCGATTTCTTTGTTTAATTTATAAAATGTATCGTATGTAATGTAATTCTGTAATACATCTAATATAAAACCTTCTTCTATAGCTTGCTTCATAGAATAGATATGAAAAGCTTCTTTTTGCCCCTTCGCATTTACCTTTCCAAAAAGTTCTAATGTTGTCGCTTTTGGGGTTGCAGTAAACGCAAAGATAGAGACATTTTCTTGCTTTCCGTGTTTGTTTATTTCTTCAACAATCATATCTTCTGTTGAAGTTTCATCTTGTACTTCTCCAGATGCTAATACTTTTGTTACTGCACTCATGTTCTTGCCAGCAGTTGAAGAATGTGCTTCGTCGATAATTACAGCAAATCTTTTATCTTTGAGATTCGCAACTTCATTAACAATATATGGAAACTTTTGAATAGTAGTTGCAATAATCTTAGTATTTCCATTTAGAGCATATGCCAAATCAGATGCATTACACTTATCATCCATTACTTTTATGAATCCTGATTTATGTTCCATTCCCATAATTGCTCTTTGTAATTGCCTATCCACAACAACTCGGTCTGTAACAATTATTACGTTGTCAAAAATAATCTTATTATTAACATCATGCAAAGAAGATAGTCTATAGGCTAACCAAGAAATAGAGTATGTTTTGCCACTTCCTGCACTATGTTGTATTAAATAATTTTGTGAACTACCATGAATATAAACATCATCTAAAACTTTGTGTAAGACATCTCTTTGGTGAAACCTAGGAAATATGATATTCTCTTTAATTTTCTTTTTCCCTGTAATTTCATCCTCGTCTTCTTTTACTTCATGTATTATAAATTTACTAATTAATTCAAGGATAGAGTCTTTGGTTAAGATATCTTTCCACATGTAAGAAACACTATAATCATCTTTAATTGATGGATTTCCTGCTCCTGCATTAATTCCGTTACCGTTTCCCTTATTAAAAGGAAGAAACATCGTTGATGCACCATTTAATTTTGAAGCCATATAAACTTGTTCTAAATCCATTGCAAAGTTTACTAAACAACCGCATTTGAATTTATACAATCTTGTTTTTGGATTTCTCTCTGTTCGATATTGATAAATAGCATCTTGGTATGACTGTCCAGCCATATTACATTTCAATTCAAATGATATAATGGCAAAGCCATTTAAGAAAATAACAACATCGGCTCGTTCTTTATCACTAGCCCAAACTTCTTCAACAACAGAAAATATGTTTTGTTCATACTTTTTTGTTAACTCAGGGTTAAAATCGGTTGCAGGTTTTGTATACATTAAATCAAGATGAATGTTAGATAATTCAATACCATGTTTTAGAATAGCCAACAAACATCCTTTTGTTTGTGTCATCTCATTATTTATGTAGTTTATTAAAGTCTCTTCAAATTTGTCGTTGTATATCTTTCTTAAACTAGCTATTTCTTTAGGTTGCGTAGTCTCTAGAAATCGAAATAGAAGTTCTTTATCCATAGCAGTTAATCTATCATAATTAGCATCTTTTCTAATTATATAATCGTTATTATCTTTCAAATAATTTAAGAAAAACTTTTGGTATTCTTTTTCTGATAAAATTGTATTCATGACTTAACCTCTATTTAATCTGCGATTCCTAGTTCTTGTTTAATTAGAACATAGAACTCCAAAATTCTTGTATTGTTTTGTTTATGTATTTCCAACAAACCATTATTTTCGCTATCTAAACTTGCTTCCAAGTCTTCGTATAAATCATAGAATGCTTCCATTGTATCTTGTTTTCCAAATATACTTTCAACTTGTATATCATTCCATAAATCTTTTGTAGCCTTGGACATTACAGCTTTGTTCTTATCTCTAATATCTTTTTCTAATCTCATAGAAAAATCATACATCTTCTGATATAAGCATTCTCTCTTTCTTTTGAGATATATTTCCTCATCCCTATTGAATTTGATTATATCAATTACTAGAGTAGAGACAAAAGTTAGAATAATTGTAACAATAACTGCAAATATTTGAGAGTTTATAAAAGTTTTAATCAGTTCTAACACCTATGCCACCTCTTTCTTCCCTGTTACATACTCGTAAATCAAGGTCTTCTTATACTCTTCTAATACATTAAGTTGCATTTGCTTATCTTTAATTATTTTATCTATTGCCGAACATTTTGTATCAAGGTAATCTACAATTTCATTCTGTTCTTCCTTTGAAGGAATAATTATTAGCATACTTTCCAAGTTATCGGCAGGTAAATCCCATTGTCCTTCTCTTATTCCACCAGACAATCTTCTAAATTCATCTTTATAGCAAGCTCTTAGTAAATAATGAAAATATTTTCTATTAAAACGATTATCTTTGAATTGATAGATATAATATGCAGGACTTACAATACCTTCGTAATCTGAAACGGCAACAGAACCCTGCCATGCTTTCATTTTGTTTACAACAAAATCACCAATTCTAACATACTTATATTTAGAAGTGTCTTCTGATGTAACATTATGGTTATCATCTCTGCTATCTTTTGGGACAATTCCTAATTCTCGGTATAAAGATAAAACAGTTAAATGACCTTTGTCTTTAATTTCATTTCTATACATATGATATTTGAATTTATCAACACTCCAAGTCTTAGGAATATTACCAATCCATTTTGCACCACTTTCTTTCATTGCTACATTAGGATTAAGTCCTTTTGTTACAGCTTCGGTTATTACAGACTTCTTATATTCTTCAAGTGTGTTAATTTGTTCTTTAATTTCTGCTGATATAGAATCAATCTCAGCACACTTCTCATCTAAAAACTCTGCAATTTTGTTCTGTTCATATAAAGGAGGATGCAATAATGGGAAACGCATTAAAGTTTCGTTGTTTATAGTCCAGCGATTATCAAATGAAACACCTTTACCATAGGTAAAAAAAGCTTTTGACCAATATTGATATTTGAAATAATAATTATAATACTGAGGATTATAGCCAATTTTATACCTTAAATTAATATAAGCAGGACTTATCACTCCTTCAACTTTGGATAAGCTACAATTCGCACCACTAACCAAATCCATTGGGTTTATAAGTATGTCATTAATCGTTACGGGATTATATTCGTAATAACTAGATGCTAACTGACCTTCGTTGGTAGTAATATCTCTAACTTTAACTCCTGCTCTTGCTAAAGATAATACAACAGGTTCTTCTCGACATGCTTTAGATTTTTTTTGATAAAATCCGTTTTTAACTTTGCAGATTTCCCAATGTTTAGGAATATTACCAATCCATTCAATGTTACTATCTTTCATCGCAACCATGACTACACTCCAAATAAACTTTTTATTTGTGCATCTACAGAATTTTCAAGCTCAATAAACTTAGCCTTTAATTCTTCCGATGGTATAGGTTGTTGATATTTATAGAAATATCTTGTAAATGGTATTTCTGCACCGGTCTTTATTATAGGTTTCTTTGCACTTAAATTTTCTTCAAAGAATGCTTTTGCATCTGGAACATGAGGCAAAACTTCCTTTGACATATAATCATCAATATCTGTATCATAAGGTACTAATTCAATGTCTTTAGTATCTTTATCGTAGATAATTTCACCTTTTTTATCTTTTTGAATGTCGGCATTTTTATCCATCTTTGATAAACCAACAACTAATTTATCAATATCTTTCTTTGTTATTTTCTCTCCCAAAGTATCAGATATAATCTTAGTTAATATTGGAGTGAAACTTTCTGGATTCATATACAATTTATCAGAAATATTGTTAGTTAATGCTTCTAATATCTGGTCATAAATTGTTTTATTCTTCTTATAAATATCCAATTTATCTTTTTCTTTTCCTGTAAGTTCAAGTTTATTTTCTAATTCATAAACTTTACTTTCATTATAGATATAGTTTAATGTTCCAGAAGCCAGCATGGCATCTATTCTATCTTTAGTAATTCCATAGCTTCTTTGCAACGGTTGCATTACGGCATATTCTTTATACAGAAATTCTGTGTTGGAATAAATCTTACATAATTCAGATTCTTTAAAATCTGCATACATTTTAGTAATTGTAGCTCTATCTTCTGGAGTAAATTCATTTTTCTTATTACCCAAAGCTTTTCTAAGTTTATGATATATGTTAGAAGCGTCAATTAATTGAACTTTGCCAACTCTTTCTTCTCGTTTGTTTTTAGATAAAACCCAAATATAAGTAGTAATACCTGTGTTGTAAAACAAATCTGTTGGTAATTGAATAATCGCCTCTATCAAATCATTTTCTAAAAGGTATCGTCTTATCTGAGATTCACCAGAAGATGTACCACCACTAAATAAAGGAGAACCATTTTCAATAATTGTTGCTCTACCTAGCCTATCATCCATTTTAGCTATTGCAGATTGAATAAATAATAATTGTCCATCTCCACCACTAGGTAATCCTGCTCCCCATCTTCCTTTAGGAGATTTTAAATATTCTTCTCTTACGGCTTTTTCTTGTCCTTCTTTTGCATCTGCACCAGACCATGGGGTTCCAAAAGGGGGATTTTCAAGCAAGAATCTCATCTTTGTCTCTGGGAAACAGTCTTCCTTAAAGGTATCTGCGTGTCTAAAATTTTCTGCATTCTGTCCTTTTATTAACATTTCAGCTAGACCAACAGCATAAGATACACCCATGAACTCTTGTCCAAATAATCTAACATCTGCACTTGGATTATAATGTTTTAAGTAACTGTATGCTGTAGATAGCATTCCACCTGTTCCGCAGGCTTGGTCGCATACGGTTATAATTTTACCATCTTCAAATATGTCATCACAACCTTCTGATATAAGAATCGAAACACAGAGTTTAATTATATCTCTACCTGTATAATATTGACCAGCATCTACGTTTTGAAAGAATCTGCCAATCAAATTTTCAAAGATATAACCCATTTTGATGCTATCATATGTGTTTGGGCTTAGGTCTAATTCTGAAAATGCTTTTACAACCGTATATAAACAACCATCTTTATTCATTTTATCTATATGACTGTTAATACTTAATTCATTTAAAATATCTTTTACATTAGAAGAAAAACCTTGTATATAAGACTTTAAATTATCCTTAATATGGTCTGGGTCGTTACAGAGTTCAGCAAGTGAAAACTTACTTGTATTATAAAATTGAAAACTAGATACTTTGAACATAGCCTTTGGCGGATATGTTGGATTGGCATTGTAAGTTTCAACAACATTAGCTTTCGTTTTCTCTAATGCACATTCAAGCCTTCTTATTATTGTCATCGGAATTATTACATCACCGTACTTGTCTGGCATGTAACTTCCTCTTAGTTTATTGGCAATACTCCATATAAAATTGGCTTCTTGTGTAATGTCAATAGGGGTATCGTCCCACAATAGGTCTATATTTTTTTTCATTGTGAACTTTCTATAATAATTTTCTATTGTTTTATTCTAACATTATTTGCGAATAATTAAATACTGTATTTAAAGGAAAAGAGAATTTATAACCTTATTCTCCTTTATACATAAAGCAGTCTTTGTCGTGGGAGTTTATTATTCCTATTGCTTGTAAGTATGAATAAATTATCGTTGTTCCAACGAATTTCATTCCTCGTTTTTTTAAGTCTTTTGAAATTTTATCTGACAATTCAGAACTCGTTAGTCCAACTTCATAATAAGTTTCACCATTAGTAAATGTTTTTAAATAGTTATAAAATGTTCCAAATTCATTTTTTATATCACGAAAAATCTTTGCATTATTTACACTTGCGTTTACTTTTAATTTGTTTCGTATAATCTCAGCATTAGAGATAAGTTCTTGTTTTTTCTTCTCATTATAATTACAAACTTTCTCTAAATCAAAATTGTTGTATGCTTGTCTGAAACTATCTCTCTTATTTAAAACGCATTCCCACGACAAACCTGCTTGAAAAGATTCTAATATTAACATCTCAAACAAATATTTGTCATCAAAATTCGCTACACCCCATTCGTTATCGTGGTATTCTACATATTTTTGATTTTTTAAATTACACCAAGCACATCTTTTTTTTATCATTTTATACTCTCATATTTGCATTTGAAGGTTTTAATCATAATGTAATTTTATCATAGAAACTACATATCAAATTCAACTCTTTTACAAAATTATAATACCCTATTATCTTGGCTTAATTTCCAATGAAAACAAAAGAAAAGAGAACAATAATTGATTAGTCAGTTTTAGGGGATAGCCCTAAAAAAAAGGAGGTTAAAATGACGATTAAAAAACTTACTGTGGCAGCTGCAATTGCCGTTGGTATAACAACGTGTTCGTTCGCAAATGCAATGGCAGCTTGTCCATGTAATCAAAAACCTGCAGCGACAGCACCGTCATGTGGCTGTGCTCAGGAAAGACCTGTCGTAACAGGTCAAGCTTGTCCTTGTCAAGCTTCAAAACCAACTTGTAATGATCCATCAGTTTCAACTCTTTGCCCAAGCACTATGGATTTAACTAAGTCTGAAATGAAACAGATTTATGCTTATCCAAATGCTATTTATGGTAACAACAACTATATTGGTGAAGAATCTACTAATGGTATCTTTCGAGGTGAAGGGTTTTCCGTTTCAGCAAGGGGATTATCTGAAACAACAAGTGGTTCAACAGTTGCTTCAGACGGCTCCATAACTGGTGCTGCTTCTGATATTCCTTGTCTAAACGATATTTCTTCTCGTAATGGTATCCCTATTATCAGAGATGAAAAGAAAATGGACAACAACTGTGCTCCAATCAAAATGGAAACACAAAATTCTTTAGAAGCAATTAAGAAAACTCTTGTACCTTATGACCTTAACAAAAGTGGTTGTATAACAGGTGGTGCTGCTGGTTTGTCAAGATATGATAATAGTTCATTCCCTGACGTACCTAGTGGATATTGGGCATCTTGTGATATTACCAAATTGGCTATGAATGATGTTGTTGTCGGCTATCCAGACAGACTATTCAAACCATCTAGAAATATTTCAAGAGCAGAATTTGCTACAATGCTTGTTAAAGGTTTCAACAAAGAAGATTGTGCTAGTACAACAAACTGTTTTAAAGATGTTCCTCAAGGACATTGGGCTAATAGTATGATTGGACAAGCCGTTCACGAAAACTTGTTGAAAGGTTATCCAAATGGTATGTTTAAACCAGCAAACCCTGTGACAAGAGCCGAAGTATTATGTGCTATTGCGAAGGCTTTACCTTGTGAAATTGACCAATGTAAGGCTAATGAAATCTTGTCAAAATATTGTGATGGAAAAACAGTTCCTGCTTGGGCTCAAATTCCTATTGCAAAAGCACTTGATCAAGGTGTCTTAAACAATACACCTAATCCAAACTTGATTGCACCATTCAAAGATGCATCAAGGGCTGACGTGGCTTCAATGATGCAAGCTGCTCGTATCGCCGGTGGATTTGATAAAAATCCAGCAACTGCTAATAACTGTTGTCCAGTAAAAGACGATAGAACTGCTTATGTAGAAAATCAAGAAATTGTTAAAATTCCTACATTACAGTTAGAATTTAAAGATCAAGTTAACGCAAAATCTGCTCACGTTGGTCAAAAATTCGCAGCTGAAACATTAGAAGAAGTAACTATCGATGGTAATGTTTATCCTGCAGGTTCAAAAGTAACCGGTAAGGTTGTCGAAGTAATTAGACCGTCAGGTTGTCAAAAAGGTGCTTTAAAATTGGCATTTACAGAAATTGAACATTGTGATTGTAAGGCTACTTTGCCTAAACAAATTTTGACAGCACAAATTGACAAGGCAAATACACCAAATATTGTATCTAGAATTGTTGCTGCACCACTTACTTGGGCAGGTTCTATGATTGGTATTGTTGGTAGAACTACAGGTGGTATGTTATCAAACTTGGGTAACGCATCAGAAGATATTGCTAATGGTGTAGGTACTGCTTTAGGTGAAACATTCCAAGGTCAATTTAGAGCAGCAGGCAGAAGCCTTGCAGATGCTACGGTTGATACTTTAAAAGCCCCTGTTGATTTCACTAGAACTGCATTATCAGGTTCTATGGGCTTGTTGCAATCTACAGGTGATGAAGTAGCATATATGGTTGATGCTAAGGGTTACAAAATCTCTGCAATTAATCCGAAAGAACACGTTACTATTGCTTTCGGTTGTAGCGAATAGTGAGTAAAATCGTTCGCTTAAGCATAAGCCGTTCCTATAAGGAGCGGCTTATTGCTGTTATCAAAAATATTTTTTAATAATTAATCAATATCAATTGGTTCTCTTAAAACATTTTCTATCGCTTCACGTGCTGTGAAAACTAATGTTTCAGGTACATTTTCTATTGTTGTAAGTTGTCTAAGTACGTCAACAACACGTTTGAAACATCGAACGATATCGCCTTCACCCATTTCAACTTGGTTAATAATTTCGTCCCATTCAGCACCATTTGCCCACATTTCAATCAATGCACAATAGAATGAATTTATATACATGCAATCATCAACATTATTTTCGTTTTGTACACGTTCTAATTTTCTGCGAATGTCTTTAATTTTGTTCAATGTTTTACGAACTTTTTGAGATAAAGGCAATTGTGAATACATATCAGCACGCATATCTTCTGTCGTGATTGCACAAATTACAGATGCCAATTCTGCAGGAGTTAAGTTATCAAGCACACCTGAGAATATGATTTCTGCTAAGAATAGTTCGTTTTCTGAACGAATTTGTGAGGCTGTTTTACCTTTATCGGTTGGAAAATCATCTTGTAAATAGCCATAAATACTCAAAACGTTTCTATGTGATAAGAATTTATTCCAGAATATATCACGTTGGTTATCTATTTCTTTTGCCAATTGTTCACCACGTTTTTGGTATCGTTCTAGCAAATCTAATGATTTCATGTGTTTTTTGTACAATTTGCACGTATCACAATTAAATGAATGCATTTTGTTTAGTTGTTCTTTTACTGTTTGCTCAAAAGCAATTGCTTCCGGTGGTAATGGTCTATGTTTACCTTTTTCTTGTTTTCTAATAGTTTTTGCAATTTGTCTATTTTGAACATATATATTTCTAACTTTGTTATATTCTTGCAAATCTTTGTTAGTTAATTTACACCAACATCTAAATTCAGAAACTTCCTTAATTTTTTCATTATTTAGTTCTTGTTGGGTTGTTAGACCTATTAGTCTAGAATTTGATGAAAAATAACCAAAACTTTTTAAGATAAGTTCTTTTGCTTCATCAAGCGTAAATCTTTGAAGTAGATTTAGCACCATTGAATAACTTGGTGCAAAACGACTTTCTAATGGGTTGGCATCACTTAAAACAAGGTCTGCTACTTCTTGCGGAGATTGGAATGGTGTTCCAACAATTGTTACGTATCCGACTTCGTCCATTCCTCGACGTCCTGCACGTCCTGACATTTGCAAAAATTCACTTGCTGTTAACATTCTGTGACCGTCATCTGTTCTTTTACTAATAGAACTTATTACAGTTGAACGTGCTGGCATGTTGATACCCGCAGCAAGTGTTTCTGTGGCGAATACTACTTTGATTAATCCTTTTTGGAATAATTTTTCTACTAAAACTTTCCAACTTGGTAATAATCCTGCGTGGTGTGATGCAACACCTTGCAATAAGAATTCAATATGTTTGTTCTTGTATAAATATGGGTTTTCTGCGATATATTCGTCAATTATACGTTTGATTTCTTCTTGTTCTTGTTTTGTTACAAGACATAATGATGCACATTTTTCCATTTGTTCATCACATTTTTTACGTGAGAAAGTGAAATATATTGCAGGTAACATATCTTTTTCATAAAGATTTCTAACAACATCTTTTACGTGACTTTTCTGTTGTGCCCTACCTCTTGGACCACGTCGGAATTCTTTTTTTTCAGGTCTAATTTTTTTGTTTAAAAGCCCACCAGGTGATAACAATGGGAGAATTGTATTAGGCTGAGAACTATCGAAATAATAGTATCTTAGTGGTACTGGACGGAAATCTGTATTAATAAGTTTTGTTTTTGAATGTACAGTATTTATCCACTCTGTGAGTTTGTCAGCATTTGCAACTGTTGCTGATAATGCAATGATTTGAACATCTGTTGGACAATAGATTATACTTTCTTCCCAAACTGTTCCTCGTTGTTCATCATTCATATAGTGAACTTCATCAAGCACTACGTAACGGACTTTTTGCATATTATCGCTAATTGAACCAAAATTTGTGCAGTATAACATATTCCTAAAAACTTCGGTTGTCATAACAACAATTTGAGCATTACGATTGAAAGATGAGTCACCAGTTAATAATCCAACTTTATCTGCTCCATATTTTTGAGAAAAATCGTTAAACTTTTGGTTTGATAGTGCTTTTAGTGGAGTTGTGTAAAAAATTCTTTCATCATTTTTTAACGCACATTGTATAGCAAATTCTGCTATAACTGTTTTACCTGCTCCTGTTGGGGCACATACTACAACACTCTCTTTGTTTTCAATATATTTACATGCTTCTTTTTGAAAATCATCTAATTCAAATGGAAATCCAAACATTTATCTTCCTAGCTATCGGGCATCTATACTTATTATTACATATTTTTTACAATCTATCAATATGATAAAAGATATTTGAATGTAAAAGTGCTATTATTATTGACAAGGAACGAATAATTTAATATTATATAGTTTATGAATTTGAGAAAGTTTTTTAATAAATTTTTGTTTCTTTTTTGCGATAATCTAAAATATTTATTTATATTATTAGGTGATGCTATTTTTTTAATAATTTATTGTAAATTATTTCTTGTTTCCACAATTTTGTTAGGTGGAACAAGTATGTTTAAACCTGGATTATTTCAAGCAATAGAGGCATTGTTGATAATGTTGCCTTATATTGTTACTCATATTTACTTATCGAATTATGTACTGAAAAAATCTAAATTTTTAAAAACGTTGATTTACCCAAGTGTGATTTTAATATCGTATATAACAATTTATTTATTGGTTATTTTATATGAGTTCGGATGGTTTTGTGCTGCATTGTCATTAACTTTAAATTTTCTATTTATTGTATTGTTTATATTTATGATTGTAGGTTTGAAATCTGATATAAAAGTATTTCAAAATACTGATATAAAATAAAATCGTTATTTTATAATGCAGATGTTATTTTATAAATTATTCTAATTGACAGTATGAATAAAAAAATATATATTTAGATGTATGAGTATAAAACAAATATTTAATAAATTTTTGTTTCTTTTTTGCGATAATCTAAAATATTTATTTATATTATTAGGTGATGCTATTTTTTTAATAATTTATTGTAATCTGTTTATTACTTCATGGATTTCATTCGGTAGTTTTGGTATAGCGATGCCTGAATTATCTAAGGCAATAGAGGCATTGTTGATAATGTTACCTTATGTTGTTACTCATATTTACTTATCGAATTATGTATTGAAAAAATCTAAATTTTTAAAAACGTTGATTTACCCAAGTGTAATTTTAATATCGTATATAACAATTTATTTATTGGTTATTTTATATGAGTTTGAATGGTTTTGTGTTGCATTGTCATTAACTTTAAATTTTCTATTTATTGTATTGTTTATATTTATGATTGTAGGTTTGAAATCTGATATAAAAGTATTTCAAAATACTGATATAAAATAAAATCGTTATTTTATAATGCAGATGTTATTTTATAAATTATTCTAATTGACAGTATGAATAAAAAAATATATATTTAGATGTATGAATATAAAACAATTCTTTAATAAATTTTTATTTCTTTTGGAACATAATATTAAGTGGTTATTGTTACAAGTAGTTTTTATTTTATTCTATATTGTTTATTATAAATTTGTAGATACAACTTTTCTTGCTAGGTATAATTATAATGAAAATAGTACAACATCATTTCATTATATGTTTATAGTGTATTTGTTATATTGGCCTTGTATAATTATACATCTTTGTTTATTGATGTATATTTTTAAAAAATCTAATTTTTTAAAGACATTTATTTATCCACTAAGTATGGCAATATTATTTGTTTTAATCTATAACTTATTGATAGTTAGTTATTTTGTTGTTGGAATGGTTACACTTTATTATACATATATTCCTGCTACAGTAATAGTATGTCTTTCTTTATTATTTGGTTTGTATTCTGATATTAAAACATTTAGAAATATTGAAATAGAATCAAATTATAATTTTATCTGTAGTATTAGACAGAAATTTAAAAATCAAATTCATTCTGTGCAAAAGAGTTTCATCAATTTTTTACGAAAATTTTGATATAATATTTACTTTTTTAAAATATGTTTTAAGTATTGACCAGTATATGAGTTTTTAACTTTTGCAATATCAGATGGTGTACCTTGTGCAACGATTTGTCCCCCAGCATTACCGCCATCTGGTCCTAAATCAATAATATTATCTGCAATTTTGATTAAATCCATATTATGTTCAATAATCAATATTGTATTACCCGTATCTGCCAGTCTATGTAATATTTTGATTAATTTATCTAAATCAGACCAATGCAAACCAACAGATGGTTCATCAAGCAAGTATAATGTTTTGCCTGTTGCACGTTTGTTTAGTTCAGAAGCCAGTTTTATACGTTGTGCTTCACCACCAGATAATGTTGTTGCACTTTGACCTAGTTTAATATAATCTAGTCCGACATCGTTCAAGGTTTGTAATTTGTTTTTGATTTGAGGAATGTTATCGAAAAATTCCAATGCTTCTTTTACACTCATTTCCAAAACATCATATATAGTTTTACCTTTATATTTAACTTCTAAAGTTTCGCTATTATATCGTTTTCCACCACAAACATCACATTTTACATAAACATCTGATAAGAAGTTCATTTCAATTTTTAATAGTCCATCACCTTTGCATGCTTCGCAACGTCCGCCTTTTACATTGAAACTGAATCTGCCGGCTTTGTATCCTCTCATTTTTGCTTCATTTGTTTTTGCAAACAATTCTCTAATTGGTGTGAATACATCTGTATAAGTTGCAGGGTTTGAACGAGGTGTTCTACCAATTGGCGATTGGTCAACATCAATTACTTTATCTATATGTTCAAAACCAGTTATTTCATCAACACCTTGTGGTTTAGGTTTGTTTCCACGTAGTTTGTGTATTGCGTATTGATAGATAATGTCATTCATTAAAGTTGATTTTCCAGAACCAGAAACACCTGTCAAAACGGTTATTTTACCTAGTGGTATATCAATATCAAGATTTTTTAAATTGTTTTTGTGAGCATTTTTTACATGTAAAAATTCACCATTACCTTCACGTAATTTGTCAGGGATTGGAATAAATCTTTCACCTGATAAATATTTTCCAGTTAAAGAGTCTTTAGTATTAATTATGTCGTCAATATTGCCTTTTGCGACTATTCTTCCACCATTAACACCTGCTTTTGGACCAATATCAACGATATAATCTGCATTACGCATTGTATCTTCATCGTGTTCCACTACAATAAGTGTATTGCCTAAATTTCTTAAATGTAAAAGTGTTTTTATTAATCTGTCATTATCTTTTTGGTGCAAACCAATTGATGGTTCATCAAGTACGTACAAAACTCCTGATAATCCACTACCAATTTGTGTTGCTAGTCTAATTCTTTGTGCTTCACCACCTGATAAAGTTCCAGCCATACGTGCTAAATTCAAATAACTTAAACCGACATCTATCAAGAATTTTAATCTTGAACGGATTTCATCTAAAACTTGTTTAACAATCTTTAATTGAAAGTCGTTTAATTCAAGGTATAAGTTTGATACAAATTTATAGGCTTCATCAATTGGCATTGTACAAAGTTCATGAATATTTACTCCACAAATTCTTACTGCCAATGGGAAAGGTTTTAATCTTCCTCCACCACAGGCTTTGCATGGTGTTGTAATCATGTATTTTTGAATTTCTTCTCGCCAATATTCACCCTCTGTTTCATTATAATGCTTCATTAAAAATGGTATTACGCCATCATAAGGTCGTAATTTTGAAACATATCTCTTTGTGCCGAAACGTTTAACTCTTATAGGTAAAGTTTCACGTCCGGAACCGTATAAAATAATTTCTTGTTGTTCTGGTGTTAAATTACAAAATGGAGTATTCATACTGAATCCATAATAATCAGCAACACTTGAAAGTAGGTCAAAATAATAACTATTAGAAGTCTTGGCCCAAGGGAATATTGCACCATTTGCTAAAGATTTTGTTTTGTCTGGTACGACTAAATCTGGATCAATTTGAAAATCTACACCTAAACCAGAACATCTTTCACAAGCACCATAAGGGTTGTTAAAACTAAATATTCTTGGTGCTAATTCTTCAAAACTTATACCACAATTTTCACAAGCCAATTTTTCGCTGTACATAATTTCTTCACCACCAATAACATCTACTATTACGATGCCATCGGCTTTTAGGAGTGCTATTTGTACACTGTCGGCTATACGTGATTGTGCAGTATCTTTTATAACAATTCTATCTACTACAACTTGAATGTCGTGTTTTTTTGTTTTTGCAAGTTTAATGTCGTCCTCATCAAGGTTATAAATTTCATTATCTGCTTTAACTCTAACGAAGCCGTCTTGACGTAATTCATTAAATAAAGATTCAAATTCGCCTTTTTTCCCTTTTACAACAGGTGCTAAAATTTGAATTTTTGTACCTGTTGGAAGTTTCATTATTGAAGTTACGATTTCATCTATTGTTTGTGGTTTGATTTCTGCTCCACATTTTGGACAATATGGAGTACCTGCTCTTGCGTATAAAAGTCTTAGGTAGTCATAAATTTCCGTAACTGTTCCGACTGTTGAACGAGGGTTGTTGCTAGTGGATTTTTGGTCAATAGATATTGCTGGAGTAAGTCCATCTATCGAGTCAACATTAGGTTTATCCATTTGACCTAAAAATTGTCTTGCATAAGTTGAAAGACTTTCTACGTATCTTCTTTGACCTTCTGCAAAAATCGTATCGAATGCTAGAGAACTTTTACCAGAACCTGATACTCCAGTAAAAACAATTAGTTCGTTTTTTGGAAGTTCTAAAGATACATTTTGTAAATTATGTTGTCTTGCTCCTCTAATAACTATTTTATCGTTCATAATTCTACCCAAATTTTAACAATAATATTTTACATCAATTATATTTTTAGAACAATTTTTAGTTATTAAAAATAAAAAGACCTTTCACGGGGTGTGAAAGGTTTTAAGAATTTTATTTTCAGGGGGGGGGAGAAAATAATATAAATTGTTTAAAATTTTTGTTTAATCTCTAAAGAAAAATCAGAACCCGTTAGGCGAAGTTTTCAAACTTGATAACTTTGGGGAGTTGTTATTTTTAACACCCTTCGGGTTATCTGAAAATTAATTATTCGAGATTTTAATGTACACTAAACAATCTGAGGGGGGAATGATTGTTTAGTAAAAATTTGTTTTAAGTTTTAGCAACAGCAGCACATGTGACAGCCACCAAAACCACCAAATCCGAATCCACCGAATCCTAAGCCACCAAATCCAAACATTGGTGCAAATCCTGTGTATCCATTGCTATAACCACCCATAAATTGACCATTCCCTAGATAGCCGTATTTATTAAGTGCGTAACCACCGTCTACCCAAGATGATAGACCGGTTGGTTGGTCTAAATCACAGTAGAATGTATCACCGTAATTTATAGTTGAATATGCTGGAAAACAACCGAAGTTACTTCTTGTAGCTAATGCCAACATTCCAAATCCGTATGCTAAGTTGTTTCCAAATGACATAGTTTTTAATTCCCCAATTAATCCCCGTGTTTATATAAAGTTTTTTTGTTTTTGAAAATTGACTAAAATAAATGAAAATTTTTATATAATTTTATAACTTTGTCTGTAATTCAGTAATAATAAGAAACTATATGTTTACATAACTTAATAATACCCCTGTTTTATTAAAGTTTTTATTAATTTTGTCGTCATGTAATATGGTATGAAGTGTCGCATACTGTATTGACAACAAATAAAATTAGATTAGGACGTATGGCGAATAGTGTAAGTAATGATAACAATGATAATAATATCTCGATAAATGAACTTCAAAGAAAGTTGTCGAGTTCTGAATCCACTATTTATACCGAGCAGGGTATGAAGTCTATTTTTGATGCTTATAATGCAAAGAAGAATTCTGATAATGAATCTGTAGAAGTTTTAGATTCGAATGAACTACAAAGTTTAATTGATGATATAAAAACGTATGATGGTAAGGTTAATGCTGATAAAAAAGATGGTTATATTGATATAGATGAAGCCAATTTATTTGTAAAAGATTTTAATGAAAAACATAAAGATGCTCCGATAAAATCAGAAGATTTGTTTGGGTTTGTTACAAATTTTTTAAAACGTCAGAATGTTAATAATAAGAAAAGTGAAGTAGTTCAGCGAAATGTAAAAACTGTGGGTAAACCGCTTTCTAGAAAATCTGTTTCAATGGTTGCGTATGTTGATGGTGAACCAAAAGATGTAGAAGTTAATATTGAATTATATGCAACAGAAGATAAAAAGTATGTTCTTATGTATAAATATGGTGCAGTAACTGGCTCAGAATATGAACAAAATATCGCAAAAGAATATGGGTATGATGGAGATAATGCTTGGAGTGAATTTATGACAAATTCTCTTCATTTTAATCCAAAAACTTATGAAATATCATTTAAACCAATAGCAGTTGGTGATAAAAATAAAAAAGGTGGTATCTCAAATGTTACTGGTGGTTCACCAACATCTCTGTCAAAAGTTGGGACAAGAGTTGATAAACCACTTACAGATAAAGAAATTTCTGAAATAGATGATAGGTATGCAAGTCCTGATGTAGTAAATACAATTGCTGCCTTTTGTGATTTTTTAAAGACATCTATTGCTCAAGCAGAACAAGATTTGAATGATGATGCAAAAACATACGGTTGGGCAGAACATGTTGCAGATTTCCTTGGTGAAATACGTGATGTGAATACAATGTCTAATATGCGTCAATTGATTGCTGATGCAAAACAATATTTGTATATGATGATGAATGCAGACAATTCGCCTGAGGGTATAAAAGCAGGTAAAGACTTTTTTGAAGTATTTAGGAATTTTACCGGTAAAGACAATTTTGACGAAAAAGAAGTTCAGAAATTTTTACAGACAAAACAAAAATATGATTCTCAAGAGCCTGTTATTCAGACATACAAATACATAAAAAATAATTTGAACGATTCTGTAAGTAAATATGCAAAATATTATTACAGTAATAAAAATGAAAATTTTAGAGAAAATGAATATAATCAATCTAAAGTCAGCGAAGCATTTGATAATATGTACAATATGTTTGGCTCATTGACTGGCATGTCTAAAGAGAAATTCCGTTCTATGATAAAAGGTTTGGAAGAAAAAGGCGAAGACCCAATAGAATTTTTACGTAATTTTTCTAAGAATATACTTAATGCATCTGAACAAAATGTAAAAGAAACATTAGGTATTGATGATATAAGTAAATTAGATGATTATGAAGACGATTTAAAAGATAAATATGATGATTTAAGAAAATCTGCATTGGGTAATGATGGCGATTTAGTAAATCGTATTGCTAAATATAATGATTCACAGATTATTGGTGGAGCAGTTGTTAGTGGTCTTGCACAGATGGGATTATATGCAGCATGTTTAACATTCTGTCCAGAATTCGCATTTGCTAAAGGTATTGAGTCACTTAGTTCTATTGGAAAAACATCTGTAACACTTCTTTCTTTATTATCTAAAGAAGGTTTGAAATCAGGTACATCTTATGCATTGTCATCTATTGTTGTTGATACTGCAAATAGAGTGACTGATGGTATTGATGAAGATAATTGGGAAGCAATGAAAAGTGTTGGTAAAACGGCAACAATTGAGTTTTTTGCAGGATACTTCTTTGACGGGTTCTTAAAAGCAAAATTGTTTAAGAAAGGTGAAACAGCAGTAATTAAAAAAGAAGATAATTTACGTGAATTACATGATAAAGTTGGTAAAGCATTTGTAGATGGTTCAAATTCAGGTGTGAGATTTGATGCTAAATTCGTTGGCAAGGTAGCACTTACAAGGGCTGCTGCTGGTGGAATCGGTGGTACAAAAGATAGTGTAAAAGAATTCTTTAAAGAATCTTGTAATGGTAAATTTAGTTTAAGTGGACTTGGATTGGCATTTGTTGCAGGTGCTTTTGCAAATGCGACAATGATAAAATTTAAAAACTCTAGTTTTGTAAAAGAAGATCATAAAATTTTTGGTAAATTTATTGAAAAAGGTCCTAAGAAAGGTACAAAAAATGATATAAATACTTATCTTGATACATTAGAACCTGATGAGAGAATGTATATTAAAGATTATTTATCTAAAATTCGTGTTGAAATTATGCAATATATGAATGCTCATTCAAATGAAGATGGTGCAGCAGAAGCATTGCAATTCTTTAATGCTAATCCTACTGCACTTGATGAAATGGCAATGCAATATAAAGCCATTGAAAATTATTATAAATAAATAGAACTTGTAAAATTTCTTTAATAAAATGTCTTGGATAAGCAATTTTTATTTGTTTTATCACTTATATATAATATGTAGTAGTGTGAATAATATTGGAGTGTTTAAATGCAAGCACAAAATTCTAATGTGAATTTCGGAATGGCATTTCGAAGCCCTTCTAAGTCAGCAATGCCTTATTTTAAAAAATATTTAGCAAATGGAACAGGAAAAATTGATACTGAAGCATTAGGCGATTTTGTAATTAGGCAGTCTAAGAATAAAAAAGTAGATATGCAATATTTACATACTAAAAATGGTGACGTTTTTGAAGTGTTTGCGGTGGATAATCCATACTATAAAAATGTAACTATTCCAATTAAATCAGTAAAAACAGATAATTCTAAGAAAAAAGGATTTTTTGAAGGTTTGAAAGATTGGTATACTACAAAATGTGCTAATTATAAATATGTTTCAGAGGGTTCTTGGGCTAATTTGCCACCTGAATTAAAACAAGCAGGTGAAACTGCAGATAAGTTGGAAAAGGAATTAGCATAATTATTTTATTAATCATGCGTTTTGTATATTGTGTTGAAAACATTATTTATTAAATAATGTTAAGATTTGTTATGTACTGTACTTTTCAGTCATACTATATATTTTGATGAAAATCTATTGACAATATGAATTGAGAGTATAGAATAGAAATAAGAGTTAAACTTAAAAAAGAGAGTTAAACTTTATAAAGTTAGTAGTATATAGTAAAAGAAAAGGAGATTAATCTCATGGCACGTGAAAAGTATGAACGTACGAAACCACACGTTAACATTGGTACAATTGGCCACGTTGACCACGGTAAAACAACATTAACTGCTGCTATTACAGGAACATTGGCTGCTGCTGGTCAAGCAGAAGCTAAAAAATTCGATGAAATCGATGCAGCTCCTGAAGAAAAAGCAAGAGGTATAACCATTTCTACAGCTCACGTAGAATACGAAACAGCAACAAGACACTATGCTCACGTTGACTGCCCAGGCCACGCTGACTATGTTAAAAACATGATTACAGGTGCGGCTCAAATGGACGGTGCTATCTTAGTTGTTGCAGCAACTGATGGTGCTATGCCTCAAACTCGTGAACACATTCTACTTGCTAGACAGGTTGGTGTTCCAAACTTAGTTGTATTTTTAAACAAATGCGATATGGTTGATGATCCAGAATTGTTAGAATTAGTTGAAATGGAAGTTAGAGAATTATTAACTTCTTATGAATTTGATGGTGATAACATTCCTGTTATCCACGGTTCAGCTTTAAAAGCTTTAGAAGCAGTTCAAGCTAATCCAACAATCAAAAGAGGCGAAAATGAATGGACTGATAAGATTTGGGAATTGATGGACGCTATCGATACATACTTCCCAACTCCAGAACGTGATTTAGATAAACCATTCTTGATGCCTATCGAAGATATCTTCTCGATCACAGGTCGTGGTACTGTTGCGACTGGTAGAGTTGAACGTGGTATCGTTAAAGTTGGTGACGAAGTTGAATTAGTTGGTTTAGGCGAAACTAAGAAAACTACAGTTACTGGTGTTGAAATGTTTAGAAAATCACTTGACCAAGGTCAAGCTGGTGATAACATTGGTGCTTTATTGCGTGGTGTTGATAAAACTGAAATCCAACGTGGTCAAGTTTTATGTAAACCTGGTTCAATCCACCCACACACTAAATTCACAGCTAACGTTTACGTATTGAAGAAAGAAGAAGGCGGACGTCACACTCCATTCTTCCCTGGTTATAGACCTCAATTCTATATCAGAACAACTGACGTTACTGGTTCTATCAAATTTGATGGTGAAATGGTAATGCCTGGTGATAACGTAGTTATGGAAGTTGAACTTATCGCTCCTGTAGCTATCGAACAAGGTATGAGATTCGCTATCCGTGAAGGTGGTAGAACAGTTGGTGCCGGTGTTGTTGATAAAATTATTGAATAATCTTATTTAGTAATTATCAATTACGAAAGTAAAAAACAGGCTGATTATTTTAATCAGTCTGTTTTTTTATTAGTTTATATACTATATGTCTTATATTTATGCAGTTGCTTTAAATGGTTTTGGTGCAAATGATTCTGGTGGAATATTAGTTGATTTTGGTGTGTTAGTATTTTGTTCATCGTTTTTACCCATTCTATCTTTAAATAGGTCATTTAAGTCAAAACCGGCATTAACAAGTTCTTTTAAACCAACTAAAATTGCAGTCATTGTTGAAATACCTTCAACTGCTCCTTTGGGTGAAATAAGTTGTTTTACATTTCCATTTGATGCACCTAATACTGTATCTTGTAATTCAAAACCATCTTGTTCGGGACTGCGTTCTAAGCCATTTGGATTTGTAAATGGTGTCAATTTTTGAGTATCGCCAGATATTTCAGGTGCAAAACTAATTGTCATTGGAGGTGTTATACCTTTTTGTTTTGCTTGTTCTTGTAAATTTTGAGCAATTTCGTTTCTAATTTTTGCTGCATCTTCCGGTGTATATTTAGGAGTTGCAGTTTGTACATTTGGTTGCATACTTACATCAGACATATTATATTACCTCACACTACATTACACTTGTTTATATAAAGTAAATTTAGATAAAAAATTTGCGTGTTTGTAAAAATATATTACGAATAGATTATTGACATTTATAGACAGAGGATTAAAATTAATCTAAAGGAGGATTGCTATGAAAAAATTTATGATTATGTTGTTAGCAGCAGGTATGCTTGTATTTAGTGCAGTAGCAGTAAATGCAGCAACAAAAACGCCAGTTGCGACATCACAACAACAAACTTGTAGTTGTTGTAAAGAAGGCTGTACATGTGGCGATTGTGACAAATGCAAAGCAACAAAATGCAATTGTTGTAAAGAAGGCTGTACATGTGGCGACTGCGACAAATGCAAAGCAACAAAATGCGATTGTTGTAAAGAAGGTTGTACATGTGGCGACTGCGACAAATGCAAAGCAACAAAATGCGATTGTTGTAAAGAAGGTTGTACATGTGGCGACTGTGACAAATGCAAAGCAACATGCGATGACAACAAATGTACATCTGAACAAAAATGTACAAAGAAAGGTTGTAAAGCAAAAAAATCTAAATAATTTTTTAGCTTAAGACTTCTGGGGTGGTGTAATAACCACCCTTTTTTAATATTTTATTTGTATATAAT
>ERZ1034925.118-NODE-118-length-45138-cov-37.371515_pt1 | contig 45138 bp, 68 predicted proteins | sample MGYA00520687_ERZ1034925 | MGnify/ENA primary metagenome ERZ1034925 (study PRJEB33766, sample SAMN09781758) | gut metagenome | biome: gut microbiome | host: Homo sapiens | place: Madagascar | study: EMG produced TPA metagenomics assembly of the PRJNA485056 data... | reverse complement strand
ATGTTATATTTTATAACAACCTATTCAACAGATAATTATGATTGATAATTTTTTTTACGATACACTTAAAAAGTTTTTTAAGGCGCAAGGCATTACGCAGCAACAGATAGGTGATGCTTTGGGTACGACGCAAGTATACGTTAACTCTATATTAAATGGTAGAGCACAGATTGGTAAATCGACCGCCAAAAAATTTCACGACCTTTACGGCTTATCGGTGGCTTGGCTTCTAACTGGCGAGGGCAATATGATAGACGAGAGCACCACGAACACCGTAAACATCAGTCGTGACAGCGTGAAAGTCGGTGGCAACGTGAGCGGTGGAATACAGCAGGGAGGAAGCCTATCAGAAGTCGTTGAGAAATTGGTCAATGAACTTGCCGAGCAACGCAGAGCCAACAACAAGCAACAGGAACTAATCAACACATTAATAGAACAATTAATTACCAACAAAAAAACTTGAAATTATGATTACCGAAAGAGAGATTTGCATGGAGTTGATGACGCTAATAGAGAAATCTGAACTCCGCATCGACCGTACAAACAAAATCGTGGCAATGCTTGCCGAAGTGTCAAAGAGAATCAGCGACAGTTACATGCAGCACATCAACACGCTTTGCGTCAACCGAGACAAGATGCTCGAACAAATCAACCGCCTCACGGCGATGCTTGCCGAGGAACGCCGACGCAACGACGCGCTTTGGCAACACCTATTGACCAAGCATTCGCCAGCGACAAACAATATAAATGTGAATCAATAGCTAATGGAAGAGAGAATAAAACGAATAATCAGCCACTATTGCGGTGGCTCGCAAGCGGCTTTCGCCTCTGCCGTGGGCATCACTCCGCAGTACGCCAATAGAATTGCGTCAGGGCATGGGTGTGGGCTTCGCACCGTGGAAGCAATACTGACGGCATTCCCCGATGTGAACGCCCGATGGCTTATCTGCGGAACTGGAGCAATGAGCATCAACGACAGCATCGAGGGCGAATGCCTTGCCGACAGCATCGAGCGCATAACGGAGAAAATCAACAGCGCACGCCGTGACCTCGCACGCCTAACGGCAAAAGTTGGCGCACTGAAAACAAATTGAACGCCAACCCTACAATAGCCAATTGTGGTGGTAATGTTAGTATCGTATAAGGGTAATATGAATACGGCAAAATACCCTCATTTCGGCATATTCCGAAATGTGAAAAAGTTAAGAAAAAGTTAAAGACAAAATAATACGTTTTGTAATTCGCTGTGTATCAGAGTGGTTATATGTCATACGCACCTGCTTTGGGAGCAGGGGGTCCCCAGTTCGAGTCCGGGTACCCCGACACCACAATATAACGGCGAAATTAGGCTTTAAGACCTTTTTTCGCCGTTATTGGCATTATATCTATGCTATATAATGCGGTGGAAAATCTTGGCAAAACGTGGAAAATCTTGGCAAAAAAGTTACAAAAAAGTCAAAAATTGAATAGCATGAAAGTGTCAATCTACATTTCCTCGCAATCGGGAGCGGACGGCAAATATCCGCTGAAAATTTCGCTTCGTCATCGTGGCGAAGCGGCATACATTCCGCTCGGAATTCGGGTGCAGAAAAAGCAATGGCGTAAAGTTAGTGCAGACGGCAACCATATTATCGACAGTCCGAACGCACGCCAATACAACGCATTCATCAAGCGCAAGTTAATCGAAGCCGAGAACATAATTATGCAGTTGCAATCATCATCGGAAGTGGCTACACGCAAAATGAGCGTGAAGCAAATTAGAGATTACGTGCAAGAGCGACTATCCCCAGCGTTGGCAATAAATGACGATACAGCACAGCAGAATTGCGTTATTTTTTACGGAAATCGCCTGTGCGCCACGAAGCGCAAGCAAAGCACCAAAGATACATACCAGCACACATTAAGCCGTGTGTGCGCATTTCTCGGCGAAGTTGAAGCAAGCAAAATAACATTCGATGATATTAATGCGCATTGGCTATCTCGCTTTGATGCGTGGTTGGAGGCTAACGGCAACGCTATCAACACACGAAGCATACATTTTCGCAACTTACGAGCAATCTTCAACGACGCAATAGATAATGATATAACAACCAACTATCCGTTTCGGAAGTTTAAAATCAGAAGCGAGCCAACCACGAAGCGAAGCCTCACGCTTGACGAGTTGCGTACACTGTGGAATGCGCCGACTGATGAACGCACGACAATAGCCCTTGACATGTTTAAGTTGTCGTTCTACCTTCTTGGCATTAACATGGTAGATATGTACAATTTAACACAGGCGAATATCGTAAACGGTCGCCTCGTTTATCGCCGTGCCAAAACTGGAAAACTCTACGATATAGCAATACCTACCGAAGCAATGGAAATAATAGGCAAATGGAGAGGTGATGGCGACACGTTGCTTTGTCTTCGCCAACGCTGGCGAAGCCATAAAGACGCAACACATAGAATTAATGAATTACTGCAAATGGTTGGCACGTATCACACCGAGGCGTATAACGCTCGAATATATGAGCCAATATTCCCACACTTGACAATGTATTGGGCAAGGCATTCGTGGGCTACACTCGCATCTCGGCTTGATATACCTATCGACACGATAGCGCACGCCCTCGGTCATTCCTACGGCAATGCCACAACGGCTATATATATAGATGCGTCACTCGACAAGGTGGACAAAGCAAACCGCCGAGTGATTGACGCTGTTTTAGCGCAAAAACCCGACGGCGAAATTTTATGATGTGATGTGGTGTTATTACCAATCGTCGCTTGCTGCTGGAATGGCGACCAGCGCATTTAATAATGCGTTGAAACGTTCCTCGATTTTCTCTATGTCTTTCATTTTCTTTTTTTTCGGCTTTCCTTTTTTGTCGAAAAATTTCTTTGAAATGACGGTTGATGCTGAATAATCATCGTATGTCATGCGGTCTATTGCGCTTTTTTGCCATACCATTTCGCCAAGTTTTGGCGCACCAACTCTTATTTTACCATCTTTGAAATCTAACTGTAAATTGTAGTCGCATTCATAACTTACTTTTGCAATGAAATTTCCCTCGATAATAATGTCTTGCACGTATGAGAAAATTGCGATTGATTTATCTTCGACAACGCTCATAACCATTTTTGGGCTGTTGTAAGTTTTACCAACATTGATGCGAACGATGTCGTACAACTCATGCGCTGTTTTACCCTCGCAGTTAACGACAACATAATCTTTACCGTCTTGCGTCTCAAAACAGCCGTTTCCGTTCAGTTTGAAGTTGATTTGCCCGAAGCAAACAAGTGGCATCAAAGCCATTAATAATAAAAGTGATTTTGCCATACTATTCGAATATTTTAGGTTGTTTGTCTATAATCACGACTTTGCAACCAAGCGCATCAATCATCGCCAGCACCTTTTCCATTCTCGCTCCGCTGCCGTTCTCGAAGTTGACGATGGTGGTGGAACTTAAACCAGTAAGTTCCGCCAAACGGCGAATGCTTATACCCTTTGCGATTCGCCGTTTGCGTATTTCTTTGTTGAGTGTCATTTGTTATTTTTCATTTCGTCGTAATCTTCTGCAATCTCCCTTGCAACATCTTGCCAGTCCTCGCCCTTGAATATTCTGATATAGTTTTCTGCGCCAGCATTGAACGCACCTGTGCGAATATCGCAGAATAACTCCAATCGCTGTGAATACAAGAACGCAACATCACCATTGTAGTTGCGGATGATTTCAAGCTGCTCGTCTCTGAAATTATTCTCTTCGTAGAACATATCGAAGAAGTCTTCGCCTGTGTCTGTGATGTTCTCTTCGAGGAAGTTAATAGTCGCTTCTGTGTCATTAGTGAGATTGGCGATAATGCGACTAACCTCATAATCTTTCTCGTCTTGGCAGTCGCTGTAAATGTTGTGATAAATACCCTCGATGAGTTCGTTGTTTGATAATTTTTTCTCCATGATTGTTTAAATTTTAAATTGTTCGTTTTTGTTTTTGTTGGTGCAAATATACACACATTATTTGGAGTGTGCAAGTATTTTGTAACATTTCCACTATTTTTTAACAAGTTTTAATAAAAAAGCACCCAACCTCACGGTTAGATGCCAAAACAAAAACGTAACGCTTTAAAAAACGCATTAGTCAATGCAAAGATAGTCATTTTCCGCTAATTAAAGAAACACCCGAATGAAATTAGCCAGCGCAGTATTATCTTTTCGGCAATGCTCGCACAAGAAAGACTTTGCGACGCTGAACATCTGCTGGCTAACATATCCAGCGATATACTGCTCTTGCTCTCCGTATGGCTCTAACCCCAAGTGTTGTGATATATGCCTCACCAAATGCCCTTTTTCATGGTCATAGGTGTTGGCGAACTCATCGGCACTTGTTGTCAAGCCTATTACAACGACACTCGCTCGGTTGGCTGTGTTGGTGTAGGTTACTCCGCTGTTTGGCTCGCCAATTCCACGGCAAACCCTTTCTGTGTCATTGCAGCCGATAGCCCTCAACTGACGCTCTATAACACCAGTGTCGAGGGCATCAACCGCATAGTACACATACACATTCCAGCCGATGCGAGGTATTGTGAATTGCTGGCGAATCATATTAGTTCCTCCCAGTCAATAGCAATTCCCTTTGTGTCGCAGTCGGCTAACCAACGATTAAATACCATTCCGCTAACGGCATCGGCATCGTCAATAACGCATTTTACGTATAACGCCATGTGCCGCTCATCTTCAATGGCGGTGCCGTAAAAGTCCGCCTTACACATATTGGCGATATACACATAGTCATAGCCTCGTGCGTCGTCAAGGGTGATTCCGTTGTTCTTCAACAGTTCATCAACGGCGGTTTTGTCAAGTGGCTCAATGCGCTCCATCCGCCTTGTGGATTCGTTCCACTTCCGCATATTCTTCACAGCCCACTCGCAAGCCTTCTTGTTGAAATGCCTGCCGTTGTTGCGTAGGTATGCCCTCATTTCACGAGGTATAATATCATATTCTTGTAACATAATAATCTAAATTTAAAAGCACCGCCACACTTTCGGCATGGCGGTGCATCGTTGTTGTCTAATAGTATCTTCCTCTCCTGCGGTCGCCGTACATTTCGCCAGCGTAACGACCTCTTTCTTCCTCTCGGTCGTAGTCACGCTCATAGTCACGGCGTTCGCCCATCATCTCGCCTCCACGCAAATCCTCAATGCACTGCATCGACTTGCCAGCGTATCGGAGCATCTTTTCCACATTCTCCGCTAATGATTGGAACCTATCTTCCTTGATTTCAATTACTCTCATATCACTTGGATTTAGGTGGCTTTTCGTTCTTTAGGTCAAGTAACAACTTCCGCATTTCCGCAAGTTCTTTCCGTAGAGCCTCGTTCTCAGCATTGATATTCGCATCTATCGGCTTGATAATTGCCAAAGCATCATCGCATTGCTTGATAATTGCCTTGTGGCGGTCAACGCCAGCGATTGCTTCCTCGCTCTTGCGTTTTAGGTTGCAGATTTCGGTGGCGATGGTGTCGGCATTGGTGCTAATCACCACATTGCCGTTACTGCCATAGTCGGCAATATCAAGTTGCGCAGGAACCTGTGGAAAGTTATAAGTCGCATCGCCGACCTTGGTGACTATATCCACCACATATAATGGTGTTTGGTTCATTCCTTGTGGCATAAAGCGCATTGTCGGCATGGTGATGTTCGTTACTTCCGCTTCCTCGATGCGAATGTTGTTGTCTTTGTGGAGTATATAAAGTTTTCCTCCAACCCTTAAATTTTGAAAAGCCATAGTTTTACAATTTAGTTAATTAAACGATATTAAGCACTTGCAAGGTGTTCTCGCTGCTCTCCCACCAGCACAGCAACACGCCTACACCGGTGATGTCGCTTGCGGTTATTGCGTTACCGCCAAGCCCAGTCAATGGCTGGTTGTTGATTTGCACTGGGAGCGTTCCTGTCGTGCCAGTCGGCACGGCTTGTGACACCTTGATAGCCACCAAGCCGTTCCAAGGTCTGCCGAAATTCGCATTACGAAGCGAGTAGGTGACTGCCGTTGTGCTGACCGCCACTCCACTTGTCTCAATACGTGGAATGCCTTGCTTATTAGCCGTGGTAAAAGGATTCAAAATAGCCATATAGCCCTCCTTTCATTATTATGCCCAGCCGTTGAAGTTGGGGTAGAGATAGTTCACGCTACCAGTGGCACACAATGGGGTTTCTTGGAAAGCCTTGATTTGCGGCCATTGCACAGGTACTGTGTTAGGCTGCTTGCCTTGAATGTCCGCCAAAGCCTTGTAGATAGGTTGCAATTCAGATTGGCGTTCTGCTCGTGACTGGGAAGCCGTGAGTTGCGCTGTAAGCGATGCGATTTCTCGGTCTTTTCGGCTGTCCTCGATTTGGTCGAGTTTACCAAGAATGGCACGAGTGTTGTCGTTTGCACTGGTCTTGAGGTCGCAAGCAATCGATTGCATACGATATGCGTTGTCGCTGAATCCTCTCTCCATAGCGTTGCCAACTCCATTGATGGTGCTTTGTAGTGTGTTAGTCTGCTGGCAAATCGCCATCTTGTTGTCGCAGCAACATTGTGCCAACTGGCTTGCGAGTTGTGCGTTACCGCTTTGAATGGCGTTGATGACCTGCATACCGCTCATTCCAACTTGATTGCCCACGCCTTGGAGTTGTGTTGCGAGTGCTTGCAATGCCGAATTAACTTGGTTAATGTCACAATTAAGTGTGGTAGCCAACTGACCGATAGCATTTCCGTTCCCTTGGATTGCGCTCATCAGAAGTTCACGCCCAGCATCGTTGTTGATTAAATTAGGCAAGTTTCCGTTTTGGTTTCCGAAGCCGAAGCCGTTGTTGTTGAAAAGCATGAACAGGAACAGGAGCACGATAATGTCAATACCGTTGCCACCCCATCCGTTGCCGCCTCTCATGGCGAGAAGCACATTGGGGTCTACGCCCTGCTTTTGGCAAAGCGATGCGAGCAATGGCATCATAGAGCCGCTCTGCCCACTGTCAGGTAAAATAAAAGTCTTAGATTCGCTCATTTTTGTAAGTTTTAAATTGATTAAACAATAGGTTCAAGTTGCAACTTTGCCACGAATTTACACCCACAAAAATGTACGCCCTAACAAGTGCCAAAACAAATGTAAGCACGAGTGATTATCAGTGAGTTATACAAATGCGCTGTCCCGAATTGGGGACAAAAAAAGCCCCACGAAACAAAATCGCGGGGCAAGTGGTCTATTGTGTGTGATGCGGAAAATGGTATATCCTAAAATTCTGCTTCAACAAGTTCTCTCGAAAACTCCTTTACAGCCTGTTCTAACTTCTCGTATTGCTGTTCGCTTGCGTTTGAAATTCCAGAGGCATATCTGCGCATTAAGGACGGATTTATTCCTGCTCGTTCTGCGACTTTACTCACATTCAAAAAATCAAAGTAGTTAAAGAATGACTTCATGTCGTAATGCCAAACAAAATCAAGTTCAGGAACTTCCTTTCCCTCTTCTTCAAGCATTTCCTTTATTTCGTGATATGAGGCAACCAAGTCCTTTTTTGCATCCTTTGCGCTATCACCATAGCCAAACAAAGCGAAATGCTCAAACTCATCAGTGCAATAGCACGAGTAGAAACCATCTTTTGAGATTTCTACAACAATGTTGGCGACAGTCTTTTTTTTCATTTTAGTTTGTATTAATTAGTTTGATTTCTAAATTTTAAAAAGGGTAGGCACATTTAAGCCCCTACCCATAAACTTGACCAAGACTGTGTTATTTCTTTTTCACACCAGTCTGTTTCCGCATCAATCTCTCCAGACCACTATCAACCTCTTTTGAGGTGTGACGGGGAACAGAGAATTTCTTACATGTGACTGGAGAATACCAAATGTCGTGGTTCCCTCCATTCCTAACAAATCTGCATCCCGCAGATTTAAGTTCAGAGATAAACTCACTGTACTTCATTTGTTAAATAAAAAATATAAATGAACTCGTGGTTATCTTTAACCACTGCAAAGGTAACACTTTTGTTACACCTGCGCAAATAATTTGGTAACTTTTTTGCTACTTTTTTTATTTGCAAAGAAAATCTTCTTTGCAAATAAAATATTACTCAAAAAAAACAGCCGACTTTCCCAAGCCGACCGCTCAACTAATTAATTAACTCTTAACCCCAAAGACTAAATATTATGAAAAAGATTTCAACCTCACTATATCTTCCTCGGTGTAGTAAATGTTTTTGAAGCCGTCACGGTGTGGCGTGATACCGCTCTTAGCCACAATCCTTGACAACTGGCGAACACTTACGTCAAGTTCCCTCGCTGCCATTTCTCTGCTGTATCGCTTCGGCACTTTGCTCCTGTATAGTGTCCGTAGAGCCGATGCCATCGCACGCATCGCCACATCGCCCATATTGCAAGGGGTTGCCGTCACCTCGCTTTTTATCTCGTCAAGCACAGCCATCATCTCTTCCACACCGCTTGCCATAATACTTGCTTGTTAATGTAACACTAATAATAACAATTCCAACGGATAATATCACCACACGTAAAGGCGTGAGGAAATCATCAAGTATGCCGTAATCACGAAGCCAACAAAAGCACCACACGGCAAGGTCGTAGTGTAGGGCAAGGCGGTGAAAACAGCGGAAATCTAACTTGTACGAAAGCACAAGCATCACAACATAAAGCAGTGGCGACACGCCATTATGCGCTAAAAAGTTGGAGTATATTCCGCACAGCAACAATAGGCAGTGTAAAACCATCAACACTACCAGTGCGAACGGCAGCCACTTGATTAGAAATATCAATCGTTTCATAACTTATATATATTTATGTGTACCCATTTCCACATTTTCGGGTACATATCACCCATAATGTGTACCCGATTTGCCGTTTTCGGGTACATTTATTTTGCTTTTACGGATTTTTTAAACCAAATTATAAGATTTATAATCCAAAAACAACCGAATAAAATTAAACACTCCTGCCACCAATGCAAACGGTTCACCTCTTTTGTTTCAGTCTTGACCGAATTGCGAACGACTTCCACAGGCTTTTCCACGACCTTGTTAATCGTGTCGTGAGCGACTTTTATACGCCACTTGGTGTTGTATCTTTCCTTGAAGATAGTGTCGCCCTTAATGGCAAAATAAACGCTATCCTTGACGATTGTGGTGTCTATTCGCCAAATGTTTTGTGCCACCGTATCGTGCATCACCACTGGCACTTCCTTGTACTCGGTTTCGGTGATGTACTTCGTTCGGCACGAGCAAAGCACAACAGCCAGCATCACAAGCGCAATTATCACCGCCACCGCAGATGCACAACCCTCGTATCTTGTATATTCCTTATCTTCCATAATGTTAAATATATTTAAGTTATTAATTTTATAACTAAATTGTTATGTTATTTAAAACATTCTTGCTATCTTTGCAATGGTTTCAAGAGTGAAGCTAATTAAAAACTTTAAATTTTTTAATTACATTTTCATTATGAAAATTAGACAATTTGTTGCGTTATTGAAACGCAATGGTTGCTTACTTCGCAGACATGGTGGAAATCATGATTGGTGGTACAGTCCAAAGACTAACCAGTGTTACGCAATACCACGACACCAGTCACAAGAGATTCCACCACGGATTGAAGCCAAAGCAAGGGAGGTCTTAGGATTGGATAAAGAGTAATCCTAAATGGTGGCGTAACAACCACCAACCTCTTTTGTTTTTTTACAATTATTAAAAAGAACTCATATTAAAAAGAACTCAATGTTATGAAGAAAGCCGTATTAACAACTACTGCAATGGTTGGAAAATCAAGCAAAAGCAGTTATTACTGCCACACCACCGACACGATTGAAAATTGCTCTCTCGCAGGATATGGAAGCACCCCAAAAGAGGCAATGGACGATATGCTTGTCAGTTATGAGGAAATCAAGGAAATCAACACGGAGAACGGACTTGAAACTCCAGCACTGAAATTCTCCTACAAGTTTGACTTGCCATCTTTCTTCGCCCACTTCAAATGGATTAATGTTTCCAAGTTTGCAGAAATTGCTGGCATCAACGCTTCGTTGCTTCGTCAATATGTGTCGGGAAGTGCGAAAGCAAGCGACACGCAATTAAGCAAAATAAATAACGCTATCAATAAACTCTCAAAAGAACTTAACACAAGCATAGAATAAAAGAACTCTCTTATCCAATCCTCCTATATAGCTCCTTGTAGCTCTGCGCCTGTCATTTGTCCGATAGGCGTTTTTTTTATTTGCCCACAATTTGCTTTTCGCTTAAACTCGCTTAAAGTTTTAAGTGCGAAATCAAGCCCACAATATACTGTAACGCCATTTCCACGCTTAACACTCGCTTAAAATCGCTTTAATTTAGATTAGCCGTAATTTGAATTTTTCCCATTCTTTCGAATTATTCCTCGCGCCAGAAATCCTTTTGCCTGTGGTTTTGTCGTAAATTTCGGGAGCATCGTTCCAGCCAATCAATCCAGGGCAAAGTTTCCCAGTAATATCATAATGTCGAACAACCCTATCAAGCGGAATGTTAAACTTTTTCATCAGGATTTTAGCCAACTTAACTGCATTGTCAAGTTCCTTTTCTGTAAAACTCCACCCATCGTGATTGCTGTGGTTCAATGCCACATTAGTTCGTGGTGAGCAGTTGGAGCAAATCTCGATGCTGATTGTATTGCTATTCCTCGCTTTGCCGTATAGCCTACCGCCACCGCTATTCAGGAGTTCGCCACCAACAGCCCAGCAGTAGTAATTGCGTAGGTCGGGGTTAAACTGCACCATTTCGGCATCGTCCACAGCAAAATCTGCACTCGCTTCACGGCTTAAAAATACATTGCGCACATTCCTTGCACTGCCAACTTTTGATGTGCTGCCAGCGGTGAAATGAATAGCGAGGTATTTTATATCTCGGTTTTGTAGCATCTTGATATGTTTGTTGAGTGGAAGATAGACCACACCATCAGCCACCGCCTTGCTCGGCATATCCTCACCGAACATAGCCACCCAAGTCTTGTAACCAACAACACCGTCAGCTGTCAAACCGTGCGCCCTCTGCCACACAGCTACGGCTTCCTTTGTCCTTGCGCCATACACGCCGTCAGCGCTCACGCCAACGGCTTTCTGAATTTTCACCACCTCGTTTCCTTGGCTTCCTATCTTGTATATCATATCGCTATAATTTTTAAAAAGGTCGGTCGGAATGAACACAACTAACTAAAATAACCTCAATCATTTTTAAAAATTACTATTAAATGGATTGCCCGACCGACCTTGTATTGTTAAACACTTTATTTCTTTTTCGTCTTCGTCTTGCGTATCACGCCATCGGTATCAACGCCATAACGCTTGCCGATGCTCTTTGCGAGTGCCTGCAAGTTGATTGAGTAACCGTGTGGCTTGATGATATTTTCCGCCACGGAAAAGCCCTCTACGGCGCAGATAAACAAACACGCCCACTTGGCAATGTCAAATTCAGTGTTGCTTGCCACATTAATCATAACTGCGCAAACCACGAAACTGATATAGGTAATCAATTTTGAGAGAGTACGCCTAACGCCAGTTGACCAGCGAATGCGCTCGCCCATCAGCCAAGCGCAACGAACGCCTGCAAACAAGTCAACCACCACCACACACACCATAGCAATCAGCCATGGAACTGCTTCTTCAACACCTTGCTCATAGATACTGCCAACGATGGCGACAAATCCACCTTGCACGGCATCACTATTCCTGAACATCTCCCACATCCTCTCTTTTTAGTCGCATTTCTGCTTCCATCTTTTCCTCTATCACTTTTGCGTACTCATCGTGCTGTCGCTCGGTGATTGCAACAAGTCCGCTCACCTCACGCTCGGCAGGAAGTACCATTGTTTTTGTGCCGATGTAGTTGTCTGCGTCAAATCCATGCAACACATTTGCGATGATATAACCATCATCGGCAGTCAATGTTCGAAACTTGTAGTCGCTGTTTAATTTCTCTTGTATATGTTCCATAACGCTATTATATTAAAGTCCAACCCTTATCTGTTGCTATCGCCTTTTGCTCATCGCTTAACTTGGCAATATTATCGCTACCGATTTGAAATGAATAACCTTTATTACTTTGTGGTAATGCGTTCAGCAGTCCAACGATACTGTCTACCGTTAACGCCGTTGAATATTTTAATCCAATATTGCTCATATCTATGTCAGGAAATTTCAATCCATCGCAACGAATTACTTTGAAATTAGAACCCGAAAATGTATTATTCATTGATGTGCATCTTGCCAAGTTTAATCCATTTATGTTTAGTTCTTCGCATACGTTAAGATATGCAAACATTGTATTGATATTCAGCACATTACTTGTATTAAAGTTGCTAACATCAAGTTGAACTAAAGAAGTATTTCCAATGAACATGGCGTGCATATTAGTTACATTGCTTGTATCAAAGTTGCTAACATCTAAATGTGTTGTATTAATCCTGCAAAACATCCATTCCATATTAGTTGCGGAACTTGTATTCCATTTACTAACATCAATAGTGTTAACCTTACGACTATTGTCAAACAACGCAAAGAAAGTAGTTACTTTACTGACATCCCATTCTGCAAAGTCAACACTTTCAAGATTTGGCATCGAAGAAAATGCTCCTCTCAATGATGTTATGTTACTGGTGTCCCAATTCGATACATTAATATTTGTTAAATTAGTGTTACCTTGAAATAAACCATCCAAACTCGTTTCATTTTTCGGACTAATCATTGTAAGGTCAACATTCTTTGCATCGCTTTTGTTCACGATGTCTATGGCAGTGCGGAAACTCACATCGCCCAACGCCATAACCGACTTTGCGTAGGTGTCAATTGTACCGTTCACGCTTCCGCCTTTACGCACAATGGCATCGCCGATGTCCTTCTTTGCCTGTTGAATACGCTCTATCTCTTTGCTTATACTCATATTAGATAGCCTTTAATAATTGTTCAACATCTCCGATAATATCACTGACCGCCTTTTGGCTCATCACCGCCGTTTCGCTCGTGCCAGTGGATTGAACCACCTCCACACTCTCGCCGTCATTCACCGTGGCTGTGTGTGTGCCCTCGGCATCGGTAATTTCTATCGTGGTCACCTTGCCAGTCTTGGAGGTCTTGACCGTTGGGGAAACGCCTTGGTCGCCTTTTTTACCTTTCGCACCACGCCAGTAGTCGGCTTCACGCTTCGCTTCCAAGTCGGCTGAAATATCGTTTGCACGCTTGGTGGCAGCCGCTGTTTGCGTGGTGGCTTGCGTGGCGTTGGAAGTAGCCACATCGGCATTGTCGGCGGCGGTGTTCGCACGATCGGCTGATTGTTCAGCGGTGCTTGTGGTGGTCTTTGCCTTTTCGGCCGCATCGTTGGCACTCTTTGTGGCTTCCTTTGCTTCCGTTGTGGCGTTAGTGGCGTTCACAGCGGAATTGTTTGCGTTAGCCGTAGCCGTTTTTGCGAGTTCGGTAGCCTCGTTGGTCTTTTCCATCGCTTGTGTAGCCTGTGCCGCCGCTGCGTTCGCTCCGTTGGCGGCAAGTGTGGCTTGAACCCTCGCTTGATATGCCGCTGTTGCAGAATTGTCCGCCCTTTTGCTTGCTTCCTCGGCTTTGCTTGTGGCTGTGTTCGCTTTGCTTGTTGCAGTCGTGAGCGCACTCTCCATCGCCACGAAATTCTCCACACGCTGTTGCTCGGCTTTCACACGGTCGGCTTCCGCTTCCACTCTCTCGGCTTCCTTTTTGTTTATATCAACAATATGGATAAGCGCATTGTAAAATTCCTCCGCCGTACCAGTGTATCCGTTTGCCTTGGCGGTCAAGTAGGCATCATACACCACATAAGCAGGAACTACCGAACTTTGTATGTTCATATCGTTGTCGCTCTCCTGCTCCCACAACTCAATCGAGAGAGCCTTGGGGGTGATTATATTCTGAAAACCGTCCAAATAGTTCAAGTCGGGAATGGCTTGCACGAACTTGTAGCCCACCTCCCCACAGCAGAACTTGTGATTGTCAAGGTAACACATAATCGTGTTGCCCACAACTTTGGCATTGCCTTTTTCCACCGAGCAGATGTGTTTCCGTCTGCCGTCGGTGAACTCGATGTGCCATTGCCAGTCGGGGGGCGAAACCACCTCACCGCTGGCGTTGAGCAGTGTTATTTCCACTGCGAAATCATTTTTGTAATAGATATGTTTCATAATTGCTGTTCTAATTTATTAATCTTGTCACGCAACGCTTGGCGTTCCTTGTGCAGACTTGCCACGTCGTATGGCAATTCCGCACCAACACCCATCGCCTCTGCGCATTTAATTACCTTGTAGTCGCTCTCTTGCAGTTCGGATTTGAGGCGTTCAATCTCCATATAACGCCTATCCCTCAATTCTTCTGCGGTTGGTTGTTGGCAATCCATTTCAACAACCACATATTCTCCACGCTCGTTATACTGTCTTGCTTTCATATATTTTACTATTTACCAAAAACATACCATTTTTGCACACCGTCAATCCTCACCAAGTCTGTTGTAATCTCTATTTTTAAATTTGTTATCAAACCAACATCTTCATGTCTTTTGTCGGTTAGCAAATCTATCATATAACACCGTTTTAACGCATTTGGTACTACATGGTTATTTGAAGCGTTTATATCACAAACATAATTTCCACAAACATTGTGTATATGGAAACATTCTTCTGCATTTGACGATGAATTGAAATATGAGACACCATAAGGCCTAGATGGATATTTCTCGTTAGTGATTATAATTTTAAACTGTCCTCGATTTGTATTATCCCATTTGCATTGCCCAAAAATAAAAACCTCTCTTTTTGGCGAGTCAAATTTCATTTCATAAATTTTAACTTCATTCTTGCCGTCCCATTCCATTAGACCACAATACTCAAACCCACCACGCAGAAACCTCGCATCGCTCTCTGCTTTGGTGTAAACATTGTCAACCTTGGCTTTCATCGCATCGAACTCTCGAACTCGCTGTTGCTCGTTTGCTTCACGCAGTTTCTCACTTGACACTCTGCCAGCCTCCGCTTCTGCGATGTCAACAACACCAGTGAGTGCATTGTAGTATTCCTCCGACGTACCCTCGTATCCGTTTGCCTTGGCGGTCAAGTAAGCATCATATACAAAGTATGCCGACACCACGCTCCCCGACACCGTTTCTTCTGAATCGTCACTCTTTCCCTCCCAAAGTTCAATGCCTGTGTCAATGGGGGTGCTGACATCAACCACACCGTCAAGCCAATCCTTGTTGGGAATCCACTCACGGAACTCCGCTTTCAACTCGCCACAACCGAAGCCGTGGTCTTGCAGTCGGCAAACGATAGTGTCGCCTTTCACAACGGCATTTCCGTCACGTAGCGAACACTCATAGCGCACGCCATCAACGCTGAAAACAACGCTCCACCTATACTGTGGAATATCACGCACAGCACCGTCTCTGCCCATAATTTTGAGCAGAAATTCAAAATCATTCTTGTAGTGTATATGTTTCATTTCTTCGACGTCTTTTCAATACCTTTTATTTTGCTTTTCATCAACTCGCATTCCTTTTGCAAGTCCTTAAACCCTTTGCCATAATCGTTCGCAATAGCCTTGTATCTCTCGGCAATCTTTCGCTCCGTGCAGTACATATAAGCCAGCACTACGATGATAAAAACTAAAAACAAATAAATAACCATAACTCTTATATTTTCATATTTAAAACTATTCGCAGGTTTCGATGGACGCAGAAGTCTGCCACACTCGCTGTTCGCCCTCGGTCGTGACTGTCACCCTCACGCCTATCTTTTCGGGCATTTCCACCATCACCACGTGCTTATCGTCGCTGTCGGTGTATGCGAAAGAGTCGGTTACTATTCCGTTGGGGTTGATGTCATTCTCAACCGAGCCAAGTGTCACATAGCCCTTTTCCGTCCGCACCGTCATTTCCACTTTTGTGTGTACGCCATACGGATAGTCGACAAGCGTCTGCTCGATGTCCATATCCAAGGAGTTCAGCAGATAGCCTCGTGGGTCGGCGGTGGTGGAGATAGTCACATTATTGAATGTGATGCCATAATGCTTCCACACATCGGGAGTGATGTACTGCACCTTTTCAAACGCCACAGCGTTGCAAGGTATGCCCACCCATTCCGAATAGTAGTCCTGCTTGTCGCTCAATTCCTCGAACTTCGCACCTGCATAGCTGGTAAACACCACGATAGCCCGATAACTGCCGTCTGCTATCTCGCTTGGAACGGTAAAACTGATTTTCTCGGTATCGTAGTCAATGATGTTCAACACCGAGCAGTAATACACCTTATTCATTCCCACCTTGAAAATCGGGTAAAACATCACGCCAACATACCACAGGTCATAGGCGATGCCCTCAAACACCTTGTATGTTCCAACGATACTCTGAATGTCCTCTTGTATTGTCGCTATCCTCACCGTATCGCCAGCCATCACTTTCTCCGAGCCGAGAAGTTCAATAAGGAAAGGATTCACAGCATCGGGGTCGTAACCACGGAAATCCGATATGCGCAGATTACCGCTCGGTAGAGTGTACGCCCAAAAGTCGCCACACCAAGCGTCTATCAGACTGAACGGATTGGCGTAACTTTCCGCCGACCACCCCCAGTTCACCGATGCGAAATCCTCGTCAGTGAGTTTAAACATCTTTTGATGCTCAACAGGCTTGCGCTTGCTCCACTTGTTTATTTTTGCCTTTTCGGAGAAAAAATCCGAGTGACTACTGCCCACATTGCCACCGTGGGCGTTCAGCACATCTCTAATTTCTTTATATGATATGTCACTCTGTCCTATCATTTGATTACCTCCAACTGTCCTTTTTCGTTAATCCTGATAGTCTTTCCGTCAACCAATATGCCGTCCATAATGGTATCAACAATCGCCTTTTGCCGTGAGTAAGCCGTTATGCCATATTGCACTGCAAAATCAAGCGTGCAGTACAAGTAAGGATTCCCCAACTGGTCGTATTTCACTTTCAGGTAGTTGTTGCTTCCGTTGTCGGTCGCATAACCTGTTGTTTTGTTTGTTTCGGCATTCTTGTTTACAGCGTCGATGTCTTTTTGCAATTCCGAGAATTTCGAATATTTAGCACTCTCGGCAACCGTATATGTGCAGCTGCGCCCATTCAGATTTCGCTCAACGGCGTAAATCCTCGACTTCACACTCTCGGAAAAAAATGCGCTGTTGATTAGTTCAACTCTTGTACCGATGTCAAATACCAGTTCTGTGCCTGCAATGTGTCTCAAACCGACCGCCGAATCTTGAAAGCCGTAATATCGAATCATATTCATTGGGCATTTATATTGCTTGCTGTCGGTTAGTAGTTTTTTTGCTTCCGATTGTGCGGTGTCGTAAAGTTCTTTTTCCGCCGCTTCGACAATGCCCATCATCACGCCATTATAACTGACCTGAATGCTTGCCAACTTGTCGCTGTCAAAGTTATAAAGCACATACTTATCGCCAACGGCTGGAGCAAAATTGTCGCTCGGCAGTTTAACGCCATAATCGTCATTGCGAACAATCTCCCAAACCTGTGCGTCTGTGTTCCAAGATCCGTCTGCGTTTTTCTCTCGGTAGCCGTCGGGGTTGAAATTAACATCGAATATCATGCCATTTAGCACTCCGCTTTGGAAAACGATTTTAAGTTTTTCGCCAGCCAAAATGTAATCTTTGCTGAACACGATGCCAGTGTCTGTGAAGCGGAACGCATTCCATTTGCTTACCTCCGCCGTCTGCTTGTTGGTGTCGGTGTACTCCTTGGTTGTGACACTCGTAATTGCACCCACACGCCTCGGATATATATCGTCGAACACATATACCTTTTCAACGATTTGCGAGCCAATAACGCCGTCCAGCACATCAATATACGGTGTTTTGCTTGGCAGCATCAGGCGTTTTTTTGCGATATGGTTAGTTATCGCCGTAGTATCTTCGCCATTGCTTCGGTACTTCGATGATATGTTGCGCTCACCACCAAATGCGATAATGCGTGTGCAATAGTCTTGTGCGCTATCTGTTGCAGTCATTCCGTTCACTTCATTGCCCTCACGCAACTTTACATACCCAATACCGCCAGCGTGTCCGCTCTCGCATCTACCGAAATGCAACACGCTTCCGCTGAACCACCATTCGCACTCGAACGCCTCGGCGATTGACGATATAGCGTCAATTATTGATTGGTTGGTGTATGTGATAGCCTTTAATAGCGTCTTGTTAACACTATCATCAATATTGATACTAATTGATTCGAAGACGTATGTGAACCTCAGCTCATCGATGTTGCTTTTGACGATAGCCGTGTGGTGTGCGATGTCATGCGTTAGCGAGAATGAGCATTCGCTTCCATTCTGCCTATCATAGCAAAACAACCTATTGCCAAGCCTATAATATGATGCGTTGAATTGCAGCGTATATGACCATGCGCCAGTTTTCGGGTTGTATGTCGGTCGTTGCACACTCGTCAACTCGAAACGACCATAACCATAGCCGTCAAGTGTTATGTAATCGCCAACACCAAATATAACAGGTGAACGCAGATTGAACGACAACTTCACATATTCTGCGCTCATCAATTCGCAGTAATACACGCTGCTGTCATTCGGTGTAACAACGGCTTTAACCACGGTACCATTTGCGTTGTGTATTTTTACTTCTTCTACGCCCATACGCCTATATATCTCTGTTGGTTGGGTCGGGTTCGGTGAAGCGCAGTAGCAACTTCGCCATACGACCATTATACTCGCTAAACTGTGTACACGACTTGAAGATTAGGCGATATACAACATAGGTGTCGGTACCATCTACACCATCATCATACACCGTTTCGGTGATAGTTACCACGCCAGCATTAAGCAGATTGCAGAGCCTATCGTAAGCCGTCCAATAACTCTCTTTGCTCGTCGCTTCAAGATACACAACGATGCTAACATCTCGTGAGGCGAACTTCGGCATATAGTCTTTATCAGTCAGATACTGCACACCATTGACGCTCGCATTCTCGTTGGTTATATAGTCTTTGCGCTGCACAGGTGCGTGTAGCGCGTCAACCGAGCCACGCCCAATTGTAATGCCTAATTGTTCGCACGGAATATCATTGATTGTAAATTCGTATATCATAGCCTTGCCGTGTTTTGTTCGATTCTGCCCAACCGCTCGTTCATTTCGTACAGTTGGAAAGTGTTCTTTGCGATGTCTTCGAGGTAGCCCATATTATTGAGCGATATACCTTGCAACTCCGCCATCATTTGACGCACAGACGAAACGTCCATTTGGATTGCCGTAAATCGTCCGTTCAACTCGTTAGCCGTGTCTTGGCTCATCGTCTGAAAACCGCCACTTGTAGAGTTCTGCTCGGTAGCCGCTTTTTTGAATCCGAGTGCGTCGGCAATTTGGTTGCGCTCATTGATGGCATCGTTTACGATGTTCATGTACTCCGTGCGTAATGTTTCCAGTTCGCCAGCGTTCAAGTCGCCTTTCATCGCATCTGCCCAACGCTCGTAAAATGCCTTTAACTTCGTCTGATACTTGCTGTAAACGAATGTGCGAATAATGGCGTTTCGGAAGTTTTCCTCCATATCTTCGGAAAAGTCCTTTGCATTTTTCCCCATGTCGGTCAACATTTCGTTAAAACTGCTCTCAACATCATCGAACGAACGGAATGTGAGCCGCTCATTCAGTGTGTCGGCAACCGATTCAAGGTTCTCCTGCTCGTTCACAATGCGCATAACGATGTCGTAAAAGTCGCCACCGTATTGCTTCAGTTCTGCCCAAAATTGAGCCATAGACGAATCTTCGTACAACTTGCGCAACTGCTCGCTACTCATTTGCAGTATGTTGCGTTGCCAGTCGCTGCCAAACGCGCCGATGGCTTGACCTTTAGCCGTGTCACTCATATTGCGGTTCAGCAGGTAGCCTTGCGAGTGCGACCGCCAACTGCGACCAGCGTCTATCCATGCGTTGCCCATACGCCTTGCCGCCTCGGTCTGCTCTTGTATCAGACGCTCGGTGTCCTTGCGAATGTTTTCCGCCTCAATGCCGTAGCCCTCGCTGATATATTCCTTTTTTTTGTCTATAAGCCTATCCCACGTTTCCTCGAGGCTCTTATACCTATCCATCATATCGTTGTACGACTCCCAGTCATAGCCGCCGATGCTGAATATGCCTTTTAGCAGCGACTTTGTCACGCCAACTGCACCGCCAACCGCTGCACCTATTGGTCCGCCAACTGCACCTATTTGTCCGCCAACTAACAAGCCTGTCAACATATCGGTCGCAATTCCTTTCGCTTCTTCTGTAACGGCAGAAATTCCACCACCGATTTTCTTCATCGTTTCCGAGCCAGTCAACTCGCCTATCTCTTGGAACTCCTTGCCGAACGTTCCGAAAGCGTTAGCCAAAGCAGTCAGTTCTGAACAAAACGCCTGTATGTTTTCGGGCGTGAAACCACCCTTGCTGAATGTCTTCTTCAGCGTGTTGCCAAACTTATTAATTGCAGGTTCTGCGCTGTCAGCCGCTTCACCAAACTTGCGAATAAGTTCTGTGATTTCCTTTTGCAGTTCTTTGTTATCTTTCAGCGATGCGAATTGGTCGGCTGTGATGCCGAATAGCTTTCCTTTCGCCTCGTCGTATTTACCGCTTTGTATCCATGCCAGCAATTCGGCTGCCTCTTTCTTCACTTTCCGAAGTTGTGCAACCGTCTTGTTAGCCGTGTCCTCGTATAGTGCGACAATGACCTTTGCGTTTTTCTTGACGAAATCCGCATCAAGTTCGCCTAACGCCTCATCGCCTTTCGCCTTTGCCATTTTTCGCTCGCCCTCGTTCTGTGCGTTGGCGATTTCTCGCTGCATCTGATTGACGATGGCGATGCGCTTCTGAGTGTAGTTGCCATATTCACGGTTGAACGCATCAAGCGAAGCCTGTGCGCTCTTCTTTTCCTGCTTATCGATTAATTGGCGTTCATAGTTATATCGCTTCTGAATTGCCTCTCTGACGGCATTCATAGCGTTCTGCTGTTCAGTAGTCAAGCCGATATTCGACACATCGGCGTTTTTATCTTTTGCGAGTGCCTCCGACTTGTTCTTTTCCGCCATTTCTCGCATCTGCTTGTTAAGTTCGGAAATTTCTCGCTGATAGTTCAATTCAAGCGTTTTTCTGCGTTTTTCGCTCTCGTCAGCCATCGTGGCGGTCAATTCCTCGTCCTTGCGATACAGCAAGTCACGCAGTTCATCTGCTTGCGCAATCCTTGCTTTCCAGTTTGCAAACCATTGCTCTGCTTCTGTTTTCTTGATTTGCTGTGTTTTGTTGGTTGTTATTTTGTTGGTTGTGCCAGTGCTTTTGCTTGTATCGCCAGCATACGCATAGCCTGTTTGCTTTAGGTATCTTCTTGCTTGTTTCTCTTGCTCGACTTGTTGCTTGATAAACGAATCACCTTGCTTCATATAGGCATCTGCACGCTGTTTGTTTTTTCTTCGTTGCTCGTCGAATGCCTTTTGCTGCGCCGCATCATCAATGACGTAGTATTTTGTTGCATCGACGACATCAATTCCGCTATATATAGTTTTTTCAGACTTTCTCCTCTTCCAAGCAGGCGTTGCATCGTATGTGCTTCTGCTTGCTTCTTTCCATTTTTTAGGCGCAGAAACTGCTTGGCTTTCCTCCTCGAACGCCTGTTTGTATTTTTCGGCGGCTGCGGCAGCGGCACCCATTGCCCTTGCCCTCGCTATCATTGCGTTTTGAAACGCTTGCAGTCTATCGGGAGAGTTGAACATTGATTCGGCTTCGGCTGTGCTTGTGATTTCCAGCCCAAGCGAGCGGAAAGCATCTTTATTGTCGACGATGAATTTGCGTTTAGCCGCCATATCATTGCCGAGCGCATTATACATCGTGCGCAGTCGCTGGAACGAGTTATAACTATCCGTTGCGCTATCAACGAATGCACCAGTATAAGCCTCCTGCACTTTCTTGCCACGCTCGATTTCCTTGTTTAATTCCTCTTGCTTCTGCTTCGCATCATCGCTTCGCTTCGCAAAAAGAAATAATGCGCCAACCACCGTAACAATCGCTGTCGCCAACAGCACGTAAGGGTTAGCCTTTGCAACCAAGTTGAACGCACGCTGTGCCACCGTAGCCTTGATTGTGGCAACAGTACCTGCGTTTTTCGCCACATTGGCAGCCGCTTCGGCTTTCACTTGCGCCCATCGCTGAATGTTGCCAATCTGAATCATCAGATTGCTTTCCTTTTGCAGCACGTTCTGCGCCTGCATTAGTCCGTTGCTAATTGCAAGCCCTGCCTGTATCTGCGCTTGAACCTTTTCCGCATCTTCCTCGCTAACGCCAAGCAACTCCATTGCGCCAGTCAACGCCGTTGCGCTCGACACAGCCAAGTTGATGCCCTCGGACAATGCCGAGAATTTACCTGTATCGTTCGCCTCGGACTGAATGGCACGTTGCACATCGCCCATGATGTCGGCAAGGTCGCCACCCTCTTTCTTGGCACTTTCCAGTTGCTTTCGCAGCGCAACACCGAAGTCGCTTTTGCGCTGCTCATCGCTCATCGTGCGCCATTCGATTTCCAAGTTGTAAATCGTCTCTCGCAGTTCACGCAACCGAGAGCGCATGCTTTCAGCCTTGCCACCAGTTGCTATCTGCTGCTCACCGACCTCCGCCAGCAACTGCTTCATCTTCGCAAGTTCCTGCTGTTCGGCGGCGAGTTCCTTTTTCAGCGATGCGACATTGCTTTTTTGTCGCTCACTCGCCATCACCGAATTAGACATTGCCGATGATGCCTCTTTGTATCGTTGGCTCAACGATTGCACCGCAGCCGCCTGCGACTTGATTTTTGCTTTCAACTCGTCGGCAATACCCTTGAACGCACGCTGTGCGTCATTGCTGTTGCGCAACCCACCTCCGATATATTTGTCAATGTCGATGCCGTAGCGTTCTGCGCTTTTCCCGATGTTTTGGAAAATGCGCACCAGTTCGTCGGCATCTTTCTTCGTCTGCGAAGTGTCAACAGTAGAAACGAAATTCAATCGTCCGTTATCTTGATTCATCGTATAATCGTCTATCTAATTCTGTAAATAGTTTCCTCGTCATTTGCGCTATGGAAGTTGTTAGGGTTGCATGCGTCGATTGATGCGTCCCATTCATCTTCCTTTACATCGTCATAATGTGGCAATGCCCTCGCATACATCATGGCGTTGCGATAACTCATATCGTACAGCACGCTATCAATAGGCATGTTGAGCGATTTAGCCCAGCCTATCACGAAACCCCACGCACTGCATCGCTCTTGCCCATTTCCTCGTTTGGCTTCGTTAGACTTGTTGCGGATAGGGAAATGGTAATACCGAAAAAATCTGCGACCTGCATACTGCCTAACAGCGTAATAAGCAAATCTCGCAACTCAACGATGCTCATTCTTTCGCTCACGACACTCGCCAGCCAATCAACCTCTCGCAACGTGACTGTTTCTTTTACGGTGCAAATGTCGTCTGCCGTTTTGCGAAGTTGCCACCAGCGTCTTTTTTTTGCCTTAACAACGTAGCGTGTTTGGCTTACGATTCGGTTTTCCGCTAAACGCCTTGCGCCAAGTATCAGCGTCGCAACTATCTTGCCGATAATCTTGCAGTCTTTCGCATTGCGTAGCACCTCGGAGAGCACATCGGTTGCCTCAATATCAAATGCTGGCAGATAACTTATATATTTACTCGCTTTGATTAGTGTGGCGATGGTAGGCTGTGCCACCTCAAACCTTGTGCCGTCAATCGTTACCACGATAGGCTCTTGCAGTATAGCATCAGCCACTTTCGCCTCGGCAGTCTGCTCGTATTTTCGCTTTTTCGTCATTTTTGCTTTTCTTGAAATTAAAAAGCGGATAGCCAACGCCTATTATCAGCGATAGGCTATCCGCCACATAAATTTGGAGAGTGTGTTATTTATGATTTCTTTACGGTAAAACGCTTGTACCAGTAGCCAGCCGCACCGTCAAGAATACCAAATGCCAAGTCGGCATAATTGCCCTCTTGTGTTGAGTAGCCGAATTGGAAAGATACCGAGCATTTAGGCGCACGAATACCCTTTGCGCCATCGTGTGCAGGTGTGACCTCAACCGAGAAATACTTCGACACAACGTGTGACTTAACATTGAACTCGCCAGTTGCAGTGCCACCAGTTTCCGCCTCGCCAAGCCCAAGCAACTTGAAAAGTTCATCGTCAGGCTCGATGATGCGTGTTTTCAGCGTCAATGCGCCTGGCAGTTTTTCGTAGCCAACACGTTGACCGCCCTCTTTAATTGCCTCCAGTACATCGCCATCTTCGCTTTCAAGCGTTGTGCTTTGATATTTAGGCTCTTTAATTTCGGTCAATTCGGTAGCCATTGTTTCGCCATCGGGAGTTGCACCAATCTTGATGGTGCATTCGCTCCATGCCATTACTTTGTTCATAACCTTATTATCGTTTATTTATTAATTTTCTATTGTTTCGTAAGCCAGCATAACGCTAACGAAATGCTGATTAATCTCTGTTTGCGCCTGTGTCATAATCGACTGGCGAAGCCCTATCTTGTAATTCGTCATTGAGACTTTTACATCATCAACGAACGCAGCACATAACGCCTCCAACTCCATTGCCCTTGCTATATCCTCAACCATCACGCCATTGCCGTAAGGGTCGATGTCAGGGAAATAAACGAGCAGCGTCACAACGCCCGAAGCCGTCTGTCCGTCGGTCGTGCCATACGTGAACACCACCTCAACATCCTCCAACATGCTATCTCGCTCTCGTGTGCCGTCGTAGTAGATGCGACCGCTGATATTGCGTGCAAGTTCACTCCCACGCAATGCGTTATAGATGTCTCGTTGTACCGTCTTGCTCGTTACCATTCCTGCTGTATCGTCTTTAGTAGTTTTGCAACTTCGTTGATTGCGAAATCCTCTGCTTCGATGAGCACGTTGTAGCCTTTATTTTGCACGAAAGCGGCGTATTCCATGCCAGCCACAACAATGAGCGCAATGCCCTGCGGAAACTTCGCCGCTAATTCCTCGGCGTAGGATTTACCACTTTCGCAGCCCTCAACTCCATCTCCGCCTGTTCCCTTACCACACGGAACAAAACCTCCTACTCCATATATCATTCCATCTACAACAATTATAAAGCCTGTTGATGAGCGGAGATTTTTCGATCTATCAGTGTATTGCTTGCCTGTATAGCCTCGTGCTACATTCACGGCTTTTTCGCCCACCAGTCGCAACCGCTCAATCATCGCCGTGCGCTGGTCGTCGATTGCGTCGCTGATAGTCGATTGCAACGCTGATAGCGGTGTCGTCATCTTAATGCCCATCAGTTAGGTGTTATTTATTGCTGATTTAGCGTCTGACGCACTCAAATCGCAAAACTATACACTTACATATATTTTGGTTTTTGTGCCGTCAAATCGCAAATATGGCGTTATACAAGTATTCGGTATTGCCCTACGGCTTGCAACGGCTCAATGCTCATTACACTAAACTCGCCAATGGTTCTGCCTCGGTCATCAGTCAATCGCAACTGCTCGCCAAGTTCAACACCATCTCCAGCCTCTACAAGTATTTCAAAACTTGCAGATGTGAAGTGTCCGCCTGAACTCGTGCGCCCTCGCCACGAAAAACTATTTGCCCACCATTGGCATCTGATTGGTTTGTCAAAGGAAAAGGTTGGTGGCACTGGCATACCATTGTCGTCAATGCCACCAGCCTTTTTGCGCTTCACCTCTATATGTCCATTCTCGATTATCATAGCCGTGAACCTTTATAGCCGTAAACGACTGCGCCCGATTTCGCCTCTTCGCCCACTTGGTCGTAAAGAGCAGAAGCAGAAGCACGCAACGCCTTGCGCTCAAACTCGCTAAAACTATAATTTTGCCCACCTTGCGACACATTTGGAGCCTGTGCCAACCACATCAGCACATCGGCTTTTGCGCCGATATACTCCGTGCTTGCCAACAGTTCTGCCGTGGCTTCATCGTCGACGAACACGCCACGGTTAATTGCTATCTCATGGATAGCGGCTGCTGGAATAGGATAGGCATTAAGCCCACGCAGACAATCGTAAACAGTCATAACACCAACGCTTTATTACTTATAACTAAAATCGTTATTGCCGTCAACCTTAACATACACGTTGCGATATGCGCTATCAAGCACTGGCAATGCGTCCGCTTGACCGATGGTGATTTCGGCCGTTGGCTCGCATGTACCGTACTTCTTGATTACGCAATGCGCACGCTCTGCACGAATGATGGCAGGGTTGTTTTCCGCCAAGATGTCGTATTGAGTAGTTCCGAGGCGTTCAGATTCCGAGAGTACCAACACATTGTCGGCAAATGGATTCTCGCTCTTTTGAGTGCCGTCTGCGAACTCGGTGGTGATGGTCTGGTCAATCACACGCAACTGAATGCCATTCAACCACGCCTGACGAGAGAGCATCACGTTAACGGTTGCAAGGTCGGGTGTTTGTGGAATATTCGCCAAGTTGTTGAGGTAACTTGCGCAAGCCTTGATGACGCTCTCGTTAGATGCGATTACGTAGAATGTATCAAGGTTTACGAATGCGAACTTTGGCGAAAGGTTCATATCCTTTGCGCTCTTAACAAGTTTCACGAAGTCGGCGATGATGTCAGACGATTTTTGTGTCCAGTCGCTTGCGGTAGCGACCTTTTTATCATCGTCAACCATGTAGTCCATATTAGCCTCGAACGATGCGGAGTTCTTTCCGTCTGCCTTGAACACGCCAGCGTGTGAAAGTGTTTGGAAAGCGATTTTTTCGATTTCCGACTGCACGGCGTTGAAACAGAAGTCCACATCGCCACCCCAATATTCCACCAGTTTTGAAGCGTCGGCATCGTTTGCCAATGCCAATGCTGTCTGATAGTCCTTCAAGTCTTTGCGTGTCATTTCACGGCTCACGGCGATATATGGAATGTCGCCTTGTGCCACATCGAAGATTGGTCTGCGCTTGCGCACGATTGTACCATTATCGGTGTGAATGTCAGCCGCCACATTCTTACCCTCGAGTTGATTTTCAAGCATACGCCAAGAGAAGCCATTCACACGCTTCACTGGGAAGTGTGTGCCAAAGTAGAACTTCGATGCGTCCGCCGTGTTAACTCTCGCCTGTACCATTTGGGCGGTAAGCCCAACGATGAGTGAATTGGTGATTTGCCCTGTTGCCATAATCTTCTACCTCCTTTTATTTTGCGATGTTAACAATGCCTTTCATCTTATTAATCACAGATGCAGGTGCTTGCAGATTGGCTGTAACGCCAATAAGCCACGCATCAACATCTACGAAGTCACCCTCTGCGTCTTTGCTTGTGCCAGCCACTGCGAATGGCTCGTAAAGCAAAGCACTGTCATTGCTGGTTGTAGCCGCTTTCGCAGCCACAATGCTTTCCCCAACTTTCACTTCACCGATAGCGGCTGAAAGTGTAAGCACGTCATACGCCTTGTTGCTGTCGTCGATAGCAGTAATCTTGCTTGCGACTGCTCCAGCGTCCTTTGTCACTGTTTGACTGATGGCGAAATTGTGTAACTTCGCCACCTTGACACTCTTTGCGGTTGCGCCTAACGCCTCAACGCACAAAGCCGTTGGCAGAATGTGATATTTGCCGTCGGCCACTGCGATTATAGCACCCTCGGCAATAGCACCGCTTGGAATGTCCGACTTGGCGATACTAACACCGCCTCGCACATCAGCAATGCGGTGCATCAGCACCTTACGCTGGTGTTGGTCTTTTTTTCGTTTAACGAACATTTTCTAATCGTTTAAAAAATACTTGAATTTTTTTTCTCTCTCTCGTTTGTCAGATTAAAATGGTTGTTCGCCAGCCTTAATCACGCCCTCACGCTTTGCGATTGCGCTCATCTGCTCTTCGCTCAACTCTTTTGTGCTGACTGGACCAGACACGAATTTAGGCTGTTGGAATACTGCGCCATTCGCCTTTTGCGCTTGCGCCAGTTGTTCAACTTCGGCACTAATTTCGTTTTTGAGCGAAGTGTAATCTTCATCGCTCAATCCGTCAACGCTGATTCTGCCATACGGCTTCCTCAATGCTTCGGGTAACTTTTCAACGATTTTTCCGATTTCCCCCATTCGTGTCTTGGTTATACCTTTCGCTTCGATGCCGTCAAGCCTTGCTTTCAACAATTCATTTTGTGATTTCAATTCTCGGAGCAGTTCTGCGACCTCGCCCCCACCGTTATTTCCGTCTTGTGGTTGCGCATTTTGTTGCTGTTGTGCTTGCTTCTGCACCTCGATAACCTTGCCGTCTTTTAGCCCATGCTTGCGCTCGTAGTTGCGCACTGCGCTCAATGAAGCCTCCGTGGCTCTGCTATCGCCATACATTTCAAGCACTTGTGCGAAAGTGCAACCATCAACGGCTGCGCTTGCGTCTGTTGCAGTCTTTGCCAGTTTGTCGGCAACCCTGCCAATGGTAGCATCGTCAACCCCCTCAAATTTGGTTTTGAGCAACGCAAAAATTTCGTCTCTAATCATGATTATGTAATACTTGAATTTCGGTTATATCGCAAATATAGTCATATTTTAGCATGTGATAACATTAATATTTGTTAAATATAATCTAATAAGGTTATATTTGTTACATAATACTTGCACATTGTCATTTTATTTGGCTATATTTGCATCGCAAAAACGAAAACGAAAACGCAATTATGGGAAATCTTAACTACACTTCACGGTTCATCAACCGCAACTTCCTGCTGAAAGTGGCAGGTATCGACAACAAAGGAAATCGCATCAACACATTATTAGGCGTCACAGGTATGGTTGCGCTAATAGGAGTTGACCTTTTCAACAAGTTCATCGACCGTGCAATCAACGCAGGCGATGATAAGTGTGTGTGTCGCCTACGCCGTGGAATCCGAGTAACATTGTATAGCAAGTAATCATATAATAACAACAATCAAAAAAACAAAACAAAAATGGTAACAAAAACAAACGTAAAAATCACTCCCGACTGGGATCGTGATGGTTTTCTTATCATCACCAACGCATCTACATTGAAGCGATACAAGGAATTGTTGGAGAGCAAACAATCTATCCGCTTCGAGGACTTCGACATGTTCTGCGCTTTCACCGATGAACAATTCAATCTCGGCTTGAAGTCAATTCGTCCACTGAATGACGGAGAGAAAATCTGCTCGATTGGTGCTGGCGTGTTCGGCACGAAAGACGGCATTGATAGGTTCTTTAAAGCACAAAGGAAAACAGACGACATCATCGCCGAAGAATGCAACCCACAAGAAGTGTATTACTACGAATACAACAACTATGAGAGTTGCATTAACTTCGAGGGCGACCTTGATGCTATCCGTAAAGTGGCAAGCATTTGGGGTTGGGAAGTAACCCGAACAATACACCGATTAAGCACATGCTACACGATTGACGAAATAATCGCAATGGAATAGGCTGTGAAATATCGCAAAAACTGCTAAATTTGCGAAAATAAACATTTAAAAATATGGCTAATCGCAGATTTTACAAAAACGAACCCACCGACACAATTTGGTGGGTTGATAACACCGATGAGATAGGTGTGTGGCTTTTTTCGTTCGACAAGGTGAAAATATATAACCTATTCGCAGACTATCCACACAAACTATCTGCCGTGGAACGCAAGATATTCGATGCCGAGAATCCGTTTTGGCGTGATTTTTTCTCCGATAGAAAATAAAACCTACTTCACAGAGCCTGATTTGCCTTTCCGTTGCTTATTGGGTTCTGTGTTTATGTATTTCAGCATGTCAACAAAACCGCTGTCGTTCGCAAGTAATTCCGAATCAATTAAACCAGTAAACACTTTTATTTTTTGTCCATAAATGGTGTGCGATTTTTGCGCACCAAATCTGCGTTTTAGAACCTTCTGATTAAACGCTTTCCACCCGTTGCTCACTGCGCTCTGCAATTCTAAATACATATATTCGTCATTGTTGTTTTTCTTAACAATCGCAGCGTGTTTTCCGCAGAAAAAATAATACTCTTTATCCGCCTCGATTGTTCGCAACAATCTTGCGGCTGCTTTGAAGTCGTTTACATCCGAATCCAATACGCCGCCAACCGACATTGTGATTTCCTGCAAATTACGGCTTCGTGAAAAAAATTTCATACTTTCTCCGCCCCTGAAATCGCCAACATCATAACCGCATTTATTCCCGATGTAAGCAAGAGCGACAGAAGCGCACGATCCACTTGTCATATCTCCACCTCCAACATTTGCGATTATTTGGTTATCGGTTGTGTTAGGAGGCAACATGCCAATATCGACCTTTGCAACGCCTCTCGCTTTCAGTTCATCGTGTATTTGTGTTAATCTCGTTGGCCGAACTATCTGCTGTTGTGCATTGCTTTGTCGCGTTGTGGCAGTAGTTGGATTTGTGGTAGCCACAACACCACCGTTTGCAATCAATTTTTCATTATCCTCGATAAAATACGGTGTGGTCTTGCTTCGGGATATTCGCTCTTTGTTGCCGTCGTACCAATCTTTGAACGACTTAGGAAGTTCACCCACATAGTTTTTGCTTTCGTGCGCCTCAATAGGCTTTTCGCCACGGAGCATACGCTTCGTGTCACGCTCCACCTCCGCATCAGTCTTGTGTATGTATTCGATATGGCAACGGCAATTCGGATGCCAGCCAGTGAACTTGAAATCCTTTGGGTATCTTCCAGCCAGTTTGTCGCAAATATCGGTAAACGGCTGTGCAACGCCTTGCGAATCCTTACAGGTGTGGTTATTCGATAGCACGATGCGAATGCCTACTATCCACGGCGATGCTTTGGTGTTCAGATAGTCTGCGCTTCGGTATGCAATATTCGTTTCTGTCGCAACCATTCGCAGAGCATTCTTTGCGCTCGAACGGTACACGCCTATGCCAGGGTGATAAGCCTTTGCTCGCTTTGATAGGTGCAACACACCGTGCTTATCTCGCACCTTGCGAAATAGCATGTTTGGCTGTTTTAGGTATCTTCGCACCTCACGGCTCAATGCCTGTGCGCTCTTGCCCTCGCCGATGCCAATATCAAGAGCCATCTCCAGTTCTTGCTTATATTGCCCTGTGTATTGCCACACCTTATCCGATAAGCCAAGCCCACGCTTTCGTCGCTGTTCGAACGCAGCCTTGGCGTTGCTGTTCGCCAACTTGCGCAACTGCTCACCAATTTGCGCAGCCGACAATGCAGGGAACACGGAGCGAATCTGCGCACCAGCACTGTCTTGTGCCAACTCGTACTCGGCATCAACACCATTGCGTACAACAGCCATGAGGCGTTGGTGCATCTTCGCCATCAACGCCTCGAACTTTCGCTTTGTTGCTGGATAGTCGTCAAACGAGAATGGCTTGCCTGTGTCGGCATCGAACCGTTTGCCCATACGCATAGCCTCTTTTGTCGCCTCGTCGAATATCTTCTGCACCTCACGCTTGTACGCTTCCACGTTGCGTATGTGCCGTGCCTCATATTTACTCATTCTCGCCATCGCCTAACAATTTCGTTTTATTTCATTCGCTTAAATCCAACGCATCAAGCCGTTCCTCATCGGCTATCTGCTCCATCGTCTTATCTACATCGTCACTATAACCATAGGCTTCAATCGCCTCTCGCTGGCTCATAATCGGCTTGCCACCAGTAGCCGAAACGAGCCGATTAATCGTTTCCGCCTCGTCGTTGATTTGGTAGGGTGTTATCACCGTTTCCACGTTCAGCGCATCAATATCGCTTGCATAATCGTCGGTGAGCATCTGCTTCAAGAATGCCTTAACAACGTTCACTTCTCGGTCAAACGCTTCCAGCAATCTACCGCTTTCGTCTCGCACTTTCATCTGTGCGTCGATAAACAACTGCTTACGGCTTTCACCACTCAACGCCTGTTGGCTCATCTTCTCATAACTCCAGTCGGGCAACTGCAACTGCTGAAAGAATGCCGAGCGCAGTGTGTCGATGTGGTATTTCAGACTTTCGGTCGCTTGCGCCCAAGTCACATAATTAGCCGTTGCGCCAGTCGGGAACTGAAGCACGGCACGGCTCTCGCTGTTGCTGTCTTTCTCGCTTCCGTAGTTAATCGCTTCATCGGCAAACACTACAAATAACGGCTTGCTATTCTTGCGCAGATAGTTGCCGTTGCGAGATAGCGCCCATTCCATTTCGTACACGGCATAACTCTGATTCTCCCAAATAGGCGTTGGGCGATAAATATAAACGGCTGGTATCTTGCCGATGCCCATTGGCTCGTTTTCCAACTCTTGCCAATCGCCGTTTTCATCACTCCATTTAACGTGTTTATCAGCCATGTACGCATCGAAGTAATGCACCCACCTCTTACCAACCTTGCGCTGGTAGGCTACCGAGAGCGCAATCATATCGCCGTACTCGTCGAATAGCGGATAAAGTTCATCGCCAAGCATCGGCGAGAAATTACGGCAACGCAACTTAATCAGCGAGTGGAAGCCGTAATAATCGTTTTCGCCCTGCTGTGCGTACCACAGCGTCATAACCTCACACCCAGCAAACAGCATGTTCAACCGCTCAACATTCACGCTGTCTATTCGGTTGCGCATCAAAATAGCCTCGATGTACTTTGCCACTTCCGCCTGTCTGTCATTCGCTGGCGAATACACACGCTTAACAGGTATGCCACAACACAACTCAGTCATGCGCTTTGTGGCAAGCCGTTGCAAGTCAAACGTAACTCGTGTAACATGCTCGACACCGTTATCTGTGACGATGTCGGGGTAAGAGGCCTTGTTCATCACTGGGTGCATCATAGGGTCGTATTCGGCTTGCAATCCCGACACGCCTCCCCACGTTGGCACACTGATTGTTTTATTTTTAAGAGCCGCAATCACATCTTTTGCGCTACCACCGCTGTTGAAAATCTCTCTAATCGTCATAACTAACTATTTAATTTTTACCACTTATTATACCATCGCAGAAATTCGTTTCAAATCTATTCTGTTTGCGTTGTTTCTAAATTTTTCCACCATTCCAGCAAGCACATCGGGCGCATCATCGTGCGCATTGCCACCCTCTTTTCTGTACGATAGCACCGCCTTGGCGAACGCAGGGAACATCGTCTGCCATCCCTTGGGCATATATACCATGTTCTGCACCTTTGCGCTGGTGCTGAATATGCGCACTTGCTTGTTTTTCGTCTGCGTGAACCATTGTATGCGTGTCCATGTGTCGCCTTGTGAGCGCACTATCTTTTCAACGGCACGAGCAAAACCACGACCACCATTGTTGCTCTCGATGTTGGCTAATTCGGTATCGTTTCGCAAAAGCATCTTTGCCGTTTCGCCCTCGGTGTACTCCATGGGTTTGTTAGTGTACAGCACATCGGTAACATACATACCGTCCTCGCACTCAACATAACACACCGAACAAAGGTAGTCTGCGCCTGTGTCAGCCGTATCGGTGTAGTTTTTCCGCAACACCTTGCCAGTCGGCAACGCCTCGTATTCTCGGAAGCCACTGCCGTACATCAAGCCTTGCAACGGCTTCGGATTCTGCATGTATTGCGTTTCAAACACGAACGAGTTAGCCTTTTCGATTTCTCGCAATTCCTCCGCCGTATGCTTGAACTCCCAAAGCGGTGTGCCGTCGGCATGTAAACACGGCAATGATAGCACCTCCCAACCATCGCTTTCGATGCCTTGCAAGTAGCCGCACAAGTCGTGTTCGTGTAGCCGTTGCATAATGATGATGATTGGCGTATTTCGGTCGTTCACACGGTTGCGAATAGTTGTCTCGAATCGTCTGTTTACCTGTTCTCGAATGTTGTCCGATAGTGCATCTTCTGGCTTGATTGGGTCGTCGATAACGATTGCTCCGCTGAACTGGTATCGTTCGCCAGCATCGGCTACTGCACCAGCACCGAAGCCAGTAATCTGCCCAAGCGTTGATGTGGCGTACACACCACCGCCTTGCTCCATATCCCATCGTGATTTCGTGTCGCTACCGAAGCGCACACGAGCGGCGAACAATGCCTTGAATGCATCTGAATTGACAACATCTTTGATGCTGATGCTATTTTCTTGCGCCAATGCCGAGGAATAGGATAGGTGTATGAATCTGCTTTGTGGATTTAAAGCCAACCCCATTGCGATGAACGAATGAACGGCAAGCAATGTTTTGCCGTATCGAGGCGCAATGTTGATAATCAATTTTCGGCATTCGCCACGCATTACAGCGTCAAGCCGCTCACAAATGGCTCGGTGGTGTTCACCCACGATGTAGCGTTTTCCACCGTTCTGACGATGGAAGAAATAACGAGTGAAATTGAGCATCGATGCAGACACCCAATTTCTCGTCAATTCCAGTTCGTCGTAACTCGTAGCCATTTCGTTTTTTCTCTCGCCTTTTACAATTCTTCGTCCAACTTGCGCAGGAACTCCCTCGCCTCGCTTTGTGTCAACTGTCGGCTAACGAATGGTGTGCCGTCTGCTCCAGTCACCTCGTGGCATTCGGTAGGCTTTTCGCCCACCGTGTCACGAATAAAAGTGGCTGCCTTGGTGTCGCCTTTTTTTGCTTTCTCGATTTGCGACATCACTATCACCGCCTGCTGTGTAATATCGTTTTTCTTGATGCCTCTCGCACGCATCATCGATATGTATTTGTCGTTCTTTTCGGGCATCGACAATATCGCTTCCATCGTTTCACGCATCAGTTTCCGTCTGCGTTTTGCCTCACAACATGCACGACCGCCAGCACTTGCGATTGCTTTGCGCTCTTCCTCGCTACGTGATTGCAGAGGTCGTAAATTCTCTCCGTTTGCCATATTATTTTTTTAAAATTATAATTTTTTCATTTTTCTCTTCGTTTCCTGAATGCAAACAGCTGCTTTCCTGCCCTCCAAATTTCCGCACATCTACAATCGTAAACCCAACTTCTGTCGCTATTTCCTGTCCATCTCTAACAAGTGGGTAAGACTGGCTACCGACTTGCAAAACAAAATAACAACCTTTTTTGAGGTAATTATATGTTTTACGAATTAAAGGCGTATAGAATCCATTCACCCATTTATCGTATGATGGAAATTTCTTGCTACTTGTGTTTTCGCCCTCATATTTTTCGACATCAAAATACGGCGGACTTGTAATCGCGAAATCGAAACAATCATTATCGAAATTTGTTTCTTCGAATGGCATTTTGTAAAATTCTGCGATTTTTAGATCTGAATACTCTAAAAGCAGTTTTTTTGCTTTTTCGAGTCCGTTGTGCGCTACATTTGATGGGTCTACACCAATATAACCACCGACATTGGAAAGCATTGCGCCAACAAATCGCCCTCCCCAGCCGTGGCATGGGTCAAGAACGATACCACCTTCTTTACAGAATTCGTCACAAAGCGACCTCATTTTTTTACTTGGGAAATCTATAGGAACTCCCCCAGATGCTACAGGATAACCGCCAGAAAGCAGAGTCCTAAGATTGCCGTCTTTTGTCGCTGTTCGCAACCCTGCGATTCCTGCCGTTGTTTTACCGCTTGCGATGTTACACATTGCCTCATATAACGATTTTGCATTAGCGGCGGTTTTAAATCTTTGCGGAGACCAATAAATAGAGGTGATTTGGCGAAATGTTTCCCCATAATATTTCGCTCTGATAAACTCAGCCTTTACGGCTCCAGCCGTCATTCCTGTTATAAAAAATCCCGCATTTTCCATTACTTCCAAGTGTTTCAGAAATTCTTGGCAGTTTTCAACCATTGCTTGATTTAACAGGTCTTCAGCAACTTGGTTCTTTACGCATTCTGCGCTTAATGGTTCATCGGAACACTCTTCGCTCGACTCATCGTCCCAGTTCGGCACATCGACGCCCCAATCGGTCAACTGCCTGCTATCCCATTCGTTAGCCAGTGCGTCCCAATCCCAGTCGCCGAAGCCACTGTTGTCGAGTATGATGTATGCGTTCAGTTGCTCGGCTGTCGCCTGTGGCGGAATGATTTTGCATGGCATTTGCGTGTAGCCCAATTCCTTGCAAGCACGGTATCGCATATTACCACCGATAACGATGTATTTGCCACCGTGTTCATACACCAGCAATTCACGCAATGCCAGCATCTCGGGGTTGCGTTCGATGCTCGCTTTCAGTCTGTCAAACTTTTCGCCTTTAATTTGGCGTGGGTTGGCACGCACGCCGTCCATCTGTCCATTGTTCACAGCAATCTGCGACATTGGCAACATTCTGCTATTGTTTATTTCCTGTTTCATACCTCCCAAATTTACCCATTTTGCGAACAAAAATACTCATTTTCATTTACTTTTAACATATTTTAGTGTAATTGCATCGTGTAGTAACTGCATCGTGCTTGCGCTAATCAGCCTCGATGGCGTGACACGAAACAATCGCCAGCCGTAAAGCGCAGCCGTGTTGTATTTCTCCACGTCGCCAAGGAAACCAGTCGGGCGTGTGTGTCTGCCACCAGTAAAGACACCGCCCTCAACCTCAACAGCGATGCGATGCTCGGCTATTGCGTAATCGAAACGCCAACGCCGTTTCGGGTGGAAGCGGTACTCACGGACGCACTCGCAACCGAAATCACTTTCAACCAGCCTGCAAAACAAGTCCTTTGCGACCGCATTGTGCTTCGTGTTACCTTTTCGTGTTATTTTCTTCGTTTTTTGCGTCTGTCGCATTTTCTTTCTTTTTTTTGTATAGTTTATCATCTGAACAATTATCGTGTGCCAGCGTGCGCCTATTGCGCCGTGTGGCATTGTGTTCCAACGAACATGCCGAACGACTGGTATTATCAATCGCTCGGCATGTGCAATGTCGGTTAATTACGCATCATCATCGCCGCTTCGGTTTGTGTAGAAACATTTCGCCGTACAGATCAAACATCGCCATTTCGTACTCCGTAACCGCCAGCGACGGTTGCAGTCGGTAGGGAAATGCCACTATCGTTGTTTTGTCTGTTTTCGCCACTCGCTTGCGCAGTCGCTCCAATCGTTCCTCGTGCAACTGCATTGGTGATTTGTTGCTCAATTCCATTATATTGTATTTGTTTCGTTTTATTATTGCCTAAATTAAATACCCGTTGATTCTAAGCAGACGCTCAGCCTCATCAAAGCCAATCTTCCGAAGCCCAGCGTCGCTTATCTTCTGATCCCAAAGACCATTGTCGCTCCATCGTTTAAACGTGTCAGCGGCATGTCCTCCCCAATGGCAAAAGAAGAAGTTTTCAACAGTCGTATAGAAATATGCCCATTTCACTCCGTGGAAGTTTCCTCTGCTCACTGGAAGCGAGCACCACATCCTCGCGTCCTCGAGTGTCATCATAAAGTGCACATCTGTGGAGTTGCCTTTTTCTGTGGCGGTGTAGAGAAACGCATAATTCTCCCCGAAGTCGCTGTTGTGCTTGCGCTCGAGGTGTTTTTCCTCTTTCGTCTTGCGCACCACCTTCACCTCATCGTCGCCAAACAGGCTCATTTGTTTCCAATCACCCATAGTCTTTGCCTCCTTTCTCGTTGCTGTTTCGTTGCGATTTAGATGCCCAATGAATGATCCACACAATGAATGACAAGAGGACAAACAACGCCATCGCCAGCACTTGCAACACATTCGGGTGCGCCATTTCGTCATCATCTTCCGCACAGTAATAATATGCAGCCAATATCAGGCAATTTACCACTACGCCAACGCCATACGCCAGCAGTAGCAATTTGTTGAAAAATGATAGTTGTTCCATTGTTATCAAATCTTTACGCGACAAGGGCTACCGTCATCTGCCCAAACGAAATCGTCCAATAATTCAGCCGCTTTATGCCCAACAATATAAACAACACCGTAATCTTCGCTAAAAGAATCTATTAAAATAAGATATCCCGATGATACCTCCTTCAACCAAAATCCATGTTTCTTCGCTTCGTTGAACGCTTCCTCGACGCTCTCGTAAGGTCGGTATTTTGGCTCGGTGGCAATTCGGTATTCGTTCGCCACAAAGTCAAACGGATAATTCCCAACATATTCAAGGCTTTTCCACTCGGTTTCCTCGTAGCCTTTTCGCTCGATGGTCTTACCATCTTCATACGCCTGCATTATGGCTATTTGTTCACTTACTTTCATATTCTTTACAATTTAATTCGTTATAAACTCTCTTTATCGCAGTCATCGCAAGTCGCACCTGCTGGCTGTCTGATAGTTGACTGCCGACATAGGTGGTAGCGTCTCTCGCTTTTTCGGCGGCTACCACCACGGCTCTCTTTGATTTTGCATCCACCTCCAGCCTTACGAGTTCCGCACGAGCCAAGAGGTAGTTGCTTTCCTTGATGTAGATTTCTACTTTCATGCTTTCATAAAGTATTTATTCAACAATTTCAATTATCTCGTCTGTTAATTTGTATTTTTTTTAAAATATTCATAAATTAATTTTAATGCTTAAAAAAGTCGGCTAACTTATCGGCGATTTCCTCGCACTCCGCCACAGAGAATTTAGGTTGAGTGAGTGTCACATCCACACGCTCATCTGTATTTCCAAGCACGATGGTAATACTATAACCGTAGTCTTCCAGCACACCGTCTTCATCTCTCCAGTCGTAGAAGCCGTGCGAAATAATGTACTTTAATTCGCCATCTGCATATCTCACCGTGCGCATGTAGGCATAATCTTCCTTACCGATAAGGTTTTTGGTATGCCGTTTATAGCCTCGCCTTTCAAGTTGGCATTTAATTTGATTCACTTTTTTTGCATTCATATACCAGTTTCGTTACATGTTCAACAAACGAATCGAGTTCTTTCTTGTTCTCCTTGAATGAGTAATCATTACTAAAACCTCCAAAGAAATTCGCCTTACTAATATTCTCGTCACAGAAAGCGAGGCAATAAATATATCCTTCGTCTTGTGGCGATGTGTATATATCGAGTTTAACAACACTATCAATGCTGTACAACCACATCTGCAAGTCATGTAACTTACGCAGAAGTAGTGTCATTTCCTCTTTTGTTGTCTCCATATTTAGATAGTTTTTTAACGTATTCAATGAAATAGTTTAATTGTGTTCGGTTTTCCTCGTAAGAACTGTTACTATATAGGTTAACACCTTTGTTCATTCTAAAATCCAAGAAAAAACCAACATTACCATAAATAGCAATACTATTTTCTAATACGTTTAAATTTATATCAAGTAATATTTCGTGTAAACTATTAAATAACCACAGTTGCAAATCTTGCAACTCTCGCAGGAACTGCATCATTTCTTCTTCTTTCATATTTTTATTGTTTTATAGATAGCATTTTTTTGTTATTTCGATAATTTTTACATTGTTATATCTATATCTTTTTGCTTGAAATTCTGCACTATATTTTTTAATAAATTTCATCGCAAATATAGCATTAGGTGACCACCAAAAATCTTTAGTTTTATTTCTATCCACTAAGTATAGATTTCCAAAACCACTATATCTTCTTGGTGTTTGTGTAATTACAAATTTACCTAAATCGTCTTTTGTGAATAAATGGTTTTTCTTCCTAATCTTAGTAACCTTAGGTTGCCCAAAATTAAGTGTATAACTATGTACCTCACAAAGATAATCTTCATCTTCAATTTCTGCTAAGTGAGATGCCTCACTGTCAAAATCATAAAAATCACATGCCATAATCGTTTCAGTTTTAATTCAAAGTTAATTTGATTTCCTCTATTCGCTCTCGGTCATACTCGAACGGCACATCATCGCAGTAGTCATCTTGCACCTCCAGGCAGTCGATGCTGTCAACCGATATGCCGCTTGGGTAATAGCCCTTGTAGCCGTCCTCCCATATACCGAACTCGTGGCTGAAACTATCGTCCTGCCATTCAGCCAGCACCTTAACACCGAGGTCAACGTAAGCCGTGTGGCTGTCGTCAATCTCTATTGCACAAGAAAAATCCTTGTAGGTCTCATCGCTGTTGAGTTTGCCGTAATCGTCAAAATCCTTTGCGAAGTCTATCAACTCATTGCAGAGTTGGTCGTAAAATTTGTTTGGTAATACCATTTTTCGTTTTTTTTGTTTATTTGTTCGTTATTTCGTTTCTGCGGCGTTAAAATTTCACGATGGTGCAACTACTTGTTTTTACCAAGAAAATGCGTCAGCGTGCGAATTTGGGGCATTCTCGTTAATTTCTGCGCTCTATCACTGCATATCCTTTCGTATCAGGTCAAGCGGATTGCTCACGCTTGGGTCAATTCCCATTCTCCGCTTGTACTCGTCAAATGATATGGCGTTGCGCCTCGTTTCCTCGTCCGCCTTGCGCCTCTGCACCGTCTCCAGTTCCAGCATCAGCGACCGCTCACGCTCTTTTGCGCTCTTGATGTAGGCTTGAAACTGCACCATGATGCTCCGAGGTCGTGGGAAGTAGTCGTATTTTCCCTTCGCCAGTTCATTGAAAAAGTTCAGCACAAATGCGTAGTTCAGCGTGCGAGCCTCGACGCATTGCGTTATCGACTGCGCCAGCGTGCGAATGTCAGCCGTGCGCATCTTCTGCTCCTTTTGCGCCAGCATGAAGCCTTGAATAACGAAAAACAAGTTATTCTCCACCGCCTCGCTGCCGTATGCGCTCATCATCACGACCATTGGCTCAACGCCTTTCGCCACGCTCTCGTCTATTCTTCCAGCGATAGCCCTCACGTTCTCATAACTCCAGCGCACTTGGAATGTCTCGGCATCGCCGTAGCGAAGCCTCACGGCGTTATCCCTTGCCGTGTCTGCGCCAGCAAGGAATGTCACATGTCGTTTGCTCTTGTTTGCTTTCATTTCTTTATCGTTTTGCCGTTGTTAATTCGTTCGAGGTTATCGATCGCACCAGCCGCCATGTCGTTCATCCAGTCTCGCTCTCGGTCGTCTGCCGTGCGCTGGCGTTCGAATCTCTGCTGTGCCTCCCACTTGATGCGTATCTGAGAAAGCAGGTGCTTCATGTTGATGCCTTTCGCTGGCTCGTCGGTCAACTCCCACTCGTCAATGACGGCATCGCCTGTGCGCAGCACATCTTCAACCGTGGCGTGGAGCGATGCGGCGATGTTGTGGAGTTTTATTTGCTCACGATACATTCTGTCACGCAATCGGCTCAACAGCAACTCACGCCCTTGGGCGTTATTATCTTTTTGATTTGTTGTTGTTATTGCTAACTCGTTAGAGTTAGTTGTAACAACATTGGTATTGGTATTGGTATTTGTATTGGTATTTGTATTCGTATTGGTATTAGTATTGGTATACGAATTTATACGATTTTTACAATCGTATTCGTTCGTATTCGTTTGTATGCTTGACTTCCTCCACCGCTTCTGAACGTTCGCTTTATTTTTTTCACACTTATTCGCATAATTAGTCCAATCCATATCGTCGTTCATTTTCAGCATCGAGAAAGCCAATGCCAATACCTTATCGCCACCAAAGCACGCTTCGCTTTCGCCTCTCGCATAGGCAATGGTCGCACGTAGCAGTATGCCGACCTGCGCATCACTCATCGTCGCCGTCAGCGTTAGCCATGTGTCTAAGTGCACGAGCATCGTTTTGCGGTCAGCCTTTTCCATTGTTCTTTGCCATTTTTTCGTTTCGTGAAAAAGCACGCAACAGCACTTTCGCCTTACGGATAGTGTTGGCACTCCGTAGGTCTTTCGGGTCGGCGCAGTCCCTCAACTGCGCCACCCAAGTCAACACCGCTTGCAAATCCCTAAAGTTTCTGTCACTGATTGCGTGCATAATTACAACTATCTGATTATTACTATAACTAATTCACTTTTTCGCCCACGGAGTGTATTCCGTTTCCGCTCTCTCTACTGCTTTATCAGCAGTCGGCGTGAGCCTTGCTTGCGCACCATGTAGTCGATGATGGCTTCAGGTCGCTCCTGCTCGAATCGCTTCCAGTCGAAAGCCTCGGTCGCCTTTGGTGCTCGGTATGTAGCCAGCCGATGACCGCCGTATGCGATAGCCTCTGCATCGCCGAATGCGAGTTTGATTTCGTCCTCCAACTTCTTCTTCTCGGCATCAAGTTTAGAGATCTCGCTTTTAAGTGTGACCAACGCTTTCCACACGTTGTATGTCTGCTCGTCCACATCTACGGTCTTGCCGTTAATCTGCGATGGATACTTGATGTCGATGTCCTCGGCATTTGCAAGTTCGGGTTCCTCTCCGCCCATGATGTTGTGTTCCCAAAACCGTGTCACGCTCTGTTCTATCATTGCACCGATGGTGTCGTTTCGCTCGAAGTGGCGGAAGCCGAACTCTCGCCCTTGTGTGAGCCATGCCAATGCGCCGTAATCATAGCCAGTCACGTGCAGTTGGTATTGCAGTTGGATATACCAGTGGCGTGGCACGTTGTCCTCGTCTATCGGCATCTGCGTTGTCTTGCACTCCACAATCATCTTGTTCGCCTCGTTGTGTAGTTGGTCTTTTCCCCAAGCCGTGCGGTCGGGCGATACCTGCATATATGGCTTTTTGCAGTCTTGCGCTATCCAGTCTATTGCGCTGCGCTTAATCACCGTTGCGCCTGTTGCGTCGGCGTAGAACTTGCTAACGGCATCTTCGAGGTAATGACCTGCACGCATGGCGAAGTTTTCCTCTTTCGGTGCATCGTAACCCATTTTTCTGCGCCACAACTGGTATGGCGTTTCGAATGGATTGAGAAACATAATTGTAGCGGCTTCGCTTGAACCGATACCGCTTTTGCGGATTTCCAGCCATTGTTCACGGTTGGCTGGTCGTATAATTTTTGCGTTCATTTTCGTTGCGTTTTTTAGTGTTGGTTACTTGTTACTTCCTCATCGCTTGGTCAACGATGGCACGAACGCCATCTGCGCCAGCGTTAGCGTCCACTTCCTCGCAGTCAACATCTTTCACTTGCTTGGCTTGCTGTTCGAGGGCTGTAGTTTCTTCCTTTGCGTACATCGCTCCGAGTTGCGACGGGAACGCCTCACGCAATGCCTGTACCTTGGCGATTTTGCTTATCATTGTCGCTTTCTTTTCGTTCCAAATGCTGTTGCCTTTGTCGTATTCCGAAAGGTTTACCTTGCTCACGGTTGGCACTCGTCTATCCTTGCGGTACACCTTTGCCCAGCCTCCGAGCAGTACGTCTTTCGCTTGGCGGAAGCAGCCCTCCAATTCTACCACGTTATCGCCACGGAGTACGATGATACCAGCCTCGATGCCGTCGTATTGCTCGCACGCTTCGGCACGTTTGAACAAGGCCTCTTTGCTCACAATCATTTGGGCGTTGCCGTCGCCTCTTGCCGACTTGAACTTAATCAAATAGGCTTCGTTGAGGAAGGGGTTAAGTTTGTTGAACTTGCACACGCTGATGAACTGCACAAGTTCCTGGTCGGTAACATCGGCGTTGCCTTTGGTTAGGTATTTGCGAACGATGCTGTAACTCAACTTCACCTCTTGACCTGCCACTTCGTAGGTGACAATATCCTTGTCGGTAACTTGCAATTTCGCCTGCTGTTGTGGCTGCACTGCTGGCTGTGGCTTTACCTCAACCTTTGGCTGTGGTTTCGCTTCCACCTTTGGCTGTGGCTTTGGTTGTGGCTCTGCCACTTGCGCCTGTGGCTGTGGCTGTTGGACTGCCGATTGCTGGCTGAAATTCATTTGCTGTTGCTGTTGGGCATTTACGCCCATCTTTGTTGCTGTTTCGTTTTTAGTAGTCATTTTTTTTAAATTTTATTTAGTTGATTAATCGTTTTAGTAGCATTGGCTTGTGCGCCAAAACTTCTTCAGTTCTGCTCCTGTGAAAAACATCTGCTTCGTGTTTCTCCAGTAGCCAGCCTTCACCAATCCCATCATTGCATATTTGCGCAGTGTCGGGCGGCTTATGCCGAGTATTCGGCTTGCGTCTGACACGGTGTAGCGTGTTGTAACGCTCACGCATGGTTCGTTCATCGTTACTGCCATTACTGCTCGTCCTCCTTTCCGCTACCGCCGAGCCGAAGCGTTGTTACCATCATCGCCGTGAGCACACCGAAGAACGCCACGCCAGCGAAGTTGCCTTTACACAGGTTTGCCACCAGTTCAATCGCCATTAATGCCGTGATTAGGTAGGCAAGTCCGTTTTCGCAAAATCTCATTACTGCAAGCATTATCTTTTCCATAACTATCCGTTTTTTTTGGTTACAATTCCGCTAATTGTTGTTTCGCTTCGCTGATTAACAGCATCAGCACTTTTTGGATGATCTCTTTGTTGCCGATACCGCCTTTTGTTCCGTTGTAACGCACTAACTCTATCACCTTGCATTCATCATTTTTCATCATGATTTCGTACTCACGGAGGCAATGCTCCAACATTTCCTTTTTGTTTCTGTAGTTCATAATTTTTCGTTTTTTAATTCGTTATCGTTTGTGTTAATATCTTTCTCGCATGGCTTCGTCTGCTGGTGTTCTACGTAGCATTTCAGCTGTGTGCAGTATAAGCCGTTTATCGCTTGCCGTGCAAGTTCACAGCCTTGGCACGCACTCGGATTGCGATGCGTCAGCATATAATGATTGTTCGCTCGTCGGCTACACACATCGTAATGCGCTCGTTAGTCACCATCGACATCACCTTTACCATCGCCAAGAGGCACTCGCACCATCTGCCGTTCAGCATTCGCACAATTCTAAGGCAGTATCGCACGCCACCGTCGCTTTGCATTTCGTAGTAGATTTTTGCTTCTTCGAGTTTAATCCACATTCGGTTATGGTTGGCGAGTTCCACCATTCGCTGAAATTCCTTTGCTGTCTTTTCCGTCATCGTTCCTGTTGTTTTTCGCTACTTAATCACTCGTGGTTGGTAGAGGTCGTTTTGCACAAGAATCACTCGCACGTTGTTGGTGGTGTAGCCGAATTGCTCGGCAATCTTTCGCATTACTCTGTGTGGTGCAAACTCAGGGCTTTCCTCTCGCACTCGCTTGTACATGTCGCACACCTTGCGATGCACCTCCTGCACTTTCTTTTCCTTTTCTGTTCGCATGTCAATTTCTTTCATTTTTTTACCTTTTTGTTTTTACAATTATTTATATATATATTTGTGTAGTTTTTTAATTACACGTTGCAAATTTATATCAAAAAATGATATAAACAAAATTTTTTTTGATTTTTTTATATCATTTTTGCGTTTAAT
>ERZ1034925.114-NODE-114-length-45905-cov-20.578190_pt1 | contig 45905 bp, 46 predicted proteins | sample MGYA00520687_ERZ1034925 | MGnify/ENA primary metagenome ERZ1034925 (study PRJEB33766, sample SAMN09781758) | gut metagenome | biome: gut microbiome | host: Homo sapiens | place: Madagascar | study: EMG produced TPA metagenomics assembly of the PRJNA485056 data... | reverse complement strand
GATAAAAACAAACTGTTTTATAAGACATTAACAATGCTTATAGTTGGTACTATAAGCATTGTCATTGTATTACTTGTAATAAATGATATATGTTGTAGTATTTTTCCTACTATAAGTAATCCTATTATAGTTTTTACTATAGTAGTTCTATTTACTACTGTAGGATTAAACTGTTTAATATCATTTGTTAAACTTTGGAACGAAATGTTCTTAAAGTAATTTATTCTATTATTCTATAACTCCTAATGACAGTATTTAATCTATTGTTAGGAGTATAATTTATAATCAATTTATTAATAACAATTTTAAAACTTTTAATTATGGATACTCAGAAAATATTGAGCCAGCTGATGGCTAACAAAGAGAATGAGAACGTAAAGGACTTGGTAGTTCGTAACATTAATACCAAGGACATGTCTACTTGGACAAGAGTTGGTATAACTCTTAACAAACCTGTTAAGGGTTATGTTGTAGACCAAGAAACTGGTGAATATGTTATAGGTACTAATAATATTATATATGTTAGTACTTTCTCTCTTATAGCAGCTATGAGAGAGAATCCTGACCTTGCTTTTGCAGGTAATCATTTGATTGAGCATCCTATGGCTATTGGAGTAGTGTTTAGTGGTGCTAAAATCGATGTTATCCTTGAAAAGGTAACAGAAGGTCAGGAATATAAGAATCCATTTAGTGATAATGGTGCTGAAAGTATCATTGAGCATGATAATTATTTTGCTCATATCTATAACATAAGACTATCTGAAAGAGGTCTTAAAATGATAGATAGAATTGCTGATAAGATGCTTGGATTTGATTAATATATTATTGTGCTAATAGTACTGATATTAATATTGGTACTATTAGTACTTTGATAAAACATGTATAATAACAATTAAATCATAAAGATTATGATGTACTTTTTTAAATCGTCTCATAAGGCTGAGACTAAAAGTCAAATAAGTGTTCTTAGTAATAGTTTTGAGCAAGCTCTTATAAGAGTTAGTCAATACTTTGCCAATAAAGGTTTTGTTGGCAAACCTATTAAAATCAGTTTTATCATTGGTATACTTATGTGTATCAGTAGTATTAATTGTTCTGCTGCTAAGAGTGATACTCTTACAGTAAATAACAACTTTATAACTAAAGTTATTAAACATAATACTACTACTAGTAAAGGTAAACCTGTAGTTAAATACTATTTTGTATATAATGGTAATCTTGTATCTACAACAAAGACTGTTGTAGACAAATATGAGCTTGCCAAAGCTTATTAGGTAAGAATTGCTCTCATTATAATTAAAAATAAGAGAATTGCTTTGAACTAATTTATATAATAGTTATCTTTGTTCATGTTAAATAATAAACAATATTAATATGAATGAAGATAACTTTATAGATGAATTTTCTCTCGATGAAGTAGAGGTTGATAATGATTGTATATCTGATGATATAGATGATTATGACCTTTATGGTGAAAGAATGATTGGTGATGATAAGGAATCAGACACTAATATTGAATTTGAATAACTAATAATTAATAATAAAAGATTTATTATGAGCAAAAACAATCCTACTAAAGCTGAGAAATGTAGAAGTACTAAGCTTAGCAAATGTGATGTTCCAACATTGGTTGGAATCATACTTAGAAAAGATTCTAAAGAAAAGAATCTAAATGATAAAGTTAAAGCAGTTACTAATGAGAATAATATTCTCTATCAAACTGTAGCTGATTTAACTGCTAAAGTTGATTCTCTTCAAGGACAACTAAAGACGTTTAACAGTATATTTAATACCAATAAACAAATATTGGAATCAACTAAAAAAGACAATAAACGTCTTACAGAACATGTAAGTGAAATGGCTTTCCAATATAGTAAGGCTAGACATAAAGCTACATATATGTATATTATAAGTATTATACTTATTAATATTGCATGGCTATGTTTTAGTGTGTGGTAAATTTTTTTCATATTACAATTTTGATTTTTATGCCGCTATTGCTTGTGAAAGTAGTAGCAGTTTTATTTATAAACTAATTAAAGAAGAAAATTATGAAAAAGAATATAATTTTAATAATAATGTGGGTTGCGTTAGTATGTGCTGGAATAACTATTTATTTTCAGCATAAAACTATAACTGAACAACATATTATTATAAATAAACAGCATAATGCTATAAATGATTTTAAATCATATTATAATGCTAGTGAAGATTTATTAGAAAGTATTGATGCTGACATAAATATATCAGATACTTATATGTGTGGTGATATAGGTGCTAATTATATTTTTGCTGTCAGTAAAATAAATGATAGTATTAGAATTAAAACATCTGATTATAAACCTTTAAAGCATTATCATTATTATGGAGAATAAAGTTCCTGATGAACTTCTTAATGTCTTTCTTAAAGATGGACAAGAAGTTGATGGTTATCTTCCTAATCCTCCTGATGTTGTAGAACTTCCTGATGATGTTATAAAAGACATTTGGGAAGACCATGAAGCTGATTATTGGGTATCACATAATAAAGAGAACCCAATAGACCAATAATACTTCTTCTCTGTGGGCTTTAAATCAATTTGACGATATATTTATCAGATAATAGATTTAAAGCCTTTATATTGAATTTTCAAAAAATTAAAAAACTTATAATATGAGACATATAGTTTTTATTGATTTTGGTATTAATAATGTACCATATAAAAATGTTTACATTAAAACTAATATTGATGCTAAAACTGTAGAAAAGATATTAAATGCAGTTAGTGATAGATTTAAAATAATTGTTAGACAACATGATGAAAATATACATTCTGATGATAGATTCTATAGTTTGGAAGAAGCTGTAGATATAGTAAGGAATAGTAAATTTATATATACTAGTGCTAGTACTGAATCTATTGAAACTTATACAAGAATTAAAGATGGTCATCTTACTTATGATAAGTTTAAGAAGAAAAAGATAGTTATAAAAGATGGTATAGCTTATTATGTAACTGTCAAATATAAAGCTCATAGACGTGAATATACAGTTCCTAATACTAAAAATGATGATGATATAATTATTAAGGAATTGTAAGAATTAATCTTCTAGCAAGTGTAATTTATACTACGGCTTATGGTGCGAAACCAGCTAGAAGAACTAAAGTAGTAAGAGATAATACTCATAACCCTTCTACGGGGGAGTTAGTACTGCCCTTAATCATAAGTGTACTAATATAACTAATATTATTAATAATTAAATTTACTGTAAAATGGCAAAGAAACATGATGAAAGTAAGGATTTGTTTAGAGTATCTAGAGTTTGTAGTGTTGATTACAATGACAAACTTATAAGAGTTCGTGACAAATCTAGAATTGGTATTAAAACATGGGGAAGAATTGATTTCCTTGTTCATTATTGTAACTGGCATTGTATATATGATAGAACAGCTGCAATAAGTGATAGGTCTGATGAATCTACTAAAAACTATAGAGAAATTAAGAAAGAGAATAAACAACGTAAGTTAACTGATAAACGTGATGGAAATAAGAGGTCTAAAGCTAAAGCTCAAGGTTAATAAACCTAAAGCTAAACCTAAACGTTTAAATAGTAAAACTAGCACCCCCGTAGAAGAATGTTATAAGCGTGTATCTCTACTTGTTGTTGGTACTGTTGTTTATAAAGATAATTCTTATTATGCTCATATATCTAAAGATGATTTAGATGGTAGATTATATCCTAATTCTACTATACCTATTGAAATTAAAGATTATGAGATTCCTTTTACTGATAATAGTTATAATCTCAGATATAGAAATGTTATATTTGAACGTGGTAAAAAACTTGTATGTTATATATTAAGTTTGTTTACTGCTTCAATTAATAGTTCTTATTCTGATAGATATGTACCTTTTAGTCCTAATTGGTATATAATTGGAAATATTGTCGGTAATGGTACTAAACTTAAATTTGAATTTAAACGTTTAGGTAATAGAATTGATATTAATGAAAGAATTAAAAAAGATGATATAAATGATTATGAAGAATGACAACTATAAGATTAAATGAAGCTAGTAAAGCTAATCTTAGAGATAGTTCTGAGATTACCAGTTTTACAGATGACCAACGTAAAGCTTATTTTGAACTTATAAGTTTTATTAATGAGCCTTATAATCCTAATGATTGGAAACGTGCTCTTGTTGGTCCTGGAGGTGTTGGTAAGACTTATCTTGTAAGAACTATTATAAAAAATTGTAATATTTCTTATTCTATGATTGGTCTTGCTACTCCTACACATAAAGCTTGTAGAGTTCTCAGGACTTCTCTAGGTTCAGATGTTAGTTGTAAAGTCAATACTCTTCAATCAGATTTAGGTCTTAGACTTAATTTTGATGTTGAAAAGTTTGATATTAACAATCCTCCATTTGACCCTAAGAGTAAACCTAAAATAGATGAATATCAACTTTATATAGTTGATGAAGCATCTATGATTAATAGAGGTTTAAGTACTTATCTTGAACGTAAGTTAAAAGAAAATAGAATTAAACTTATTTACATCGGTAAACATTGCCGAGTTTAAATCCTTCTAATTGCTGGAAACTCGTGAAGATGATAGTGCTACAACATAAGATGAAAATCTAAGTGTGAATGCTTGAAAAACTATTATTATATGACAATCAGCAGCGAAGACTCTAATATATAATAAACATTATATTATGAGTAACGTTCAACGACTATCTTGTAAGAGAGTAGGTTTTAGTAAAATATTACTAACTCCAAAACGGAGGAAGTTGCATATTTGCTCCTAATAGGTTATATTTGCGTATTATTTAATGCTAATATTATTTATTATGGAGAAAAAATTATCTATCGGTATTAAACCTACAAAGGTTTATTCTGCTAAAAGAATTTCAAGTGAAAGTATTAAAGATGTTCCTACCAATCATGGTTATACTACTAATGATTTAAATCGTATTTGTGTTTATTCTCACACTTACGATAATGAATCTAATCCTTTTTATATTGGACAAGGTAGATTAAATCGTGCTTTTAATTTTAATCAAAGAGATAATGCTTGGAAACTTAAAGTTAAAGATATTTCTAAAGTTAAAGTTAATATTTTAAATATTGATATAACTATAGAAGAAAGCGTATCTATTGAAAAAGAATTAATTGCTAAATATGGTAGAATTGATAATAATACTGGATGTTTAGTTAATGGAAATGATGGAGGAACTGCAATAGGTTGTTCAGGTTCTCTTAATTATTTTTATAATAAACATCTTTATGGAAAAGATAATGGTAATTATGGTAATAAATATGAATCAAATCCTTTATCTATACCTGTAATACAACTTGATATTTTAGGAAATGTAATTAAACATTGGTCTTCTGCTATAGAAGCTGAAGAACAAGATGGTTTTATTAGTCAATGTATAAGTGCTTGTTGTTTAAAGAAAAGAAAACTTCATAAATCTTATCAATGGATTTTTGAAAAAAATTATGATAATAATAACAATTATGAACTTATACCTTCTAAAACTACTCCTAGAATATATCTTTGTTTAGATGTTTATGGTAATTATATAAAAACATATTATAATAATGATGAATTAATATCTGATGGTTTTATTCCTAAATGTGTTAATAAAGTTGCTAATGGTATAAATAAAAGTCATAAAAATTATGTTTTTATAGATTTCTATAAAATGTCTAAAGAAGATAAACAAAAAGCAATAGATAATAATTGTATTCAAATATGTGATTAAGATATAGTCTAATCTTATAGGAAACTATAAGTTAATACAGATGGATGACCATCAGTTAGCACCTGTAAATGAGAAATTCAGTCCTGCTTTTAAAGGTATTAAAACTCATAAACTTACTCAAATTGTAAGACAAGAAGAAGATAATCCTCTTATACCATTACTTGATATGCTTAGAAAAGATATAGATAATAAATCTTATAATTTTCTTAATTATATAAGTAAAGTTAAAGAAGAATTTGATGAAACTAATACTAAAGGTTTTAGAGTTTTAAAAGGTGATGATTTTGGTAAAGAAGTTATTACTCAATTTTCAGACCCTCAGATAACTACTAATACTGATAGTGTCCGTATTCTATCTTATACTAATATGTGTGTTTCTAGTTGGAATAAGTTTATTCGTGAAATTATAATTAAAGATGGTGAAAAATCAGTTATAACTAATAATGATTTGATAACATCTTATACAACTATAGTTGATGAATTTAACTCTATTATAATTAGAAACAGTGAAGATTATATTATAAATGATATTGTAAACTATAATCATCCTACTTATAAAATTAAAGGTTTTATGATTAAATTTCAAGCTATTCATGGTGGTGAAATAGCTAAACCTTTATTTGTACTTGACCATACTGATAGATTTAGTGTGCAAATGTACATGAAATTAAGTAATAGTCTTGTAGAACATGCTAAGTCTGCTAGAAGAAATATGAGAGCTGCTGCATGGAAAGAATATTATAAGTTTAAAGAAGGTTGTCTTCTTGCAACAAATATTGTTCGTACTAATGGGGAAGTTCTTTATTCTAGAGATTTAGATTATGGTTTTGCTCAAACTGTTCATAAGTCTCAGGGTAGCACTTATGATAATGTTATGATTGATGTTAACGATATTGTTTATGATAAGAATGGTCGTCCTTATACAGACGTTGTTGAAACAAATAAACGCTTGTATGTAGCTTTATCAAGAGCAAAATATAAGGCGTTTCTGAAGTTTGGATAAGCGTAGACCTAACTCTTTTTAGTTCTGTCGGCTTGAATGTCTTTAGCTGATTAATATATCAGCAAACACATTTAAGTTCGTCAGATTGAATTTTCAAATAATTAAATAACTATTAATATTAAAGATATGTGTCAAGAAGAAATAAAACATGAAGTTGCTGAAACTAAAAAGTGTTCTGCTTGTGGTGAAATTTTACCATTAGATATGTTTACAAGACATGGTAGAGGTAGAGAAAATATTTGCATTACGTGTAAACGTAAACAAAGTGGTCAATCTGAAGCTTTAGCTAAATTTACTCCTAGAGAGCTAATTGAAGAGCTTAAAGCTAGAGGTTATAAAGGTAAACTTACATATACTATTGTTAAAACTTTAAATATATAAATTATGAGTAAACGTAGAAATAAATCTAAGAGTAATATTCCTAATCTTTATAGACTTAGGATTGATGAAGTTAAATATAACATTGATAACAAACATATAGAATGTGTTATTAGATATGTTAATCCTATAACAAATACTTTAAAGATAGCTAAAGGAATTGCTAATTGTAATCCTGAAGATGTATTTAATGTTGAAGTAGGTAAACATTTAGCTGAAGGAAGAGCTAAATATAATATGTATAGCAATTATATTAATTATATAGCAACACTTTCTAATAATATTAAAACTAAATATGATAAACTTCTTGAAAGAGAACTTAAACATGTTAGAGATATTATAAATGAGTTGTAATAAATGTCCTCTTAGGATGTTCAATAATAAGTGTTATAATCTACAACCTGTGGGTAATCCTGTATATGGAATTGCTATTGTAGTTCCTAATGTAGATTATAACGCTTATAAGAATAAAGGAATGAGTTTTAGCAAGTATATAGAAGTGATTAAAGACATAATACCTTCTACGGGGGAGCTAGATGACTATTATATTATTCCTCTTATACGTTGCAGACTTGCTAAAGAATGTCCTGTAAATAGTGAAATATTAACTAATTGTTCTGCTTATTTTGCTAGAGAAATAGTAAGATATAAACTTAGACATGTAATGCTTCTTGGTGATGCTGCTAAGTTTTGGCTTAACATAGATAATATAGGTTCTTATACAGATTCTGTTATATGTGATTCTAAAACTAGAACTATATATAATGTTTCTTACTCTCCTTTTGTTAAATACATAGATGATAATAAATTTGAAGATTTCAAATCTCATCTAATTAAATGGTATAATAGTATTAAAACAGGTATTTATGATTATAATATTATTAATATATGATTCGTAGTTGGGCTTATGATGTAGAGATATTTCCTAATCTATTTAGTGTTACTTTTGTTAATCTTCAAGATTATCTTAAAGTATTTGCTGATTGTGGAACTGATGCTCTAACAGATAAATATAAAGTAAGTGAAATTAAAGATAAACTTGAAACAGTTGAAAGTAGAATATTTTATATAAGTGATACTGATGATTCTCAGATTCTTAAACTAGTTTCTTTTATAAATGATATGGAAGCTAGATTTGATGATAATGGCAATCCTATTAGATATGACTTATTTGGATATAATAATCAAGCTTATGATGATATGATGATTAAAGCTTTTCTTATGAACTTTAATCGTTATGATTCTTCTGCATCTCTCATAAAGTATCTTTATGAATTAAGTAAAAAACTTATTTCTATGCAAGATGATAAATCTGCATTATGGGCTGATAAAGAACTTGATTATATACGTAAGTATAGACTTCCGTATGCTACTGTAGATTTGTTTAAAATTTATGCTTTAAATAGTGCTGGAGTAAACATAGATAAAGATGGTAATAGAAATAAATTCGGTAAAAGTCTAAAGATGGTTTCTATTAATCTTAAATGGCATGAACTATTAGATTTTACATTACCTCCTATTAATGAAGAAGAAGCTGAATTTTATAGGAAGAAACCTAATTATAGAGGATTTAGTATTGAACAACTTAATGCTTTATATACTAATGATTTTGATAGATATGTTCTTCCTAAATATGTTGAGCCTATGCTTCATTATAATAAGAATGATGTTTATCTAGTATGTGAAATAGCAAGACAAAAACCTGAAGAGATAAAACTTCGATATAGTCTTGGTTATGCTTTTAATCTTAATCTATTATGTAGTGCTAGAAGTAATATAGCTGATAGACTTTTATATAAGTTCTATTCTGAAATGAGTGGACTTAAAGTTGAAGCTTTTAAGAAACTTAGAACTGAACGTACTCGTCTTAGTTTTAATAAAATTATATTTCCTCATATATGTTTTAAAACAAAACAACTTCAAGATATTCTTGAAGATATGAAACAACTATATATTTATCATACTAATAAAGATGCGTTTTGTAAAGAGTTTACTTTTTATGGTACTACTTATACTTTAGCAACTGGTGGACTTCATAGTCAAGATAGACCGTGTGAACTTAAAAGTATTAAAAATCAATATGTTTTCATACACTTCGACGTGTCAAGCTTTTATCCTAGTGTTATGGTTGCTTATAATGTAGCTCCTAAACATCTTAATCAAAGAGTTTTTACTAAAATGGTCGATTATTTTAGAACAACTCGTATTAAATGTAAACACACTAAAGATGAAGTAGAACAGCTTATCAAAGGTGTTCATAATAAGCTTAGTGCTGAAGCACTTAAAATTGTTATTAATGCCATATATGGTAAATTTGGATTTTCAGATTTTTACCTCTATGACAGGTTTGCCCAAATGCAAGTTACCATCAATGGTCAGCTTATGCTTTTAATGCTTATTGAATCTCTTGAACTTGAAGGTATTCATGTTGTATCAGCTAATACTGATGGTATAATTGTTAAACTTCCAGTAGATAAAGAAGATGACTTTAAACGTATAACTGATGAATGGTGTGCTCAGAATAAACTTAGTGCAGATAGTGAACGTTATAAACTTTTTGTTGCTAGAGATATTAATAATTATGTCAATAAACAACAAAATAATAAACTTGAATATAAAGGTGCTCTAGACCCTAAACAATATATTAAAGATTTGAAAAAGGGTTATGATATGCCTATTGTAGCTAAAGCTGTTTGTGATTATTTTCTTAATGGAACTCCTGTTATAGAAACATTAAAGTCTCATAATAACATTCTTGATTTCTGTAAAACTCAGAATGTTGGAAGACAATTTGATGTAGTTTATGATAGAGTTGTAAATGGTGAAGTTAAAACTATAGAAAGTCAACGTCATGTTAGATTTTATGTTAGTCTTAATGGAGTCATAATATATAAGAAACATAAAACAACTGAAGCTAAATCTGTTCTAGCTAGTGGATTGCCAGTTACTATTCTTAATAGTTTAGACGATAAACCTATTGAAGAAAGAGGTATAGATTATAAGTATTATTATAATGAAGCTTATAAGATTATAAATCCTATAAAACTTGGTATATCTCCTAATAGAAAAGGTGATAGTAATAAAAAACTTCTTAGTGGAAAAGTTATGCTTAAACGTAACTTTGGTTTGTATAATAGTTTATTTGATGATGAAACTAATGAATAATATAATAATATGATTGAAACAGAATTATTTAATGTTGCTGTTAATCAATGGAGAGACAAAAAAGGTAAAGGTACTATGATTTGTCCTAAACCTCTTGATTGTTCTATTCCTTTGGTAACAGTATTATCAAATGTACTAACTCGTAGTCCTACTGCTAATGTATTAATATTAGTAGATGGATTTACTGATAGACTTGAAGTCGTTAATAAGTTTAAAGAATTAAATGATAAAGGAGAAACACTTCTTCTTTCTAAGTTTAATGATAAACATATTTTTATTTATAGTCAAGATTATAATGATGGTCATGAAAGACAAACTAATGTTTTTCTAACTATATGTTATAAAACTAATACTATAAATGAAAGTACTTATAGAACTTTATTTCTTAGTAGATTTAAACTTGTTATTATAGATAAAATTTTAGATAGTAAATCTATGACTTATTTATCTAAAATTTGTCCTACTCTTGATACATTTAGACAACAAGAACTCAATGCAGTTCGCATTAACACCCCCGTAGAAGAAGTATTGATACCTTTACGTCTTGATTCTGACTCTGAAGACGCTAAACTTCTAGATAAATATAACAAAGAAATTTCAACATCTATAAATATATTTGGAAGTTTCGATGTTATGAATGAAGCTAGAATAGGTAATAGTAAAACTAATACTTCTGCTTTGGATACTTGTAATCGAATTGCTAAAGATAATGGTTGGAATTTGAATCTCGATATGAGTATTGAACTTAATCGTGAAATTGATAAGTATTATAATCCTCTTGCTATTAATGATAGAGCTTCTAGAACATTTGAATTGATTCGTCTTAGAAGTAATCTTCTTAGTGACAATAATATAAAACTTAAAGAGATTAATGATATAGTTGAAGAAAATAAAGATAAGAAAATTCTAATCATTAATAAACGTGGAGAATTTGCTTCTGATGTAACTAACTATCTTAACACACTTAATGATAAAGATATATGCGGTAATTATCATGATAAAGTTGAAAACGTTATAGCTATTGATGATAACGGTAATATTATTTATTATAAAAGTGGTGCTAAGAAAGGACTACCTAAATATCTAGGTGTTACAAGTCAAAAGAAACAATCTCAACGTAATTTCAATCTCAACAAGATTAATGTATTGTCTACTTCTAATTCTCCTGATAAAGAGTTAGATATTGATGTAGATGTTGTCATTATAACAAGTCCTTTGTGTGAGGATATACGCTCTTATCTGTATCGTATGAGCAATCTAAACGTGTCTAATCCATTGAAACTATATACCTTATATATAAAGGGTACTATGGAAGAAAAACGTATAGAAGAAAGAGAATATGATAGATATAGAACTGTGTCTACAAAAGAAATTGATGTTGATATTGAAAATAATGATGACTGTGTTGTTGTAGATTAAATAATATTTGTATATTTGCAATGTAAAACAAAACAAGCTCTTTGATATAATGAATAAACAAGAAGAACATAAAGTTGATAATAATAATCAACTTGTTAAGAGTTCTAGTAATAACTTGAATATAATTAATCTTCTTGATGAAAAACAATTAGCTGCTGCTGAAGTTTTTCTTAAAAAGATTATAGCTAGTGATAAAGGCGGTATTAAAAGTGTAAATGAAGGTCTTGCAGTTCTTATGAGAGCTAATGACTTAAATCTTCCTTTTAGTACTTGTATAGAACATATTCATGTTATTAACGGTAAAACAGGTGTAGATGTACATATCATCAAATCGTTGTTATCGAGGGCAGGAGTAATATGGGAAATGAGTAAAGATTATGCTCCTCAGTATCAATATACTGACGGTAATACGATTTATCTTGAAACACAACTTCCCGAATATGTTGTGAGATGTAGAACTCCTAAAGAAGCTGAAGAAAAAACTACTGATGATAAAGTAGGTGTTTATCCTCTTAGATATTATGCAGATTTGAAAGGTAATATGTTTAATGAATTTGAACTTAATGCTCAATGTGTTAAATGTATAAATCGTTTTCAAGCTATATCTGTTGCTAAAGAAGGTAAATATCCTGTTATCAGAGTTCCAGCTCAACCTATTGATTTTGTAACTGAATATACTTTTAAAAGATATAAAGTTATAAATGGAAAAGAAAGAGAAATAACAGCTAAAGGTCATTTCAGTTTTACTGAAGCTCAAACTGCTGAATTATTTACTAAAGATACTTATAAAAAGTATGCTAAAATAATGATTGCTCATAGAGCTTTTGTATTTGGAGCTAGAGATATAGCAGATGATTTGATTATGGGTGTTATGGAAACTAGTGAACTAGATGTAGTAGTTGGTAACACTAATCCTAGTACCGATTACTATGAAGATTATACAGAAATAAAGGATTAAACAACTCCTATTGGAGATAATAATAATTAATTAATTACTAACAATTTAAAATTTACAATTATGACTAATTCAAATTTGAAGTTCGGTTTCGGTTTCAGTGCTGTTAATGACTCAGTTAAGGCTAGTGCAGTAGAGGTTAAACCTCAGATGATTGTTCGTTCTACTGATGGTGCATTTACACTTACAGCTCCAGCTGCTAAAGCTCTTGCTATTGCTCCTGGTGATTATGTAATGTTTATGAACAACATTGACCAGATTGAAGCAGCTATTGCAGCTAAGAATCCTGATATTGTTAAGTTTGCAGAAGATAACGGTCTTTCACTTGATGCTAAGGCTGATGTTGATTCTATCGTTTCTTCACTTACTCAGTGGGTTATCGCTAAGGGTATTGCTAAGAAGAAGGCTAATGGTACTCCTATGATGTGTTCTGTTCGTATGACTAAGGCTGATAAGGCTGCTTGGTTGAAGGACAATATGGCTGCATTTGTAGCTGACAATCGTGACGAGCTTATTGCTAAGTATAAGCTTTCTGCTGAAGCTACTGATGAAGAGATTGCTTCTAATGTATCTGTTGATGATGTTGCTTCTCCAATGGTAGAAGACTTCAAGGGTTGTAAGGTTGCTACTACTTCTTCTGCTACAGGTGTTGGTGTTCAGGTTAATTTCACATACGCTGCTCTTTGGAATCAGCTTAAAGCAGACCTTGAGGATAAGAAGTCTAAGAATCGTATCTTCGATGTTGACCTTGATACTGCAATCAATACTGTAGTCAACAATGGTTTTGAGGATGTTGCTGTAGTTGCATATCCTATTAACTTTGCTGAGGATGTAGACCCAATGCGTCGTGGCGAAAATAAAGACTAATTTCTTGTTTATTTTTAGAAACTAAATCGTAAATTTGAGGGAGGATTAATAGCAATATTAGTTCTCCCTTTTATATTAATATTAATAGTAATAAACTTTAAAAACTTAATTAAGTTATGGTAAGTACAAAAGATGCAGCTAATGTACAAGCTGCTAAAAGAGTTAGAAGAGGTGTAAGTAATGAAACTAAAGCTGTTTCTCATCTTAAATTTCATGAGAAAGATGCAGCAGCTAATGGTTTATTTGTAGGTCAACTTTGTGATGTAAGAGTTGAATCATCTATTAATGCAGATGGTAAGACATTTACAGGTCTTGAAGTTCCTTATCTTACGTTTGAGTTTACTTCTTGTCACGCTAACGCTAATGAGAGAAGATATGTATATCGAACACTATTCCCAGTTGAAAGTAATGTTGATACTATCCCTGAAGGTAAAGATGAATGGAGAGTTAATTCTGTCCTTGCTTGGATAAAGCATATCCTTGATGTATTCTATCTTAAAGGACGTGAACTTACTCCAGCTGAAGAAGATTCTCTTTCTCTTGATTTCATAGATTATGAAGAGAATAATGGTATAATTGAATATGTATCTGTTGAACCTGAAACAGTTCTTGCTGCATACAAGAAGTTGTTTGAGGCTGCTGCTGCTATGATGAATGGTAGCTATGCAGACAAGGATAAAGAAGCAACTGGTAAACCTTGCTATAAAGATGCTAACGGTAAGTCTCTTCCTGTATGGATGAAACTTCTTCGTTATGTAAAGAACAAGAAAGGTGATTGGACTGCTGTTTCTCGTGGAGAACTTTCTTTCCCATCATTTGTAGGTGAAGGTTGTCTTGAACTTATGAAAGCTAAAGAGTTCCCTAAAGTAATTCGTATTGATGTTACTAAGGAATCTATAACTCCAAAGGAAGTTAAGAAGACTCCTACTATTGGAACTCCAACAATTCCTGGTATGGCTGGTGCTATGCCTATGGGAGGTGTAGTTGCTGCTCCTGAAGTTAATATGGGTGCAGCTCCTGCTAACGAAGCATATTCAGAAGCAAATAGTGATATGCCTTTCTAAACTCTAAATAGTACTGCTAATGGTTGAGGTGATAGATTAATTTCTATCACCTTTTATTTTGCCATTACAATTAGAATATTTATATTTGTATTATGAATAACAATTAATATCATAAACAAATGTATAAAAGAACTCCTAATACGTCTAAACTTACTAAAGCTTTTATTGAATCTAAAATATCTCAAGAAGCTATAGTTAGTAAATATCTTAATATACCTATGGAAGTTGTTCAAGATTGTATAAATCATGGACATCTAATTAAATCTGTATTTCGTGACGATGATTATAATAAATCTATGGGTATTATATATAACAGAAAAGGAAGACTTAAAGTTCGAGATTTTGGTGGTTTTGGATTTTTTGATGATGTATATGGAGTTGTAGCTTATGTATTATCTAATATTTATGATAGACCTATAAGTACTGACAATAAGCAAGATTTTTATTTTGTTCTTAAACATATAGCTAGTACTTTTTCTGATAATATTGAAAGTAAAGTTATTGATGAAAACGTTGATGAAGATATTGTCAAAGCTTTATCTAAAGGAAGAAGTAAGAAAGCTATAATAGAAATTGCTCCTAGACCTTGGAATCAACAAGATAAAGCTTATTGGAAATCTATTGGTATTAATCTTAATTTCCTTAATGCTAATTTTGTTATTCCTGTAGACCAATATTATATTAATCGTGTAACTAATTCAGACCCTAAATATCATTATAAAGAGTCCGACCCTTGTTATGCTTATATGCTTGGTCAAAATAAGCAAGGTATATATTTAATTAAACTTTACTTTCCTCTTAGAGATAGAAGTAAAGAACTTAAATTTATTACTAATTGTAATGTACTTGAAGGACTACCTAATCTTGAAAGAAATGATTATGATTATATTATTATAACTAAATCAAGTAAAGATAGATTAAGTATAGGAAGTCATTTATCATCAACAACCTTCTACGGGGGAGCTGGTGATAAACTTCATATAGGTGTCATAAATCTTCCTAGTGAAAATTATAAACTTAAAACTAATGAATATGAGTGGTTAAAAAATAAACTTAATGAAAATGGTCTTATTGTAAGTCTATTAGACTTTGATACTACAGGTAGATGTGGTGCTAAATATCTATATGATAATTATAATATACCTTATATCTTTATTACTAGAGGTGAATTTGGTTTATATAATTATGGTGGTAAAGATTTTAGTGATTTACATAAATGTTATAGTATTAAACAACTTAATCAATTTATTAATGAAACAATAACCTATGCGGAAATCAAATTTAAAGCTGAAAATAGTCAAGTTTCCTATATGCAGAGACTATCAGAGTTTAATTTGCCGTACTAATAAACATTATCATATTGAAATATATATGACACATATTAATGGTGTTGAAGAAGATAAAATTATGTTTGGAGAAGAACAAGTTCTTAAACGTGGTGATAAATCTTTTAAAATATCAAAGAAGAATGTTTATTTTTATGGTAGTATAAACTTCAACACTGATAGTCCTGATTATAAAGAAATTGAAACTATGGACATGTTTGATTCTAATGATACTAGAGGTATTGAAATTCCTGTTAATTATATTTATAAAACACATAGTGTTATATTGAATATAACTGAAGACAATCCTAAGCCTAGAGTTAAAACTGTCGATACTTTTAATTTTGCTAGAATTTGTCAATATAAACATGGTTGCCTTGGTAAACCAACTAAAGTAGTTGTTTTTAGATATGATAAATAAAAAGTATATAAAAGAACTTACAAAACTTGATGCTGAATTTATTCAACATGAACTTGAAGAAGATACTCCTAATGAAGTAATTAAAGGTTTGTTTAAACTTATAGATTGTTCTAGAAGAACTATTTATGATAATAGAAGAATTATTCAAACAATAGATTTTGCTTATAGACTTTATAATGGTTATATTCTATTTATTTTGACTAATTATAAAGTTATTAAAGAAGATGTTGTTAGAGAGAATTGGGAACGTATTCATAATAATAATCTTGAATATGAAAAACATTTTCCTAATGTCATTTATGAAAAAGCTAAACCTAAAGTTAAAAGAAAATCTAAAGTTAAAGCTAAACTTGAAGATGAGAATAAGCGTAATATTAATGCTAGAATAAGTGGACTATTTAAATTTAATGAAGCAAAATGAAACTTTATAAACGTAATGCTCAAGGTAAAGTTTTAGAATGGGAAATATATAAAGAAGCTGATAAGATTGTTTGTAATTATGGTCTTTTTGGTAAAGTTCCTCATACTGAAATATTAAATCCTAAAAGAGTTAAAGCGAATGAAATAGAATCTAGAATTAAAGCTAAACGTAAGGAAGGATATAAAGAAGCTATTGAACTTAAAGATAATGCTTCAATGGAGATTGCTAAAAGTTCTTTAGCTTCTTTTCTTGATATGTATCTACCTAAGAATAATACTACTCAAGATGGTTTTGTTCTTCCTATGTTAGCTAAAGTTCTTAAAGATAACAAACCTTTCACTAAAGCTGATTATATAGGTCAATATAAAATCAATGGTCTTAGATGTATAATTGGTGCTATTAAAAGCACTGATATGTTTAAACCTGTTAGACTTACATATCACTCTAGAGAAGGTATTGAATGGAAACAACTATCTTGGATGGATGATGTAATTCTTCCTTATATAGGTACTCAATTACTTAATATGATGATTGAAGAAGGTGCTTGTCTTGATGGAGAATTATATCTACCTGGCTATCAAGTTAATGACATTAATAGCTTTGTTAAGAATCCATCTATTCCACAACATTATAAACTTCAATATTGGTGTTATGATATATGTTGTGAAAATATGAATAATGCTATTAGAGACCAAATTAGATTTAGTCAAATTAATAGATTATCTTATCAATTTGATACTATTAATAGTCATCTTAATAATAAATCACAATTAGTTGTTGTTCCTAATGTTGTTATAAATTCTATAGATTCTGCTACATCTTATAGAGATAAATTTATTAATCTTGGTTTTGAAGGTCTTATTGTTAGAAACGTTTATGCTGAATATCAATTTGGAAAGCGTAACTCTGCTATGTTTAAATATAAACGTATAGATGATGGTAAATTTCCTATAATCGATATTATTCCTGAAGGTATTCGTAAAGACCTTTGTAAACTAGTTCTTAAAAATGATATAAATGAAGAAAGTTTTGAATGTACTCTTAATGCTCCGCATGAGTATCAAGAAAAGATTCTCAAAGAGAAAGATAATTATATTGGACTATATTATGCTATAGTTGAATTTCGTGAAAGAAGTGGAGTTAAACAAGTTCCATTTCATGCTAAAGCTATAGCGATTAAACATAAATAAACTAATATGAATTTAGCAGCTTATGATAAAATAGATAATAATATTAATCAATCTAATTCTTGGATTGATGTCAAAAGAAGAAAACTAGTGACCAAATGTCTTCCAAAAAGAAGATATTATTGTATAAGTAAAAGATATGATGATAAAGTCAACATTAATAGATATTTTCTTATTACTCTTGATGATAAACCTGCTGATAGAAAAGTAAGAACAACAGATGTTGATAATTATGGAAGACAAAGATTTACGCTTGGTGATATATGGAATCAAACTATTCTACAATATGCTAAATCTGATATTTGTGTTCATCTTAGTACAGAAGTGACTGCTGATGATGGAGATATTTATGAGATTGAGTTCAACTAACACCCCCGTAGAAGTATGTTGATTGATTTGGAATAGCGTGCTTTTTAGCTCCTCTGCCTGCGTCAAATCGCTCTCTTGATAGATTGTTCATCTGTCAAGTTATCTCTCGTTAGAATTAAAATTCTGAATATTTACTTTAAAAATAAAATAATTCATATATTTGAAGATATGAAAAAGAGTATTAAAGAAGTAGGTGCTGAACCTAAAATTAAAAGAAAATTTGATATAAACGAAGGATTTCATGTTGGAGTTCATCGTGACGAATGGGGATTATTTGATTCTAAACATAATCCTTATTGTTTTGTTAATGGTTATTTCTTTACTTATGGAAAATGGTTTGTTCGTAATCATACAACATTAGAAGATATTAAAAATTCTTGGTATGATTATGATTATACTGGTAATATATATAATGCTTGTTTTGGTATAATAGATAGAAAACGTAAAATAGCTGTTATTAAGAAGAATGTTCGATACTCTTATAATTTAGAAGTTGCTATTCCTGACGATTATGAAACTTTATATGTTAATGAAATAAGAGATTTTGATATAACAAAGAATCTTCATAAACTTTATACTGAACATTGTAAATATCTTATAGATGAGTTTATTAAATTTAATTCTGATTATTATAAGGTTTTAGATAATAATAAAGCTAAAGTTATAAATATATTCGATTATTATAAAAACGAATCTTATAAGATTAAATGTAGACTTGAAAAAATATCAGCTAAACATAATATATCTAGAACAAAAGATTTATTTGATGGTAAAGAACATTTTCTAGATATAAGTAGGTCTTGGACAGCTAAATATATAAAAGTAAAACATCCTACAATTAATCAAATAATTAACGATACTGTTTTTACTGATGAGCAAAAAGCTTATATTGAAAAATGTGAGCTATATAGTGAATATCGTAATAGTGGTATTGTTTGGAAAGATATTCTTACTAAAAGTGAGAAGGAGATTGTAGATAAAGTAGAAGAAAAAGAAAAAGAGTTTGATGAACGTTGGTCTAAAGCTATTGAAAGAGGTAAAGAAAATAGAGAAAAAGCTATAAAAGAAAGTAATTCTGCAAAAACTCTAGAAGATTTTAGGAATGTTTATGGGGTTGCTAATTATGTTACATATAAGTTCCCCCGTAGAGGACGTAACTTTAGTATACATTGGATGGATGAAACTACTAGAGTTAAATGTTTCAAAAATATTCAACTTAGATTGAATGTTAACAACAATATTGTTACTACAAGTAATAATGCTTCCGTTGATTTATCACAAGCTATTGCTTTATTTAATGTTTTGTATGATAAATATTTTAGTCATTATGATTATACTAATACTGATGATTACTTTATTGATTTTACAAAAAGAAATATAAAGATAAACTATTATAATCTAAGACATATTTGTTTTACTGAAAAGAAAACTGATGATGGTGAAAGATTAGGTTATATGGAGTGGAAAATACAAATAGGTTGTCATACTCTTTGGCTTGATGATATTAAAGAATTTTGTAGATATTATCATCTTGAAGATAGAGTGCATTTTGATTGTAGTGATAGAAATATTAATCAATTAACTAATAAATAAACAATTATGGCTAGAAATAGAAAACCTAAAAATTATGTAGTTCCTATTAAAGATAGAACATTAACAGATTGTGTTGATGAAAGTCTTGTAGATGAAAATGTAGTATCATTTAGAACTATTCAAGATAAACTTGTTAACATTTATGCTAAGAAGAATCATGATTATGGTGATAGTTTCAACGAAGGTTGTAATGAACTTGGTGTAGGTTATGCTTTTAGTAGAATCTTTGATAAAACTAAAAGATTTCAAACTCTTGCTAAAGGTATTATGAATAATAATCTTAGTATAGAAGTACAAGATGAAACTGTTGAAGACACTATTATGGATTTAGCTAACTATTGTGTAATGTATCTTGCATGGAGAGATAAACATGTTTCTATAGGAGAAGCAGAAGATAAAGATTTTTCTATAATAGAAGGAAGAGATAATCAAGTTGATATTCAAAATCCTGCTGCGGGGGAGCTATAATCTAATAAGAACAATAATTATCATAAATTACATGAATTACAGTTGTAGTGAAGGTTTTGGTTTCTTTAATTCTGACTTAGGTGTAGGTTTTTCTTATACTTATACTGCATTTCTAGGTTGTGCTACTGAAGAAATTGCGCAACACTTTGGAAAATATTTTGGTATGCTTATTACTGAAGCCAAATATGGTGATATTGTAGACTTTGAAATAATAAATAATAAATATAATAATTAAATAGAATATGAAACTGATTAAATCTAATGTAGAAGAATGGCATTGTGGTTACACTTTGCCTGAAATTTGGTCACATATTGCAAAATGTGCTAGAGTTTGTTATCAGAGTGAACCTCGTAAGAACGATGAAACTGATGAAGAGTTTGTTAAAAGAGTAATTCTTCGTAATCATTCTCTTGAAGAAATAGGTGAAAGTAGAGAACTTCAACTTAAACTTCATCTTAGTGTACTTGAACAAGGAACTATATATCTTGATATTCCTTATTTAGCTAACAAAGAAAGACTTTGTGTGTTCTTTTCTAATACATATAGTAGATTCAAATGTTATAAAATAGAAGATAGTTCTGATACTTATAACATTGCTATAACAACTAATATGAGAGTTATTATTGAAAATGGACGTACTGATTTATTAAAATATATTTGTGCTCCAACCAAATATCATTGTCTTAGAACCTCATTTAGTATTACTACTGATATTGGTGTAGCAAGAGAACTTGCAAGACATAGAACTCATAGTATTAGTGAAGAATCTACAAGGTATTGTAACTATAGTAAAGATAAGTTTGGTAACGAACTTACTTTTGTAAAACCTGAATGGTTAGATATGTATGATGAAGATGAAGGTAGAGAAGTTACAAGAGATTGGAATTTTGACATACTGGATGGTTGTTCTATTATTGCAGAAGAAGAAGATTTTGATGATGCGAGAGACGCATATTTAACTTCTATAAATGTTGCAGAACATTGTTATAAAGAACTTATACAAAATGGTTATACACCTCAACAAGCTCGTCAAATTCTTCCACTAAGTACTAAAGTTCAAACTATTCATACAGCATTTAATTCTGATTGGGATGAATTTATATCTCTTAGAGCTGATGGTTGTAGTGGAAGTGTTCATCCTAATATGAAAGTAATAGCTAATAAGATTAAAAGTTTAATAAGTAAAGAAAATGCCACAAACTGATAGTTTTTTATCCGCTACTATAGATATGGAATATCTTGGTAAAATGGTAGATGATATTGTATCTAATCAACAATTAGATGATGATATTCAAATGCACAGATATGAGATGATGAAACAGTTTGGAAATCCTGATATACTTATGAATAGGCATGAACGTAGAGCTGCTAAAGCAAAGTATAATAGTCTTAATAAAAGAAGAAAGGGGAAGAAATTATGAAAAAGTATGTTCTATGGTACAGGTAAAGAACTTATAGATAAAGCTTATGCTGATAGTGAAAGGTCAGGTAAGGAATATGAGAGAGTTGTAAGATATGTTGAAAGCATACTTGCAGATGAACAAAAAGATAAACAATTAAACAAAAAGGAGAAATAATTGTAATTATGATAGAAATGGTGTTAATGTTGATAATTTTATTCTTTGTATTCCTTTTTGTAGGATTACATGTATTTATTTTATATAAACAAAAGGAGAAATAATTATGAGTATGACAGAATGGGCAGAAAGAGAAATAGCTGCTGCTTGTAAAAGAGAAAACCCTAATTGGGATGGTAAAAGTTTTGACTATGGTTGTTCATGTTATCAATCAGCACTCAAAGCTTATAAATCTTTAATGGATGATGGTCATAGTGGATTTAGTTTTAGTATGACAAGAAATATACTAAAGAAACTACTTGATAAAATACCATTGTCGCCAATAACAGACAGTGATTTCTTTATTAATGAAGGTAAAAGTATTAGAAGACTTGAAACTGATGAAAGTCTTAGAAAACGTGGACTTAAATCACACATTCAATGTCCTCGTAGAAGTAGTCTTTTCCGTGAAGAAGATTTGGAAGGTAATGTTAGATATAAAGATATTGAAAGATATTATTGTATTAACGCTGAAAATCCTTCAGATACTTTCTCAAGTAGTATTGATAATTTCATTGATAAACTTTATCCAATTACAATGCCTTATGTACCATCTTCTGAACGATTTAAAGTATATGTAAAATATTGGCTTACTGACAAAAGTCATGGTGACTTTGATGTTCAAGAAATTATTGGTTATAAAGACCAACAAGGTCAATGGCATGATTATAGTGAAGTTATATATCATGATGGTAATAGTTTACGTATAATTACAGATGAAGATACAAAACAGAAACTTATAGCACATAGACTTACTTCTGTTGAAGATAATATAGCAGAAAATATATTTGATAACATTAAAGATATATTCTTACCTGACGAGTTATATAGAGATAATAGAATAAGATATAACAAAATCAAGGATGCTATTAATAAAATCATTAAAATTCGCTTTAGTATTGTAAGCGATAAATGTCGTTGTCTTACAAAACAAGATGAACATGGTATTTACTATCTAAATACTTACAATAATATTTATACTTTAGTTAAAGGTTCTGATGAATATAAAAAACCTTTGATTGAAGAATGTGATGAAGTAAGAGAGTTGATAGAAGTAATAAACATGTTGAAAGAAGAAATTGATACTCTTATTCCCAATGGTTCATGTCAAGAAACAATATAATGTTTATCATAAGAGAGGTACAACATACGATGATGTAAGAAAAGCTTATGAAGATACTTACGGTAAATCTAAATATATTAATATTTATCAACAAATAGATTCTCTAGCATTTGATGATATAGATATAGAAATAGACCGTTATCCTATTGTTAATGTAAATAGTTTTCATATTATTATAAAATCAAAAGAAGGATATGGTCTTCATAAATATATTACATCAAGTAACATAGTTACATGTTTTCCTATTCCTGATAAGGAACTTGATAAATATATTACTAATGCTAGATGTTTCTTTAATAAAACAAAACAATTAATTCAGAATTATGTTAGGAAGTCACAATAGTTTAACCTACTTACCATGTCGCAAGTGGTGGATGTATTTAATTAACTGGGCAGCTAAATGTCAAAGTAAAAATCTTTATGAACAATATCATAGTGGAGTTAGATATTTTGATATTAGAGTCAGGTTTGATAAAAAAGGAAAACCTGTAATCGCTCATGGTCTTGTAGAATACAAAGGTGTTGCAGAAAATTATATATGTATTCTTAATGAGATTGCTAAACATTATAAAGATAAAGTTTATGTAAGATTTGTTCTAGAGTTTAATAGAGAACCTAAAGATAGAATTAGTCAGGAAGCTTTTTTATCAAAATTTGTTCAAAATCTTATGAAAGAGTATTCTTATCTTATTTATGATTATATTATGTATAAATGGGATGAAAAAGTTATTGTTAGATATAGTATTAAAATAATATATCTATTTCATAGATATAGTAGTACTCTTGGATGGAAGAGATTTCTTTGGATTCCATATTGGTATGCTAAACTACATAATAAAAATCTTATGCGTACTTGGGATATTGAACTTAAAGATAAAGATAATAGAGTTTTAATATTAGATTTCGTATAATATGGCTTGGATTACAATGCTTAATTATGAAACAGGTACAATAGATTATCTTGAAACAGATGTTTGCTATGAAGATAATGCAGAAATAGAAGAATGTCTTATAGCTAATCATATTGACCCTGAGACAGTGGCTTATATGTCTACAGAAAGTAAGCCTTCAGTATATAATATTAATTTACAAGAAACAGAGGAGGTATTTATATGAGCGATGATTTTAAATGTTTTGTAGGACTTCATAAAGATGAAATTTATAAAGAAGTTGAAGTTAGAGATAAGAACAATAATGCTGTTGGCATTAATGTTGTACTTAAATGTACTAATTGTGGACGTATTAAATCTATATTTATTCCTACAGATATAGATTATGTTCAGAATAGTAGTACTCGTGTTAATCAAAAATAAATTACAATTATGAATATATTTGAAATACAAGAAGATTTACAAGCTTTGATAGATACTATTGAAGCTAATGGTGGTGAAGTAGATGATGAATTGAGTAATCAATTTGCTGCTACAAATAACGATTTTAAAGAGAAATGTCTAGCTTATGCTGAAGTAATTCAAACTCTTAATAATGACCTAGTTCTTATTAAAGAAGAGAAAGATAGACTTGATAGAGTTAAGAAACAAAAAGAAAGGTCTATTACATTTCTTAATAATATTCTAGTTTCAGCTATAGAAAGATTTGGTACTCCTGATAAGAAAGGCAAACGCTTTATTGATTATGGAACTAAGAAACTTTCTGTAAAAGAAACTAAAGTTGTTGAAACTAATGATAGTTTTATAGAATCATTAGTTTATAATCTTAAATCTGATTTAGGTTATAACAAAATTAATAACACTCTACATATAGCTAATAGTATAGATAAAGAAGCATTTGTAGATGAATGTAGGAATGTATATTGGGAAGAACCTGATGAAACTCAAAACATTTATGAAAGTGATTTGGATAATCTGATGGTAACAACTGAAGTTACAATTCCTCTTTCATCTATATTTAATGAAAAAGGTTATAAGTTTGTAGCAGATTGTGTTTCTGTTTCTCCTATGTATAAATTTAAAGGAAGTATTTCTAAACCTGATATTAAAAATATTATTGAGAATGGTGATAATACTAATCTTGGTAAAATAGTTATTAATAAGAAAGTAAATATTAAGTAATATGGCAAAGAATAGTTATATATTTGAAGTATCAGTAAAAGTTGCTGATGGTAATGTTCATTCATTTTCAACTGTTGGTGCAAACATTAATGATGTATATTATAACTTTAATGATAAAGTCTTTAATGGCAAACCTATAGAAATAATTCAAGTTACTCGTACTGATAAAGTAGTTGAAGGTTATACAATGAACTTGGAGTTAAATCCTGACTATAAGCCGACAGAGAGTAGTAAAGCGATAGAGCCTGACATGTTAGCTCCTATGGCTTCACCAGCTCCTACGCTTGCTCATGAGGGATAATAATACGTTGAACGATAAATCCTCCACAAGTCAAATAATAATGGCTTGTAGAGGATTTTTAAAAAATAAGATAAATAATATGAGTAAATATAATGTTAATGGTTTGCCTTGGAGAAGTGGTCTAGGTAAAGATGTAACTATGTGTGAAACTTCTGCTGAGGTTAATAAAGTAGCAGGTCTAGATTGGACTGTAGACAAATGTCCTCTAGTAGCTAAAATGCTTTTTGGTATAGGTCGTAATAATGAAATAGATGAAGATGCTTTTGCTCATAATGGTAAAATATATCGTGATTGTCCAAAAGCTTTTGCTACTTATAGAACTGATATTAACGAACCTCTTGGTATTGTTAAATCTCAATATGAAATAGTTCAAAACGCTGATGCTTTTAACTTCTTTGATGAAGCTATAGGTGAAGGTGGAGCTATTTGGGATAGAGCAGGATATTTTGGCTATGGTAATAAAGTATTTGTAACAGCTAAATTAAATATTAATACTGATGTTGAAGGTGACAAAATCAATAATTATTTGGTGTTTAGTAACAGTCATGATGGTAGTGGTTCTGTTAACATTCTTCTATCTCCTATTCGTGTTATATGTACGAATATGCTCAATGGTGCTTTGATGAAGAACGATTGTTATATTAGACTTAGACATACTAAGACTGTTAAAGAAAGACTTGAAATAGGAACACAAGTTCTTAAAGTTGCTTGCGAAAGAGCTAGAAGTGCTCAAGAGTTATATAGAGAAATGTCTAAAATCAAACTTGATGATGGTGCTGTAATAAAGTATCTAGCAGACATTAATCTTAATGACGAAGAACAAGAAAAGTTAATGTCTTATGATTCTAAACATGGATATGATAGATTAGTTAATAAAGAATATAGATGTCTTGAATCTACAGGAATAAGTACTCGTAAAGCTAATATAATATCTGGTATGTATGAATATTATAATGATGGTATTGGTCAAAAAGATATATATGGAAATGGTTGGGGAGCTTATAATGCAGTTACAGGTTTTTACTCTAATGTTGCTAATCTTGAAGGTGAAAAGCGTATGGAATCTCTTATTTGGGGTTCTGCTAATAACAATATGCTTAAAGCTGCAAACGAAGTAATGAAGCTAGCTATATGATGAATATAATTAAAACTCAATATAACCTTAGTGATGAAGTTTATGTTATAGATTTCTCTAGAGGAGTAGTTGCTAAAGGTTATGTTTCTAGGAAATTAATACAAGTAATATCTGATGAAGAAACATATGTTTTTCTAGATATTGAAGATGTTGATTCAAATCCTATTGTTCAACAAGTTAATGAAAACTTTGTTTTTAAAGCTAAAGATGAACTTAAAGAATGGGTTGAACATATAGTTGACTAGTTAACTATCTATACTAGTAATACTAACACCCCCGTAGAAGGGATATTGATGACTATAACTCCTACTACTATTTATATTAATGTTAATGTTATAATTGTTGTTCAAAGTGATACTAAAGCCAATAAAGGAGATATAACATCAAACATTCTTCTACGGGGGAACTAGTGTTACTAGTTATGATATTGATACTGGTGAAATAAATATTTAATTATATTTCGTCTATATAATGATAAATACTATATTTGTAATAGACAACTGGCTATATGATAAGTATATTATGGGAGCTAAGTGTTTGAGTATCAATATATTACAACAACAAAATGGGTGACTCTTCACCCTTTTTAGTTAAAGCAGGCTATATATAACACGTTTATTATATTTGTCTTATAACTAAATAATATATTTTGATATGAATGATTTAACTAATGAAGTTATTAAAGATAATATTGATTGCGGTTATAGTATCAATATTAAAAGATTGAAAATTAGAGATAAATCTGATGATGGTAAACAATATAGTAAAACTATATATTATATGGAAAATAAAAGTATAATAGATGATAAACTTCTAGAGATTATGGATAATGAAAATACTTATGTCCGTAAAGTTGTACGTTATATAGCTTTGAAAATACATTATAGTACCAATCATATATCTTTAAACTCTAATAAGATTGGTGATTATTTTGATTGTGATTCTTCTAATATTCGTAAAGGAATTAAAAGACTTGTAGAATTAGATGTTATAAGAAAACTTGATAATTATATCCCAAATAAAATACTTCCTAAAAACACTTATATTATAAATCACAATTATATTTATCATGGAAATATTAAAAAATTAAATAATGATATTATAGAACAAAGAACTAATATTCAAAATAATTAAACAATTAAACAAATGAGTAAATTAAGTAATTCTATAGCTAATGCTATAATTAATTATGTCAAAGGTCGTCATAGACTTCCTATTGATGGTGTACCTTCTAATGAGGACATGCTTCGTGAAGCACTTCATCAAGCTTTAGATTATGTCAATGTTAAGATTTATATTGACCCTGAAGCTAAAGCTAAAATTCCTGAGTATGCACATTATGAAAACGGACATGCTGTTGATGCTGCTTGCGATGTATGTTGTACATCTGTAGAAATCATGGAAGATGGTCGTATTAAATGTGGAACAGGTATTCATGTTGCACCTGAGGATAGAGATAAAGTTTCTCTTCATCCTAATTCTAGGATAACTAAAGCTGGTTTGGTTATAGCTAACTCTCCATGTACTGTTGATGAATCATATCGTGGTGAAATATTTGTAGTATTTAGAGCTATTGTTCCTTTCTCACAAGCTAAAAAGCCTGGAGTTGGTGACGTTATATGTCAACTTGAAACAATTCATGTTCGTGAAACAAGATTTATTCAAGTAGATAATCTTGAAGATTTAGGAACTACATCTAGAGGTGATGGCGGTTTTGGTTCTACAGCTAAATAAATTGTTAAACTAATAAATAAATTAATTATGAAAGATTTCGTTAAAAACCTTATTGAACAACATAAGTTTGCAACTGGTCAACTTAAAAGGATTGAAGAATGTATTGATAGTTGCAATGCTTTGAAAGGAGTAGCTAATGGAGAAGTATCACTCGATGAATATGCTGCTATAAAATATCAAAATAAAGTTCTGAGAGATTATATTTCTGTTCTTGAACTTAGACTTGAATACAATGATGTAATTATTACCGCAGATGGTAATTATTTTGAGAAAGTAGAAGATAAATCTGAAGAAGATGCTTAAACATGATGCTACACGTAATATAACAGTTCTAGTAATATCTGGTTGTATTGCTTGCGACATAGTTGTTCATAATATTAAAGAAGCAGTAATTTCTAATACTAAAATTCCTGTTAATATTAATATTAAGAATTATAAAGATTTAAGTCCTAGGACTCGTAAACAAATGAAACTTAAAGATTTTCCTACTGTTATATTTAGTAAAGATAAAACTGAAACATTTCGATTTAATGGTAGTACTGCTATTGCATGTATTAATCGTTATATTGATTTGTATCTGAAGTAAAGATTTGTTTGTTTTAATGGCACATCCTAATGGGCTTGATTGCTTGCGAAAGTAGTCAAGCCTTTATTATGAAAATCATTGTAGGCTTCACATGGCTTCGCCTGACAGCTTTAAATGCTTCAGATGAACAACATATCAAGAATGAGATTTGAAGCTCTTATACGAGATTTTCAACATGCAAAACAAAATTTTACATGCAGCTTCTGTTGGTTCGTGAGAATCTTCAGAAGCTTATTTTTTATAATCAACAAGACTACCAATAAGTGCAACAAAAAAGCTAGAGCAATCATCACGACTACTCTAGCTCACGACAATACCTAAAAACATTAATTATCCTAATCAATCTTTTTTACCTGTCACCATTTGAATAATTACTATTATGATAAAAGTCAAAAACATGAAAATGTATTTGTTGGAGTAAGAGGAATCGAACCTCTACTAAAAGAACCAAAATCTTTTGTACTACCGTTATACGATACTCCAATCCAATCAAAACAATTATAAAAGAACATTACGGTGTTCATTGGCACTGCAAATATACGAATTATAATTATATCTACAAGCATTATTAGATAATTATTTTGATAAATAGAAGAGTGTTAAGTAATAGCTAAAGGATTAGTATCATCAACACTCTTCTACGGGGGAGCTAGTTTATATTATTCACCTTTAAAAGCATCAGCAATACCTTTAACATTTATAATACTCAACATATTATCTCCAAGTTTATAATAACTATTTGATTGATTAAGTCCTACAAGATTACTATAAGAACGATAAATAGGAATTTGACGAGTAAGTTTAACTGCTAACTTGTTTTGTCCTCTATATCTACCTGTAGTATAATCCCATTCATAATCATCAGTCATTAAACCTTCTGCTATTATATTACAAGCATCAAGTATATCACTAGGCATTGTTAGAGAAGCAATAGGAGAACTCCAAAGTTTCTTAAACTCACCCGGAAGGAAAACAGGATTATACATCATAGATTGAGATGCTAGAGAATCAGCAGAATAAAGAGCTAGATTGGCAAACCAACTATCTTTAAGTTTATCATCATCCCAAGCCACACGTATAGCAATAGCAGTAAGAATTGCAGCTAGAGCACCACAAGCATCTTGCATACCACGTAATATAGCAGCTTGCTGATTATCATTCATAAGATTAAAGTTAAGTTTAGCGTTAAGAGCTAAATCAACATAATCTTTAATAAGATTTTGAGTAGCTTCTATAGTTTCACGTTGAGCTTCTGGCATTCTAGCAATAGCTTTATGTTTACGAATAGGAAGAGTAAGGAAATCATAAAGAGCTGGTCCACAACCAATAACATTAAAACCTCTTTCTTCATTATAATAACCTTTTCTACGCCAATGTTTAAGAATGCCTGGATATATATGTTTATGATATTGCATAACAAGACTTCCCCACCAATTCTTTTCTATTTGTGCAGCACTAAGTTTATCATAATTGCCATGAATCTCTTTGTTTACTGATATAACTTTACCTTTAAATTCAGCCATAAATCTAAGAGCATCAGAAACTTTTTTACCTTCAGCAATAGAATCTTTATCTAGTTGATTTAATATAGAACCTTCTTTAAAAGCAAGTTTGCCATTTTTAAGTTCAAGTTGCTCCATTATAGTTTTATGACTTTCAAATTCAGTTGTTGCTGTTTCTCTAAGCTTTTTACGTTCAGCAATAAACTTACGTTTCTCTGCATTATTAAGATAGATATTAGCAAACTCAGTAGTAAAGTCTCTTCTTCCCCAAATATAATCTTTAAGTTTATTATCGTCATGTTTTATATCATTAAGGAAAGAAGTAAATTTAGCTTCTAAGTCAGTACCTTGAATAATATTCTTTAAAGCTTCTTCATGACATTTATTTATATATTCCTGTAAAGTCATAGCTTTATACTTTAGTCTACCTTTATTTTCAGCATCAGGAACTTCTATTAGTCTATTAGAATACATCATGCTAAACATAGCACCATTTTGCATAAGGTCTTCACCCATACTATTAGGACTATACATAAAGTCTCTGAAATTTTTAAAAGCTTTAGCTTCAACACTTCCTTCAGGAGCATAATTCATAGCATCAAAATCAACAACATTCATAAACTTTCTTATAGCGTCAGCTAGAGTTGTAGATGTATCTTTACCTCTACCAGCAATAAAACTAGCTACACCTGCCATCCACATTTCTTTTCCTTTAATATAATCATTTTTGTTAAAGAACTCTCTAGCTATAGCTTCACCGATTATGGCTGTTTCACCAACAGTTATATTGCCAATACCACCAGTAATATTAAGCATCATAAATTTAGATGATGTAAGAGATTGAATAATGTTAGCAAATTTAGTATAGTTACCATTATTTTGTTTATATTGATTATAAAGAACTCTTCTCATCCAATTTTCAAACTGTTCAACTAGTTTATCATCTTTTGTTTGAGCATATCTAGGATTATCTTTATCTTTATTTATTTTAGTTAGATTATTAAATCCTAAAGTAGTCTTATAAACTTTAGTTCTAGCAAGCATATTTCTAGTATAATGAAGAATGTATTTATTGTCTTGAACAGCATTATAATGACAAGCTGCTTTAATAAATGACCTCATGACTTCATTAAAATCTCTATTAACAAGACTATTATGAATATCGTTTAATTCTTTTTCAGCAACTTCTTTTCTTTTATACCAAGCTTCTTTAGCTTTTTCATAAGCTTCTTCATCCCCTTCATAAGCAGCTTTTCTAGGTCTAGAATCTTCTAATTCTTTTTCTATTTCATAACTACGTTTGTTACGAAGTCTATCTATAAGCATAGGCATACCAGGAGTTACATCTTCGGTATAACTCATATCATCATACCATTCATCTCTAGAAGTTTTACCATAATCACTATAACCAACAGTTTCTTTTACTTGTTTTAACCACCATTGTTTATCATGTTCAGGTTCTTTTACTGATTGAACAAATTTACCTGTATTGAAATAATGTTTAGCTTGAGAAGTAGAAGCTAAATTTAAACACATATCTTTAAGATATGATTTTAATTCATCTTCATACTTATTTGTTTCAACAATATTATCATAAGTTGAATCATGTTCATAACCTAATTCATTGTCTTGTTCTTTAGTTCTATAATTATTTGCAGAATCAGTACCTGATACAAAATATTTATTTTTATATTCTTTTTTAGGTTCACTTTCTAATTGAGCAAATTTAGGTTGCCAACTACCATTATCAAGTTCATGTCTAACTCTAGTAGTTTGCCAAATACCAGTAGGTTGCATTTTATGAGTATAAGGATTATATACATGATTTCTTTTATACCACGCATTAAACTCTTCTTCACCTTTAGCTTTCATAGCTCTAAAAGTTTCATCATAATATGGAGTCTCTACAGTTTCAAGCCTATCATTAATAGTAGCTAAAGCTTTAGTTTTATCTTCCATTTCTTTAATAAGCTTTTCTTTTGCAGATTTACTTTTCTTTTTAAGATATTCTTCCATATCAACTTTAAGAGCACCATATAAATATCTATTAGGCTTCAAAGGAATAGATTCATCGTAAACAATATTACCAAGACTATCAGTTATAACTTCTCCTGATTTAGTAACTTTAGGAGTTTTCATAAGATTAACTCTTTGCCACCTACGATAATAGTTTTCTCCTTTAGATTCAGCTAAAGCTCTTTCAGCTTCAAAAGCAGTATGATTGTAATAATCAGTATCCACATACTTACGAATAAACCAAGCAATAGTTTTACCATTCGTAGATTCAACAGTTTTCTTAACACCAAGGAACAATGGTTGATAAGCATTATAAAGAGCATCAAGTTCATCTTCAGTCATCTTAGAAGTTTCTACTCTTTTAGTAGAACTACTATAATGTTTACGAAGTATATTATTAATGTTTTCTACAATAGCAAGATATTCTTTATTTGGAATACCATTTGCTTGCAAGTATTTATATACAGCAGTAGGATAAATCTCATTAACTTCTGGACCATTGCTTATAAGAATACGTTCAGAATAAGGTTCTCTTGTATTAATTTTAAGTTTACTCTCTAAATCTTTCCTTACTGCATCTTGTTCTTCTTCAGTAAATAATCTACCGTCAATTCTACCAAATTCATCTCTAACATTTTCTCCTTTGTTTTCATGCTTTTTTATGACAACTTTAGTTCTATTGTTATATGCTTTAAAACCTAAAACTTTATATGCTTCATTTAATTCTTCTTTTATTTCATCATCAACAACAAAAGAAGCATTATTTCTAAGCCATTCTTTAGCTGCTTTATATTCATCATTGTTTTCTAGCTGATAAGTTGAAGTAGTAATTCTACCATAATTATCACGCTTTTCAGCAGAATCTATAATAGCCAAACATTTATCAAGTTTATCTTCAAAACCAACTTTAGTAGTATGATTAATATATTTACTTCTTATTTCATTTCTATTAGTTAAGAATTTATCAAGAGCAGCAGCATCAGCATAATTGTTTAATCTAGCTTTTCTATAAACTTCAGGATTAACTATCTTATAATCTGTCATACCAGCATCTACCCATTTAGTACCAGGAATACCATAATCATAAGTAGGTTTAACATCCATTGTAGAATAATCGAATATGCTACGAAGATTATCTATTTGATTTCTTACTTTAGTTAATTCTTCTTCAAATTCAGGAGTTAAAACACCATTACTTCTTCTAGCATTAATATCTCTAATTTTATCATTTAATTTAACCCACTCAGAATATATTTCAATATGATTTTCAACTATTGGAGTTTCAGCATCATAAAGTTCTTGATAATATTCCTTGACAAATGGTTGATTAATATGGTCTATTTTAAATTTGTCATAAGCTCTTTTAGCTTTTATATAACTTTCAGGGTCATTTTGAATATTTTTTCTAGCTTCATTGTAATTCAAAAACAATTCTTTAATTGCAGGTCTAAGTTTATCATTATATGGATTTATAAAATTACCATTTTTACCAAATATTTTATCTTGGTCAATATTTAACCCTTCAGCTCTAGCTCTAGCATATATATCAGCAATTTTATTATCATAATCAGATAATAATCTTTCAGCTTGCATATCTTTAGCTCTAATATCAGCCATTACATTTTTAGTAACTATTTGTACAAGCTTGTTTCCACTATCTTGTAAATCTCCAATCCAAGCATCAAACCATGAAGTAGAATGAAAACCATCAAATATAGAAACCATATCATTTTGAAGCATAGGGTCATCACTAAGTTTAGCAAGAAAATCATTACCAAAACGATTCTCAGCTCTAGCTATAATACCATTTATTGAAAGCTCTCTAATAATATTTTGAATACTCTTTATATTATCTCTAACATTCTTGTTTTCAATTTCATCAAGATTAAAATCTAAAATATCAGAATATTTATCAGTTAAAGCTCTAGTTTCAAGAATAACTTTAAGGAAATCATTTCTTACTATATCGTTATTACGTATAATATCTACAACTTTAGAATCATCAATACTTAAATAATGTCCATCTTCATCTTTAACAAATTGATTAATTCTATCATTTAAATATTGAGATTTTGTTTTAACATATTGATAAATAGCATCATATATTTCATCTTGATGTTTTTCGTAATCATCTATAGTTTCTTTAATACCTTTATTTTCAATTCTATTTACTTGTTTTCCAGCATCTTTATCACCTTGTTCTTTTTGTTTTCTCATATTAGCTACAGCTTCTAATTCAAAATCTATGATTTTAGAAGCTTTATCTACATCATTAGCATCTACTTTTTTAGGTTTAACTACTCTTTTACAAACAACAGTGTTAGGCTTTGGTGTTATACCATCAGCTTTCATTCTGTTAACTTCACTGATAGTTTGACGTCTAAATATAAATTCTTCATTAACTTCATTACCTTCAGCATCAATATAACTTATAGTTTGCTTATTACCAAACTTATAATTAACCTTATTATATAGATAAAGATTTTGAATATTAAAAGGTTTAGGAGTTCTATCTAAAGCAAGATAAGTTTTACCAATTTTATTTATAGCATCTTCTGTTCCACCTTCTTCATATTTACCTGGTTTATTAATATCAAAAATAAATCTATTAGCTACTTTTTTAATATGAATATCAGAACGATAGTCAGCAGCCATATCGTTGAGTTCTTCAAGAGTTAGGAATTTTATACTTTCAGATTCAATATCATTGATTCTATTAATATATGCTTCATAGAAATCTCTAGAAGCAAACTTGTTGTTATCTTTAGTTGTACTAAATTCAGCAGATTCGTTTTCTTCTAGTTTATTAATAGGATAAGCAAATATTCTATCTCCTTGACGAGTTATTTTATAAAGATTTTGTCTTGTTACTTTATTACCATCTTCATCCTTACTATTAAATGTGAGTTCAACATAAGCGTTTTCAGTAAACAACCAACTATCATCTTTTGTAGAAGCGTCATTAATTAAACCATATTTAATAGCTAACTTCCTATCATTATTTGCTTTCTCAATAGATTTATCTAATTCTTTAATTTTATTTTTAATATTGTTACGTTTGTCTTGACTAAGTTCTTCATTAGCAAGAGCTTCTGTTAAAGTATATCTTTCATCTTCGTAAACTTCAGGATTTTGTAAATCCATATAAATAAGACCTCGACCTTTACGAGTTAATTCATCAACTAAAAGTTTTCCTTTTCTGACTTTGCTAACTGTTTTATGTTTGATAAAATTAGCACTAGAATGAGCACGAACATAATTTTCTGCAATATCAAAATTGCCAGCATAACTATTAAAACTATCTTTAATTTGATTTACAAGACTGTCAAAACTTCCATCAGCTTTAACAAAACTAGTACTATCTTTAAGTGCTCTATTTGTTATAATCTTATTAACAGCATTTCTTCTCATTTTAAATCCTTCAACAAGGAAAGAGTATTTTATAAGGTCAACTGCTGCCATTTTAATAAGAGGATTAGTACTATTAAAAACTTTATTATAAAGTATAAAGGCAGTTTCTATATCAGTAGCATCATCGTTAAACAAAATAGATTGTTTTGATTGTCCTTTTGTTCTAGCTTCATAAGCATTATAGAGATTGACTTTAAGACAACCAAATATACCACTATCAACAGAATTAAGTTGTAACCAAGCAACTTTTTGAGCAGGACTTAATTTACTAAATTTATCTACTTCTTCTTTAGTAGGTTCAGCTATATTTTCACATCTAAATGGAATATTTTGATTTCTATTATAACCAAATATTCTAATACGTTCATCTGCTTCAGTAGTATCACTATCTACAACTTGTCTCCACTTACCATCAATTAACTCCATTGTAGTAGGAAGTTTCATAAAGTCAGTATCATTATAAGTAGCATTAAGAATATATTGTTTAAAATCTTTATATTCTTTTTCAGTAATATGTCTATCAAAACTAAATTTATCTTCAAGACTAAATACTATGTTTTTAAACCAATCAGTTTCAGTTTCAAAAAGCATACTATTTATCTTAGTACTAGTAGCAGTAGAATACTTCAAGAAAGCAGCAAGAGACTTATAAGAAGAATCGCTAATATCAGATTTGATAAAATTATCTATATCAACATAAGGAACACCTGTTACTTGATTTATACTAACAATACCAGGATAAATACTTTCAAGCATACTTGCACTATCTTTCAAAAGTATTGGATGCTTACCTCTGTCAGTTTGAATCAATTCATTAATATCATCAAAAACTTTATTTGTTTGAAACAATGTTTGTTTAGCACCAAATCTATCAGGATTACATACTCTAGCAAGACTACCTATATGTTGAGCTAATTTATTAATATGATTATAAGCTAAAAGAACTCTTATATCAAACAATCCTTCTACGGGGGAGCTATAACCTTCAGTTCTTTTATTAATTCTATTATAAAGTTGACTATAATCTAACCATAGAGGATTTTTATTAACATCAAATTTAGTATCAAATTGAGTATTAACTTTTTCTAATACATAACTTATACTATCATCTTCTGTAACATCCAATCCCATATCCATAGCAACGGATTTAATTGCTTCTTCAATAGGTTTATTACTATCTTCTGAATAAATAGACTTATTAGCATTATAAGCATCAACTATTCTACGAATAGCAGGTTGCATAATAAAAGCAATAGCAGTATCATAATCTATACCAATATCAGGAAGAGTTTTATATACAGCAAAAGTAAAATCGTTTACATTTGGTATAGCACCTTCTTTCACAGCATCAAGAATATGAGCAGTTGTTTGAGAACTATAAGCGGTAAGAATTTTACCTGTTATATTTTTATTATCATAAGTATAACCTATAGTTGTATGAGTTATTCTAACTCTATGATTACCTAAGTCTTCAACATTATCAGTTCCAAAACGTTTTTTGTATGTTTCTAAATCATTTTCGTTATCATAATTATAAACAACATTAACGGCATACTCTTTACTAATAGTTGGTTTAACCTTGTTACATACTGAGTTAAATGTATCACGAGTTACACTAAAAGCTTTAAGTTTAGCACCAGACATAACATCTTCTTGATAAGCAGCTTGGTCCATAAAATCATAAGGACTTCTGTTATCACGAACAGTCTTAATTGGAGAATTAGCAATAAGTTTATTTCTAGCCTCAATTATATCATCAAAGTTAGAACGAGAAAGATTCTCTTCTAGAGAAGAATTATCTTTGAGTATTTCTTTAAAATCATCAAGAATACGATTATTTCTAGCTCTACGAGAATTAATTTTAGAAGCATCAGAATTAATAAATTCTTTGAAAGACATTAGACCAAGTTTCTTAGCTCTAGCTTCAAAATCAGCAAGTCTTTTTTGTTGAACTTCTTTAATTGCATTAGATTTCATTTGACGCATATATTTTCCATAGTTTTCAATACTATCACTCATAGCGTCATGAACTTCTAAGAAGTTTTCATCAGCTTCATCTAAAGTTGATTTATTTGTTCTAATATAATCAGCAACAAACTTTATCTGTTTAATATAATCTTCTCTGGTAAGTTTACCATTTTCTTGTCTAGTAACTGTTTGGTCAAAAGCAATATTAGCATCTTTAACTAATTGTTTGCTTTCATCAGATAGAGCCTCATAAGCTTCTTGTTCCTCTTTAGATAACTCTGCTCTACTTTTATCATCAGCTTCTTTTATATAATTAAGAGCTTCCTCAAATTGTTTTCTAGCACCTTTAGGGAGACGCTCTGTTTTTTCAACTCCTCTGTTAACATAATCAAAATAATCAAATACATCAGGATTTTCAACATAATCAATCTTCTGAATATGTTTATTTCTATCAAGTCTACTTTCATATTGAATACCATAAACAGAGTCAATATCAAAGTCAGAACCTGTTTGAGAAACCCAATCATTAGGAACAACAATAGTAGAACCACATCCGTCATCTATAAATCCTACTACTTTCATAATACAAACAGATTGCTTACCTTCAGTAGGAATACGATAACCTATAATTTCATCAAGTTTTGCATCTTGAAGTTGTTTAAGAAGTTCTTCGTCAGAATGAATATACTTTCCATCCTTATCTTTAGCGAAATTAAAATTAGCTTTAGGAAGCATAATTTCAATATAACGTTCTCCTTCAGGATGGTCTTCAGTTACAGGATGATAACGAAGTTCTTTAGAATAAGAAACTTCTTCTTTACCTGCCATCTTTTTGAATCCTACATTAGTAATCTGAGCTGCATGAAAACCTGGAAGAGTTTGTCTAGTAATACCTCTATTAAATACTGATTGAGCAATACTTTCTAGTTTGCTCATAGTATTAGAAAGTATAGCAGGCATTTCAGCATTAGGTCTTTTAGTAATATTATTTATAGCTTGATTTTTAACAAGAGTTACATAATCAATCATATTACTATCAAGACCCAATCTCATACATTCTTCTCTAAGTTTATTAAAGAAGACTTGATAATTAAGACCACTTATATTACCATCTTTATCAATCTTAATATTACCATTTTTATCAAGAGGGATATTTATTTCTCTACATATATCTTCAAAACTTTCATAAATATTAGCTTCATAATTATTAAAGAAATCATCACGAGTTGCAGCTAATGGAGTACCATCAACAATATTATCAATCATCTTTTTAAGAATCTGAATACCAGCTTTATTTTCAGCATCAAGATGTTGAGGAGTTTCTTGCTGAGTATAAAGATGATTATAATCATATTCTTCTATATAATCTTTAGCGTGAGCATTAAAATCATCGATATTCTTTTGAGTAAGTTCACCTGTTTCTTCATCAAACAGACTAAGAACTCTTGCTTTACCTGCTTTAGAAGTTTCTTCAGTATTCAATTGGTCAATACCATTTTCTTTCATCATATTGTAAACTTGTTCAAGTTGAGTACCTTTTATAAATCGAGGAACAAGAACAAACTCAGCATTTTTAATTTGACGAGGAGCAAATGTATTTGTATTCTTATCAAAATACATATCATAATAGAAGTTCTTTTGAACTTGAACAAAGTTATCCAATTCTTTAGCAGAAAGTTTTTCTCCATTCATTATCTTTTTGATAAGAGGAAGATGGTCTCTAAGTTGACCTCTACCTGCAACACGTCTAATCCATTCTTCAAAAGTAATATATGATTGAGCGTCATTAATTGTAGTTCCACTAAATCCACTCATAAGTTTTCTTGCAAAACTAACATCAAGATGAGCGTTTTTAACAAGGTCATGAACAAGACTTCCATCTTTATCTGTTAACTTATTGGTTGTATCTTCTGTATCAATCTTACATTCTTCAGATGTTGCTACAGTATTCTTAATAGTAACACCATTAAATTTGGTCATTTGTTTAACATTAAGACCTAAATCAGTAAGATATTTTTGAACATCAGGATTGTTAAGATAAGCTCCTTCTACAACTTTACTATCTTCTCTATAATCTTGACTATAATCAGCAAAACCATAAGGAACACCTGAAGCTTGACTTTCTTTAGCACGTTTAAGGAAAGTCTGAGTATCTTTATAAAACTTAGCATCACCTTCAAAAATATCATTAAAATTATAATAAGCAAGTCTATAATTAAGAGCAAAGTCATATATATTTTCATCACTATTCATAAGACCTGCAATATCAAGATTTCTAAACTGTTCAAATCTTTCTACTTGTTGATTAAGATAATGATTTATAAATTCATTAAGTTTCTCATTAAGTTTAGCTTCTTGAGCGTCTGTAAGATTAACAGTTATGTGACCTAGATTGTCAGTAGTATAATGAATAAATGAATCATTAGCACCCCCGTAGAAGAAATCCATTGTTTCATCTATTATATCTTGACCATAATTATGAATAGTTCCATCAGGGTCTGTAATACTAAATTTATCGTCTGTAAACAATCTACCTGTAAAATGCCAAGCACCTGTAGAATCTTTCTCTATAAAATGTTTATATCCTTTACCAACATGATAAACAGCATAAGCTTTTCTTGCAGATTCTTCATCAAGACCCCAACCTTCTTTAAATTTAGGGTCTCCTGTTTTAACACCTTCAGGTTTAACTTCATTTTCAGTCCATAGTATTATCTTACCTTCATCATCTGTTTGAAACCAATTATTTATAGCATTAGCCATATCAGTAAGTTCTTGAATAAAAACGTTACGATATTGAGCATATAGAGGATGATTTGTATTAAGTTTACGTTTAATTTCTACGCCATTAATATTACCTTCTTTATAAGCTTTCCTTAATATAGCAGATTTAATAGAAGAGGTAATATTGATTGAATTTATATCTCCAACAATACTAGCGGTAGCATTATCGATATAACTTCTACCATAACTATCATATTTAAGTTTACCTCTTATTATATATCTAGTTTCGTTACCAGCTTCATCTTTATATAAATATCCTGCTGAAACTATATCTCCTTCTTTAACATTATAACCTTCTAGAATATTATTAGGATAAACACGTCTATTTCTAATTCTATTAGATTGTAAATCACTAATCATTCTATTATAATCTTTCTTAGAAGAAACATCAGTAAATTGACTAAGTTGTTCTTTACTATAATTGTTTTCAACTTTAGAAAGTTTATCTAATTCTTTGTTAACTTCATTAGAAACTTCAGAACTATTTTCTACAATAAGAAGTTTTCCGTATTTAGAATCATTATAATTATATCTAGCACTACGAACTATAAAGTTTTTAGGAGCATCAGAAGGAATACGCATAAAATATTGAGCAAAAGGAAGTTTTTCTTCAGCTCCTGAATAATCTTTCTCACAATTAAAATAATTAGCAAATGCAGTATAAACATAATCACCTTGAGACATACCTGAATAAAGAACATTCTCTTCAGTGTTAGGATTACCTGCTCCATTAAACAAAGAAATAGATATTAGTTGACTAGCATAAGTAGTAGGAACATACTTACCATTTTCATTTCTGAAAAGACCATAATTAATTATATTGTTTTTGCTATCACGTTTTTCAACGAGAATATTACTAAGATTATATTGATTACCTTGAAATTTATAATCACCCCAATTTTGAAGGTCTTTATTTATTTTTCCTTCATAATTACTACTATTAAGAACATTCATTAATTCAGTAATCAAAGAACTATTAATTATATCAGAACTTTGATTACCAACAGCATTTTTAGAATTAAATTCCAATCTTGTAGTAGAATAAGCAGCTAATGCATTAGCAAGATATATTGTTTGATTTATAGCTTTAGTAGATATAACATCATCAAAAGGTAAAGGATTATTAGTTTCATTTTTTTTATTATCTTCTTCTACTATATCATTTTGTTCTTTATTTTTCTGAGATTCAATAGCACCTTTAACAGTATCTTCAAGTATAAGTTTAATAACTCTCATGTTATCAACTACACTTGTTTGATTGTTAATCTTATTAACTCGAATATAATTTTCAATAGCTGTTTTATCCATAGAAGGATAATAATATTTTAATTGAGTTGTAAGTTTTTCAACTATATCATTATATGTAGCTTGAGCAACAAGACTATCTTTATTTTTTCTAGTTAATCTATTATATTTTTCAATAAGTGTATCTACTTTATTAAGAACACTTGATACTCCAGATGTTTCTACAGTAAATATAGTATGTTTAATATCATTTTGAAAATCAAATCTAATAGTTTGAATCCTGTTACTTTTCTTATTAGATTGAATTGGAGCAACGTTGCCTTCAACATCTATTCTAGTTTCAGTTTTAGGCATTATTGTTTTAACAAAGTCACGTCTAAACTTAATAGCAATATCTCTATTTTTATCAAGCATTTCAGCAAGAATCTGTAGTCCTCTAAGTTCAGAGTTTTTATTAGCAATATCTTTAATAGATTGTATAAAAGAATCTAGATTTGTTCTATCTATACCACTAATTAAAGATGTACTAACTAGTTTAGAATCTATAAAATCAATGCTTCCAAAAGGATTACTTCTATCATATTGAGGTTTACTTTTACTATCTTGTTCTATAGATATTACTTTGGGTATAGTTGCAAGTATAGATTTAACATCAAGGTCATAGGATTTCATAAAATTACTACTCATTCCACTATTATCATCCCATCTAGCAGTAGTTCCATCTATATCGTATTCTTTAGTTAAATCATCAGCATCTTCATCGCTAACTTCTCCATTTACTATCTCTTCAAGACCTGAATCATAATTAATATCTTCGTCTAAAGTAGATTTACTATCAAATCTAAGTTCTCCAAGTCTAGAATCAGTATTAATAACTTTATTAAAGAAATTAATTTTATCAGTACTCATTTCTCTATAGATAGCAAATGTATTTCTAATAGAATCATCAGATTCTGAAAGTTCTCTAGCTATTTTATTAAGATGTCTACCATCCATAGGTTTAAGTTCTTCAAATATAGCATCTTTATTAGCTTTTGTAACTTCTAAACCTCTAACTTCACAAATCATTCCAGCTAGAACTTTACGTGTCATATTGATACATCTATCTGCGTAATAGTTCAATCTATCTTCTTTATGTTCATCAAGTTTACCTTTGATTAAATCAGATTGATAAAATGAAAGAAATTTATTAGCAGCAAATCTAGTACTAAATATTTTAGCATCAGTATTAACATAACCATAAGCTGTTACTTGTTTATCAAATTCTTTATCTTCAGATTGATAGTTAACATCAAAACGTTTAGAATTGTAATAATCAAGCATAACTTTAGCTTCTTCTTTTGGTGTAAGATTTTTATAACGAGATAAGTAAGTTTCAAACTCATCAGTATATTTACTATCTTTAGTCCCATCATAAATAAGACTAGCTATAGCAACAAACTTACCATAATCATTAGATAGTTTCTTTTTGAGAGCCGTGCCACTCTCTGTTTCTGCAAACTTAGCAGCAATTAAATTACAATTGTTCATATTAGTTTATTATTAAATTAAACATTAGGTCTAAGACCATGATTTATTTTATTTCTTGTTTATTTGACTTAAAATAAAGCCATCTGAGCGATTCAAATGGCTTTAGTGATTAATCTATCGACATACTATTTCTAGTTCACCTGAAGCAATCCTAGAGGTTACTGTGGCTCTTTCCTGTAACGGAACATCCTCCAAAGCAGCAGTTAATGACGGATATTCTCTGATTATACTAAACATATCTTCATCGTCATCTTCAGTAGATTCTTCATTATAAGTAGTATTTAAATTATTATCATTATCCTCTTCAGAAACTTGAACAGGTTCTTCTTCTGTTTTCGTAACTTCAGGTTCTGTTTCAGTTGTAGATTGTTCATTAGTTGAATCATCTTCTACGGGAGTTTTAGTTGTAGAAGTTGTACTATTAGAACTATTTGAAGTAGTATCAGTTTTAGCTTTCTTAAATACTTCTCCAAGTATATTAAATTCTTTAGCTCTAAGACTATTATCAGCAATGTCAAAGTTAAACAATTTAGATATAAATTGCATTATTCTTTGCCATAAAGTTTTAGCTTTTCCAACTTCTTCACCTTCAACTTTAACATGATTCATATAAGATGCTAAAGCTGAACTAGTTAGAGATTCAACTACAAATTCTTCAAGTTTAAATTCAGAATTAGATATATCAGAATATCTTAAATCAATAAGAAACCTTTTTAATTCATTGGCTGTTTTATCATCAAGATTATAATCTCTCCTCTCATTAACAGCAGCTATATTACCTGACTCTATATCAACTAAATCAAGTTCACTTTCTCTAAGAAAATCATCATAAACAGATTGAAGATTTCTTTTTATCTTTTTACCTTGATTAGTAGAAAGTTTAGTATGAAGTCTTTCATGAATCAATATTCTAGCAGCTCTATTTCCACCACCTTTATTGGCATCGGTAGCAATATCTATAAATTCATCACCTATTATAATTTCATGACTTTTACCTTTATTTATAGCTACAGCTTCTTCATTTAATTCTTTAAGACCTTTATCGTCATAAGTTACTTTAGCAGGAAATACTTCATTAAGAAGAATATTGTTTTTATTCTTTTCAATAATATCAGAAACTTCTTTAGTTGCTAGAGATTTAACTATATCAAGACCTTGAGTTTCACTATCAGATTTAGTAATATCTTGAACAAGCTTCTTTGTAGCTTCAAATCTAGTAGATTTATTAAAAGGCTGATTATCCCCTTCTACGGGGGTGCTAGTTTCATCAGTATCAACTCTATTACTTAAAGCAGTTATACCAAAACCAGCATTAAATTGATTTCTAATACCTTTATCTCTATAATTACTACTATTTTCTTGGTCAAGATTAACTCTTACTAAATTATTACTTATAATAAAATCATTATAACTTTCAGCATTGGTATGAAAACCAGGAATATTTTTATAAGCAGGTATATCAATACTAAATTTACCTTTTTCTACATGAACAAAACTATTGTGAATAAGAATATTAGAATTATTATCACTTTCAATAAGAGTTCTATTTATATTAAATCTAATATTATCTTTAATTATTTGTCTAAGTTTATCACCTACTTCATTAAATTTATAATTAACTTCTTTACCACCTTGTTTTTCAACAAATGGAATTAAATCAGGAATTGGAGTTCCATTAGTTCCTTTTCTATAAAATGTAAATCCAACTTTGTACCCATAGTTAATATAATAAGTTCCACTATTATCTTGACCAAATGTAATACCATTAAACAAACCTTGATTACTTACATTAAAAGCGGTGTTTATAAAGTTTCTAAGTTCGTTCCAATCTTCAGGAGATTGAACATTTTCTATTCTAGCAACAAGTTGTTCAACAACAGTATTTACAAGTTTATCAAACATTTGACTTCTTGGAATAGAAACTTCTTTTCCTTTTCTAATATAACTTCCTTGACTATAATGTAATGGAAAAGCTTGAATATAATCAATAGTTCCATTTTGATTTTCTATAGTCATATAAGTTTGTCCATTTCTAGAACTATAACCACTTGTAGAACTACGACCACTTGATATAACATTTCCTCCACCAGTTCCAACACTTATTCTAGCAGAAACATTAGGTGATAAAGCTGATTGAATTGGAATAGCAACTTTTTCTGTAGAATAAACGTTTCCTTCAGAATCAGTTTCATTTCTATCAGTAGCTCTAATTATTTCTCCACTATTTATAGTATTTATTAGATAAGTAATATCAGGTTTGTTTACTAAATCAAGAACTTGATTACATTGGCTTCTAAGTTTATCATACCATTCATCAAAGCTACTAGAAACCACATCACCATCTTTAGCCAAATCTGCATTATATTTCCAAAGTTTACTAAGACCTTCTAAAGCTCGCTTATAAGTAATACGATTATTGTCTACTGACAAATAACCAACTCTAATAGCTTCTTTAATCAAAGGATGATTTTGAAAAGCTTTAATATCATCTTTAG
>ERZ1034925.113-NODE-113-length-45907-cov-9.415751_pt1 | contig 45907 bp, 45 predicted proteins | sample MGYA00520687_ERZ1034925 | MGnify/ENA primary metagenome ERZ1034925 (study PRJEB33766, sample SAMN09781758) | gut metagenome | biome: gut microbiome | host: Homo sapiens | place: Madagascar | study: EMG produced TPA metagenomics assembly of the PRJNA485056 data set... | reverse complement strand
AATCATACAAAAGGGAGAGATGTATGCTTATTTTAGAAGACTTGAAAGAAATTAATGACGTAATAAAAGAACTTGCAGAGTTTGTTCAAAACGATGAAACTGTTAAACCTGATTTTGAAGAATATATTAGAACCGTAAACGGAATGAACTTTCAATCCGCTTGTTTTAACTATATTTTTGAGAGAAATCTTAATCACAAAAGCATTTTGACATTGTTTTTGGAAAACTCTAAAAAGCTACCGGCTTCTACTAAAAAAATTGTGAAAGCTTTGATGAATTCAATGTCGTCAATATTTGAAGTCAAAAGAGTCTTACAGAACGGTTTTGATTTGAACAATATTATTAACGAAAAAACTTATGGGGTTATTTCGCTTGTAAAAATGACATCTTTCAGAGGAATTGGTGCCGGTCAATACGTTGTTGCAAGAATTTTCAAGTTTGAAAAAGCTTACTATTTGTTAGAAATTTCTGGTGTTTTGCCTTCTTCAAGAAAAGATGATGCATTGAGATATTCTGTTGCAAAAATTATCCAAAACCCAGAACTTGTCTACCTTGACAATCCTGCAAAGCAAAAAGAAATTGAAAAAGAAGTAAAAGATATTTATGACAAATTTATTGAATTTTTTGGCAAAGATGAAATTGTAACAACAAATAAGTTTGCAGATGACTTGATTGGTGCATTCAATGATTTTGCAGAAGGTGGCGAAAAGGTTGAATTTCAGGATAAAATCCAGCTTCCTGAGTGTTATAAATTTTTTGATGTTTCAGAATTCAACAATTCTTATGAAAACTTCTTAGAAAATTCGTTGGGAGGATTTTCTTCTCACAAGGAAACTTATGATGTCGGAATTGTTTTTGACAAAGAGTTGGGACTTTACGCAGTACCGTTTTTTGAAACTTTTAATAAGGTTTTTGAAGATCCTGAGAAAATTGAAAATGCTAAAGCTTGTGTTCAATTTTTCTTAGAAAACGATAAGTTTTCTGCAAATATTATCAAGCGTGTTGCGGAACGTCATGAAAACTTTATGGAAGTTGTAAATAAGTTTTTAGGCACAAATTACAGTTTTGATGAGCTTTTAGGACATTACAAGTCAAGATATTTGGAAAACAAAATTTTCTCATCAACTACTGTTTTGTACAAGTCTAAGGCGTTTTCAAAAACTTTGGGTATAATCGAAGAAGATATTGAAAAACCAGAACTTGACGGTGTAGATTTGAGCAAAGTTGGCAGAAACGATCCTTGTCCATGCGGTAGTGGAAAGAAATTCAAAAAATGCTGTGGTGCAAATTTGTAATTAGCGCATTGGAGTATTCGTTTTTATAATTAAATTCTTAATAAAATGAAAATAGAAGCTATGTAATGCCTCTCTCCCTTGATTGGGGAGAGAAGGAGAGTGGGTGAATGGCTACATTATAGCAAGTTACAAAAATAAATTTTTTGTAACAGTAACTTTTGGACTTTGAGCTTCTTATATAGTATTATTGTCGGCATATCAATGCCGACCTACTGCTGTCTTTTTAAATGTTGACTAAAGTAGTTGCAAGAATGACATGAATTGCGAAAAATTAACAAAAATAACTTCTATGTAACTGTCACTCCGGACTGCGATCCGGAGTCTATTCCAGATTTTAAATAGCAAGAATTTTTCTCTTTTTATTCTGCTAAAACCTTGTTCACAATATCTTGTGCAGAGATTTTCAAACAATCCAATTTTTCGCAAGTTGTTTGTCTATAAGTCCAAAGACAAGGTTTTATAGGGCATTTGTCATTCGCTTTAACTGCAGTGACAAGTTCTGATTGCGGTATTAAAACTTTATCGTCAGTTGGCCCAAAAATTACATAAGTTCTTGTTTTCATCGCAACTGCGACATGCAAAGGTGCAGAATCTGAACAAATAAACTTTTCTGCTTGCCCGATTAGAATTGCTAAGTCTTTTAAACTTTTGGTTTTGCCATAAAGATTTGTAAAATTAGGTGAATTTACAAATTCTGGTGAGGCTGATAACTGCTCCAAAATCTTTGCAATAACTTCATTATCGTCAGGTCCACCGGCAAGCATAACGTGTTTGCCTTGTGCAAGAAGCAATTCGACTACATTTGCCCAAACTTCAGCTCCGATAGTCTTAACCATGCCCTTGTTTACGCTCATTTTGCTTACTCCTGGGTGAATAAGAACGGAATTTGTGATTTTTTCTTGTGCAGGAACATTAATTTCCGGTAACTCTGTTTTATAGTTCGTAATCGGTGAAATCAAGTCGTGATACATTGCACAGGCATATTGATTTTTATTTAGCGGAACAGCTTTGGTCAACAAAATTTGGCTCAATTTTCCTGTATCATACCCGTAACGCTTTTTTATCCCCATAAGTGTCAATAAGATACTAATCAACTTGTTGCCACCTGATGAAATCACCATGTCAAAGTGCCCTTTTCGTGCCCAAAATACAAGTTTTAAAAGTTCTGCGTACTTGTTTTTGCCTTTTACATCAATCAGAAACAAGTCGTCAATAATGTCTGTCAAATCCTTTACACTCTTGCTTCTCGGCTCAAGTGCAAGAGTTATTTTTGAGTTTGGAAATTCTTTTTTTAAAGATATAAGTGTTGGGAGAAAAAATATTTCGTCACCAATTCCGCCAAAATTTATTGCTAATATGTTCATAAACAAATTATATAACAAAAAGATTTTTTGTAGTATTATAAGCCTATGGTAAATAAAGTTACAACTGCAACCGTAATAGGGCTTGATGCATATAATGTGTCGGTGGAAACTGATGTATTGAACGGAATTCCGGCGTTTTCAATCGTTGGGTTACCTGATACGGCAATAAATGAGGCTCGTGACAGAGTTCGTTCTGCAATTAAAAACTCTGGCTTTACATTCCCAGCTAAAAAGGTTGTAATCAATCTTGCGCCGGCGGATTTGAAGAAAGAAGGTTCAATTTTCGATCTCCCGATTGCAGTCGGACTTCTTGTGGAAGAAGAGGTTTTGGCTGAGGAAAAACTCAAAGATTTTGCTTTTATCGGCGAACTTTCTCTGGATGGCTCTTTGCGAGGTGTGATGGGTGTTTTACCATTGATTTTAGGTTTAAAATCACATGGTATAAAAAATGTTTTTGTTCCGAAAATTAATGCGTCAGAAGCTGCTCTTGCCGGTGATGTCAATATTTTTGGGGTAAATTGTCTTTGTGACGTCGTTAATCATTTTGCGGATTCAAAAATTACACCGACTACAATTGATATCCAAAACTATTTGGAAGAAGGTGCAAAGCAAGATTATCTCTACGATTTTAAAGATGTAAAAGGTCAACAAAAAGCGAAAAAAGCACTGGAAATTGCAGCCGGAGGTGGGCATAATATGCTTATGATTGGCTCCCCTGGGTCTGGGAAAACGCTTATGGCAAAGTGTTTTGCATCAATTTTGCCACCATTGGAACTTCAAGAAGCGCTTGAATTGACAAAGATTTACAGTATTTCTGGGCTTTTGTCGCCAGATGAGCCACTTATGACAAAACGACCATTCCGTGCAGTTCACCACACGGCTTCTGCAAACGGAATTATTGGTGGTGGTACAATGCCAAAACCTGGGGAAATTACGCTTGCGCACCGTGGAGTTTTGTTTTTGGACGAAATGGTTGAGTTTCCACGGAATGTTTTGGAGGTTCTCAGACAACCGCTTGAAGATGGTGAAATTGTTATTTCAAGGGCCAAGCATTCGATTAAATATCCTGCAAAATTTATGCTTTTAGGGGCGATGAATCCTTGTCCTTGTGGATATTTGGGCGACAAGCAAAAACAGTGTACTTGTTCAGAATTCCAGATAAGCCGCTACCAATCAAGACTTTCTGGTCCGTTGCTTGATAGAATTGATTTGCAAGTGGAAGTTCCTCGTTTGACATCAGAAGAGTTATTGAATATAGAACCGGCGACTGAATCTTCGGCTGATATTCGAAAACGTGTTATAAAGGCTCGAAAAATTCAGGCTGAACGCTACAAAAACGATGGGATTTTGACGAACTCAGAATTAACATCAAAACTAATCAAAAAATATTGTCAAATCGATGCTCAATCGGCAGCTTTGCTAAAAACAGCGATTGTTAAATATCAACTCTCGGGCAGACGTTACTTGCGGATTTGGATAGTTCTGAAAATATCAAGCAAATTCACCTTATGCAGGCTTTGCAATACAGAATGTCTAATTTCCTGTCAAATTAAAAAATCCGGCAACGAGTCCGACAAGTGCTGATACCGCAATATAAAACAGAGGATCACGTTTTTCTCTGATGCTTGCGATGAAAAGTCCGATTAGCAAAAACATTCCGAAAAAGTTAATATTGTTTATGAACATATCAACGCCAACTGCAGCCAAAAGCCCACAACCAGCCGGTTTTAAGGTGTAAATTACGGATTGGACATATTTGTTTTCTTTAAATTTGTCCAAAAGCTTGGAAATGATGATTATCAAGATTAAAGATGGAAGCATAACAGCGGTTGTTGCGACAAACGCACCGGAAATTCCGCCAGTTGTAAAACCCGCAAAAGTCGCTACATTCACACCGATTGGCCCTGGGGTGATTGATGATACGGCAATCATATCGGCTAATTGCTTTGTGGTATACCATTTTTGAACATCTGCTATATGGTACAAAAACGGCAATGTTGCATAGCCTCCGCCATAAGAAAATAGTCCGATATGGAAAAATTCTAAAAACAATTTTAAATATATCAGCATTATTTTTTGCCTCCATATTCAATATTTTTCTGAACTTGTAGCCACAAGCCGATGAAAATTGCAAGGATTATAAGTCCAGCAGGCGGTGCCTTAAACACTCCGGACAAGATGAATGTGAGAAAAAACATTCCGCATGAAAACTTGTCTACGACGCTTTTTCTCCACATTTCTTTCACCGCAAGATAAATCAAAATCATAACCGCAATTCCGACACCCCAAAAGATGCTTTGGACAAATTGCATTTTTACAACTTGCTCTAAAATTCTCGCAATAATGATTATGGAAACAAAAGCCGGCATTACAAGCCCAATTGTTGCCGTGAAAGCTCCGGCTGTTCCTCTGAGTCTGTAACCTGTGAACATTGCAGTGTTTGCGGCAATAATCCCCGGAACACTTTGGCTTAGTGCGTAATATTCGCACAACGTGTCGTCGTCAATCCAATGCTTTTTGTCAACGAGCTCTGATTGCAAAAGTGGCAAAATTACGTATCCCCCGCCGAGTAGCAAGGTTCCGACTTTGAAAAATGTTTTGAAAATCTGGTATAACGATTTTTCCATAAGTTAATTATACAATAAACAAAATATTACCTAGTTGGTATACAAATCGCTTTAGCTATTCTAGTCATTCTGAAAGCATAGAAGATTAGCCTGAACGATTAGTGAAGGCTTAATATTCTTGCTATTCAGAATCTATTATCCAATAAAATAGACTCCGGATTGCAGTCCGGAGTGACAGTTTCAGAGTGAAAAATTTCACTTAACACAATTTTTGTCAATAAATTAATCCCTACAAATAAATATTTTTCAAATGTTCAATTTTAATCTCTGGTTTTAGGGTAATTCCGATTACGTCAATTCGAAAATCTTTGACTTTGTGTTCCGCCAAATAATATTGAACACCTTGTTTGATATGTTCATATTTTGTTTTCGTAATCGCTTCTGTCGGAGTGCCAAAAGCCACTGTGGTACGAGTTTTTACTTCAACAAAAACAACTGTCTTTTTGTATTGTGCAATAATATCAATTTCGCAAAATCTGGAATAGTGCTTGTTGCGCTCCAAAATTTTATAGCCGTTTCTTTCTAAGAACCGACAAGCCAAGTCCTCACCTGCGTTTCCACGTTTTTTGTTATCCATTATTGCTTAATTGTTCCTCGTGCAAATTTTGTAACATCATTTAGTGCTGAAACCCACTCTGGAGTGCAGTTTTTGCTCCAACGAGAAGGGCAAATATCTATTCCACCACGTCTTGTGTATAACGCGCAAACAAAAAGCTCATCGCCTTCGTCAAGCAAGTCATAGAGCCTTTTGAAAATCATTTCGCAACACTCTTCATGGAAATGAAATTCTGAGCGAAATGATGTCAGGTATTTTACAAGATTTCCTTCTTTTATGTGTTTTTTTGATTTGTAGTATAAGAACAAATCGCCAAAATCCGGCTGGTGCGTGACTCTACAGTTTGAACGCAGCGAATCGAAAGTTAAAAAATATTCCTTCGTTTCATTTGTTTGCTCTATCGTTAAAACTTCCGGAGCTTCTTTAAATTTGTCAATTTTCAGCTCTTTTTCATCGACAAATTGCATAATGTTTTGAAAATTCTCGAAAATGTTGATTTTAGCTGTATTATTGTCTATAAAATTGGCTTCAACTTGGGTTTGAAGTCGTTCAGACAAATCATGTTCAATCTTGTTTTTGCAAATTTCAAGACACTCTTTAATAGAGTTGCCAAATCTGCTCATATTAAAAGAATTCAGGTATAATTTTAAAGATTTTGATTCGACCAAAAATTTGCTATTTGGAGAATATTTCAACTTCAATAGTCTTGTGACGGGCACGCCGTTTTTGCTCATTGCGGAAAATTCGTAAGCGTGCCAAATATCCCAGCCAATGAATGGAAGGGCTTTACTGTTCAAATTATATTGTTTTCGATTTTCTTCTCTCGGAATAGCAACCAAAAGCGAAGGATCGTAATTTTCGCTCCCAGCAACTTTTTTGCCTAAAAATTTTGATGCAATTTCGTCTGTTTTCATAAGTGTAGTTTAGCATGAAAATATAAAAAAATAGCAGACCTTGTGTTAAGATTTGCCATTTTAAATTGATTTTTTCTGTGTTTTTATTTTTTGCCAATATTGATAAAAGGAACAGAGCCGCCAAGCATATATTCAGGAAGCTTTCCGTCCCATTTTTGTACAGCTTCATATTCAACAAGGTTTTTGTTCTGTGTTAAGGCGTGAGCACGGATTGACATTGATTTTGCCTCTGCTTCTGCTGATTTAAAATCATCTTGTTGTTTGATTTTTGCTACATTTGTACAGACTCTGTGAGAAGTTTATAATGTCAAGCTGAGCTAATTTGTTCTTATTGTATAAAGGACTTAGTGTTCTAGTGGCTTTTATTGTAAAGATTATTTTAAAATTTCCATAAAAAATGTGTTTGTGATACAATATTAGCAACAGCTTAGACTTGGAAGAGAAAGGGATTGAAATGAGCAATCAACAAAATATGTTTGCAGATGGGAAAATCGTTCCTGTTAATATCAGAGAAGAGATGAAACGTTCATATATCGACTATGCGATGAGTGTAATTGTCGGACGTGCACTGCCGGATGTTAGAGATGGCTTGAAACCGGTACACAGACGTATTTTGTATGCTATGAACGAACTTGGCATGACGCCCGACAAGCCGTTTAAGAAATGTGCCCGTATTGTTGGTGAAGTTCTTGGTAAATATCACCCACACGGTGATACAGCGGTTTATGAAGCTTTGGTTCGTATGGCACAAGATTTCTCTACAAGGTATTTGACAGTTGACGGTCACGGAAACTTTGGTTCTGTCGACGGTGACGGTGCAGCCGCAATGAGGTATACAGAGGCAAGAATGCATAAGATTACTCAGTCTATGCTTGCTGATATTGATTGCGAAACAGTTGAATTTGAACCGAACTTTGACGGTTCGTTGCAAGAACCGTCTGTTTTGCCGGTAAGACTTCCAATGCTTTTGTTGAACGGTTGTTCAGGTATCGCTGTTGGTATGGCAACAAATATTCCGCCTCATAACCTTTGCGAAATCGTTGACGGTACAATTGCATTGATTGACAATCCGAATATTTCTATTCCGGAATTGATGGAATATGTAAAAGGTCCTGACTTCCCGACTGCCGCAACAATTATCGGTTTGAACGATATTAAACAGGCTTATGAAACAGGTCGTGGCTCTATTAAAATGCAAGCTGTTGCAAATTTTGAAGAAATTGCAGGAGGAAACGGTCGTCAAACTCGTACAGCAATCGTTGTAACCGAAATTCCTTATCAGGTAAACAAAGCAGCTTTGATTGAAAAAATTGCTGAACTTGTTAAAGATCAAAGAATTACCGGTATTTCTGACATTCGTGATGAATCCGACAGAGAAGGTATGCGTATTGTAATCGAACTTAAACGTGATGCAAAACCTGATGTTGTTAAAAATAATTTGTTCAAGTTCACTCAATTAGCAACTACTTTTGGTGTAAATATGCTTGCACTTTGTGGCAAACAGCCTAGATTGATGAACTTGTTTGAAGTTCTTTCAGAATTCGTTGAACACAGGGTTGAAATTGTTACAAGACGTACAATTTTCTTCTTGAAAAAGGCAAAAATCAGAGCTCATATTTTGGCAGGTTTGATTATTGCGTTGGGTTCAATTGATGAAGTTATTGAACTTATCAAAAAATCTAAAACTACAGATGATGCAAGAACCGGTTTGATGAGCAGATTTGGACTTGATGTTGACCAATCTAATGCGATTTTGGAAATGCAATTGAGAAGATTGACAGGATTGGAACAAGACAAGGTTAAAGCTGAGTACGACGAACTTGTTAAGAAAATTGCTGAATACGAAGAAATTCTTGCAAGCCGTCAAAAAATTCTTGATATCATCAAAAAAGAATTGCTTGAGGACAAAGAAAAATACGGCGACGACAGAAAAACTCAAATCTTGCCGGAGCAAGGCGAAGTTACAATTGAGGACTTGACACCAAATACTCCAATGGCAGTATTTATCACTCACCAAGGATATTTGAAACGTATTTCTCTTGATACTTTTGAACGTCAAAACCGTGCAACTCGTGGTAAATCAGGTATTAAAACTAAGGAAGATGACGATATTCAACACTTCTTTACAGCAATGATGCATGACAAAGTATTGTTCTTCTCATCTAAGGGAACTGTTTATAGCTTGAGCGTTTACGACTTCCCAGAAGGAGGACGTCAGTCTAAGGGCTTGCCGATTGTAAATGTTCTTCCAATCGATCAAGATGAAAGAATTACGGCAGTTGTTCCTGTAAGCAACTTCTCACACGATTTGAACTTGATTATGTTGACTAAGAAGGGATATATTAAACGTATCGAATTAGACAACTTCTCAAATATCAGAAGAAACGGTATTATCGCAATCGGTTTGGAAGACGGCGATGAACTTAACTGGGTAAAACTTGCTTCAGCAAGAGATGAAATCATTATCGGAACATCTTGTGGTATGGCAATCAGATTCCCGATTGAAGATTTGAGACCTTTGGGAAGAAGTGCTAGAGGTGTAACTTCAATGAAGTTGAGAACAGGTGATGAACTTGTTGGTTGCGATATTGTTCCAAGAGATTATGACGCAGATTTGTTGGTTGTAACATCTGATGGCTTTGGTAAACGTACAAAATTGTCAGAATTCAGAAGCCAAAATAGAGGCGGAATTGGTTTGATTGCAACTAAGTTTAAATCAACTTCATCAAAACTTGTTGCATTGACTATCGTAAAAGAATCAGATGATATTATGATGGTTACTGCAAACGGAGTTGTGACAAGATTGAATGCCGGTTCAATTTCTCGTCAGGGACGTCCGGCAACAGGTGTAAGAGCTCAAAACTTGACAGACAATGACACTGTTGTATCAGTAAACAAAATCTTAAATCCTGATGAAGATGAAACAGTTAAAAAGGACGTAGCTGCAATGGACGCAGCAGAGGCTGAGTCTAACGTTGCTCAAACAAGTTTGTTAGACGACGGTAACAAGGCTGAATAATAGCAGCAAGGTACGATTTTTCGCACCTGTTCAATATAATTAAAAGTCCCTTGCGATTATTACAAGGGACTTTTTTATATTCCGGTTTAAACATTTTGTTTTTTGTCACTAGAGGAGAGAACCCATAAACCTAGTGCCACACCTGCGGCACCAAGACCCCATTTGGTTGGATTTTTCTCAACAGATGCTTTGAGAGATTTCCACCAACCTTCTGCTGATTCTCCAATTTCCCTAGCTCGTTCTTTGGCTGTTTCTACCACTTGTCCGGCGGTGTTGTTTTTTTCAAGAATGTGGTAATCTATCTTGAGGTCATTGGCAACTGTCGGCGTAGGTTTGCCCAACATTTGAGCATAAGTTTCTCCATTTGCGTGTGGATAAATTTGGGCATTTTTTGGAGAAACGCTAAGTGGGACAGAGGCTGTAGTTGTTGTGTTTCCATTTGGGATATGAGGCTGCGGAGTTACTGTAGTTCCTTGAGGGATTTTTGTCGTTGACTTAGGTGTCGGTTGTGGAGCTGGTTTCGGAACCGGTTGGGATAATTCAGGAGCTCTGTTCCCAAGTGGTTCAACATTTCTTAATTCTTCTAATGTGCCTCCTGTATAAGTATCTACAACCCCAGCTGCATATCGTTGTCTTGTATGTTGCACTGCTTGCTTTTTCGCATTTTCTGCAATTTGTTGTGCTGCAATTTCATCAGCTTTTACAACTCCAGATTTTGGAGGTTTGTGATAAGTTACTCCGTGTTCTTGTGCGTATTTAGTATAAGTTCGTACTGGTTGCAATCCTGCTTTGTTATTTGTGATTTGAACAGTATCTTGTGCAAGTGGTTGCAAGTTTGTTGCGTTTTGGAGAGTAAATCCATGTTTTTTTGCGTAATTTTCAAGAACTTTTGTGTCGTTTAAAATTGTTGTTTTTCCGTTTGGTAATGTTACTTGGTATTTGCCATTTTGTAATTGTTTATATGTAACTGTTTGAATATTTGTCCCAGACGAAAATTTCTTTGCAAATTTTTCTGCTTGTTCCTGAGTATAAAATACCCTTGCTGGTTCTCCTTGCTGTTTGACTTGGTACAAACCATTTGATAATTCTGTAATTCCTATTCCCATAACTTTTAACCTTTTTAACCTTTCCTTATATTCCATTCATATTATTATGCTGCGATGTTTAAGATATCGCCTTCATAGATTGGTTTTGTAGTATTCCAATGTTTTTCATCGTATTCATAACCGTTTTTCTCAACCAATCTTTCTGTTTCTTTTATTATTTCAGCATCAGTTGGTTTGTAATTTTCGTCGATAGCTTCATTTTTAGCTTTTTGTGCTTTTTTGTATTCTTCAATCAAGTTTTTCTCTGCAATTATCCAGAAACAATCCCCTTTTTTAACTTTGTATTTGCCGTCTTTAAATTCGCCAGCACCGATTTCGCCTGTATTACTGCTACCATCTACCGGTGCAGCTGGTTCTTCTTCTGCCGGAGCTGGTGCAGCTGGTTCTGTTGGTTTGTTTTCTACTGGAGTGCTTGGTTTTGGAGTTTCTGGTTCTTGTTTTACGGTATCATCTTTTTTATCATTGCTACAAGCTTTGTATAGAAGAGTTCCTCCGCCAATTACCAATGCTGCTAATGCACCCCATTTGCCAGCCTTTTTCAATCCTTTCATGCCGCCAAGTTTTTTCGAGCCGCCATTTTTCTTTACTGTTTTGCAGTAGCTTTCATAGCGTTTTGCAAGTTCAGGGTTGTTTTTCAATTTTAATCGTTTATATCTTGCCCTTGCTTCAGGGTTGCTTCTAATTCTTTTTAATTGTGCAGCACGTTGCTCAGGAGTTTTAACTCTTCGTTTTTTCGCTTCTGCCTTAGTTTCTGCTTTTGCTTCATCGGCAGCTGGTTGTTCTGCCGGTTGTTGAATTTCTGCTTTAAGTTGATCGATTACCTCTTGGCTTGCTGGTTTAATTGATGGGGCAACATAAGGTTTCTTTGCTGTAGTTGCAGCTGCACCTGTATTAGTCGTTGCTTGTTGTGGAAGTGGATTATTTTCTAGCATTCGAGCATATTTTGCACCGTCAGCAGTTGGATATATGCCTGATGTTGGAACCTGTTTTGGTGCCGGATTTGACATTGGTGCCGCTGTCGGAGTTGGTGTTGGTGTTGGTTGTGTAAACACTGAACCTTGGCCTGTTGTAGTCTGTGTTGGTTGTACAAACCATGTTCCTGAGCCAGTTGATGTTGGTTGTGGTTGTACCCAAATATTTCCGGCAGGTGTACTTTGAAATCCTGCTTGCGGTATCACTGGTCTTCGCGCATTAAAAGCAGAATTGGTTGTTGTAGTTTTCTTTGGATCTAGTTCCCATAAATATCCATTGTAGTTCCATCCTGAAATTCCGTCTAAACTCATAGTTTTCCCCTTTTCCTCGTTTTCTTGTACTTTCCTAAATTTTACCAATAGGAGATTAGCCTTTTGCAAAAGCGCATTTGAATAACAGGAACAACCGTTTGCACCTATTCAAATTGAATTTGCAAAATGTCTAATTTTTCATGTTAAAGTGATTAAATTCCCCTTGTACTAATATAAAAACATTCGATTTTATGAAATTGACTTTTTCGGGGGGGGGGCATTCATAAAACTTAACAATAGGGCGAAAGTGTACTGGCGGGACAGGGAGGCAAAGATGCGTAGACGCCAAGTCTGTTTCATTAAGATACTAAGTTACTAAGGCACTAAGGTCGTTACGGTAAAATAAAAATAAGCTGGATTCTTTCGGTTCTGAAGGACCTCGCAACGACGTGAATAGCAGCTATTTTACAATAATAATTTTATTGTAACTGTCACTCCGGACTCCGATCCGGAGTCTAAATTATTTGAGAATAGATTCTGAATAGCAAGAAAAATTATTCTTAGCTAAATGCTTAGAATATTTTTCTAAGCTTTCAGAATGACGACTCACTCTTAGGCGGTAGGTCGGGGTACCTACCCCGACATCGTTTTGCTTATAAAAAGAACAGGCTCATCACCTGTTCTTTTTGTATGTTTATAACTTGCGTAGCACGTAGCACTAGTCGTCTGCGTGTCCGGCTGTACCAAGAACGTCACGCATTTTGTGCATAACCATTTCTTTAACAGCTGTTCTACCAGGTCCCATGTATTCACGTGGGTCGAATTTTTCAGGGTGTTCAACAAAGAATTCTCTGATTGTTGAAGTCATAGCCAATCTCAAGTCAGTATCAATGTTGATTTTAGCTACACCGTGTTTAGAAGCGTAGTTAAGCATATCTTCTGGAACACCTTGAGCGTTAGGCAATTGACCACCAAATTTGTTACATTTAGCAACGAATTCCGCAGGAACTGAAGAAGATCCGTGCAATACCAATGGATAGTCAGGGAAACCAGCTTCAGCCAAAGCGTTTTTGATTTCAGCAAGTCTTTCGAAGTCTAATTTAGCTTCGCCAGAGAATTTGTAAGCACCGTGAGAAGTGCCGATAGCAACAGCCAAAGAGTCACAACCTGTTTCTTTAACAAATCTAACAGCTTCTGCAGGATCTGTGTAAGTTGAATCTTTAGCGTGAACTTTAACGTCATCTTCAACACCAGCAAGTTTACCAAGTTCAGCTTCAACAGAAACACCGTGTTTGTGAGCGTATTCAACAACTTCTTTAGTAACTCTGATGTTTTCTTCTAATGGGAATCTAGAACCATCGATCATAACTGATGAGAAACCACCGTCGATACAAGCTTTACAAATATCGAAATCAGCACCGTGGTCCAAGTGCAAAGCGATAGGAACTGTAGTAGTAGCTAGAGCAGCTTCAACCAATTTGATTAAGTAAGTTTGGTTAGCGTATTTTCTAGCACCTGCTGAAACTTGCAAGATGATAGGTGATCTAGTTTCTTCAGCAGCTTCTGCAATACCTTGCAAAATTTCCATGTTGTTTACATTGTAAGCACCGATAGCATATTTGCCAGCCAATGCTTTTTTGAACATTTCGCCTGTTCCAACTAATTTTCTTTCACTCATTTGAGTTCTCCTTCTTTTTGTATGTATTTCTACAACACTTGTAGTTACTTGTTTTTAATTTACATGTACGATACTACAAACAAAAAAACGGCGCAAGTGTAAAGAAATATTAATATCGTATATACTATTTTACAAAATCCGGAATAACTTGCTATAATACAGTTTGAAGGGTGTTAGTGAAAAAGTTGCATGGCAAAAAAAATTATGCCTGCTACTTAGAATAAAATCAAGTTACAAAAAATAAATAGGGGTAAGAAATTATGGCAATAAGTCCAGTATCAGCAGTATCGCTTAATACAAATAAAGGTGTAATTAATCAAACAAGTTTTGAAGGTCGAAAAAAACATAATAATGAGGTTAATCGTTCCTCAAATCCAATTAGAGAAAAATTAGCTGTGCCTTTAGCAGCAACAGTTCTTGCGATGTCTCCAATGGCATCTTCTGCAAAAACTTTGAATGATGTTGATTTTGTAGATGCTCATAGAATTGAAATGGTAAATGATGTTGCAAGTATTGATGAAATGCATGACGGTAGAGTAGTTGGCTCAAAAACATTTACCGGAGTTAGGGAAGGAACTCTTTCTTATGATGTAAAAGTTGATTTGGTAAATACTAATGGTGGTTCTGGATATGACGAAATTTATATTACACATAAATCTCCTGTAGATACAAACCCTCTAAAAAGCAAAATGAAAGGGTTAAATAAGATAAAATTAGCTCTTATGAGTGACGATGGAAAAAAAGGTCCGGAATTTGAATCAAATGCATATTCCTATGTAGGCTCTTCTATTCCATTCCCATTGCGAGAAGATGTTGCACACTATCTTGAAGGGGTTATAAATTCACCTGACTACCATGGGGAAGCCAAAGTAAAGACTATATCTAAGGGATTAAGACAAACTTTTAGTAGTTTGCAAAATGTTCCAAATGGAAATAAGTGGGCACAGGTAAAACAACCTTATGACTATGGCAAACCTTGCGGTTCTACAACTATTACAGGAGATAGGGGGGATAAATATACAGTTACAGTTTATTCTCCTGATGGAACTGATGCAAATGTAAATACTATAACTTTAAAAAAAGCTGGTTATCCTGAACTAGAAATTCTGGGGGTCGTAAAAGAAACTGCAATTTTTAACAAAGGACTTGCCAATGAGAAAAATTTGGTATACGGAGACGTAATGTTGGTTGGTCAAGGAGCATCTGGAAGAGATTATCCAATTATTCTTGATAACAAATTGGCTGCTTCATTAATTTCAATTTTAAATGATGCTCAATTAGAAAGAGTTAGAAAACTTCTTAGCTATTATACTGACAGAACAAATACATATTCTATTTTAGAAAGTGGAGCAGTGTTGCACTACTCTAATGATAAATAATATGTAACGGAATGTAACGAAATAAAAACATGCTGAAATAGTTGATTTTAGCATGTTTTTATATGTGTAAGGTACAAATGAGAGCTTATTATGAATTTAAATATCGGTAACGAAAAAGTAAATAATATAAATATAACAAGTTCGACAGTACAAAGTACTACTGTTCAGACAAGCTCTACTTCTTCTGCTATCAAAATGATAGATGAAGAAAAGAATAAACTATGTAAAAATTTAGGCATTACAATAGATGAATATGATGCCATAATTGCTGAAAATCCGGCATTTAAAACTGCAAACTTTGATAAACAACAAGAAATCGTAAAAGCATATAAATCTGAAGTTGCAGCGAAGGCACAAGAAACAACAACTACCCAACAAGCTGAAGAAGTGCCAGCTGAAACAACAACAGAAACTCAGTCTGCTGAGTCGAATCCATTTACTTATGAGAATAAAGCTGAATATAACAAAAAAGATGTAAAAGGCAAGATTGAAGATTGTTATACCGAGCTTGCAAAAAATATTTATATTCATGGCGCTAAACTAGGAAAAACTTCTCTTCCTGCACATTCAGCAGAAGAATGGGCAAAATTATCAGATGCTCAAAAACAAGCTGAAGTTGAAAAATTAAAACAATTTATTGATACTGTTCCGGAATTAAAGACATTAAAGGCTCAATTTAATACAAAAGTTCAAGGTAAAGGTCAAGAAGCTTTAGTTGATGCTGTAATGAATATGATTCAGACTGCAAATACCACTTATAATGAAGATGGTAAAGTTGGTATGGCTTTTACAGACTTTGTTAAGTTAGATGAGTATGATAGAGCTGCAAGAACAGAACAATATTTATCAGATGAAAAAAACTCAAATGCAGGCAATTTGAATGAAAATGATAAAAAATTCCTTGCTCGTATAGAGATGTTGAGAACTCAAGTCGCTAGTAAAATTTCTGAAATTCGAGCAGAAGCAGCTGAAAAAGCTGGTAAAAAAGCTCCTAAACCACTTAATCCTGAACAATTAGACACATCTGATATTGCCAAATATATGAAATACTACAACTTAAATGAAAATGAGTTATTGTATAAAGGCTTTTCAGAAAAAGCTGGTTTTAAACTTGAAAATTTGTCAAATGAAGATCAAGAAGCGTATAAAAATTTTGAAAAACTAAATAAAGGTCAATCAGGTCCAAAACAGATTCAAAATGCGAAAGCCAAAAATGCTTTAGCTTTGAAATCAGAATATGATGCAATTAAGACAAGAATTCAAAAAGGTGAAGAAGTTTCTTCTGATGATAAGGGTAAATTAATAATCCTAGAACAGTATCTAAATAGTGAAGAAGGTAAATTGGCTTTAAAAAATGCAGAACAATTACCTACTCCAAAAACAGATTATGAAAAAAGTGTTGTAAAAGATTATGAAACTATATCTACTCAACTTAGTAGCGTAGCTCATGGTTCAGATATGAAATCTGTTGCAATGGTTTCTGCTATTGAGCAAAAAATTGATGGAATGTCAAGAGAAGATGCTGTAAAGTATATCTCTACTTTCATTAATATGAATTCAGCAGAAGAAGGTCCTGCTATTACTTTGGCTTTTGTTAATAAATATCCAGAGTTGTTAGATGATAAAAAATTACTTGACAGCAACGCATTAAATGCTGATGTGTTGAATACAGAACAATATCAAAGATTCAGTAAAGCAAATTTAGATGCAGCTAATTCTGGGTCTAAGGAAGATATAGCAGCAGCACAAAGAGCTGTTGCAACAAGTGCTCAAGTTTTGTTAATGCCACATTGCAAAGATGAAAAACATGATGACAAGAGAGTCATTACTACTGCCGTAATGAGGCAAATTTCTCCTGCGGAAGAATTGAACCAATCTGGTGTACTTTTGGCTGCAAGTGTGACAGATGCTGAAAAATCAAAGAGAGCAATTGACAATATCAGTAATGCAAAAAATGCAAATGATGATACTCAGGTTGCAATTGCAGATGCTGCTCCTAGCGCAACAAAAGGAGCTGGTTCTTATTATATAAAAATTGCAGGAGAAAAGAGTGCAAAAGCAGCAGCTCATATCTCAAAAAATAATATTATTGCAAAATTAGATGCAGAAGAACAAACAGAAGCTTTTGTTGCAACTCGTGCAAATATTGAAAAGCATTTTAAAGGGCAAAAAGCAATTCAATATTCAAATTCTTTGGCAGATCAAATCCAAAATTGTGATAAAAATAATCAACTTGCAATGCATAATGAAATGCTGAACTCTAAATATTCAGAAGTTCAAGAGCATGTTGCAGGAAATATTAAAAATTATGACGTATCTGTTCAGGCAAAAGCTATAGATTCAGTTGTTGCAACCGGAAATGTTAAGGCGACTGAAGTTGCGATGACAAATCTTACTTCTGCACCGCAAGTCGTTCAAGATGATGCTAACTTAAAAGGGATTTTGAATGGCGCATATTTAAATGCTTCTACTGGCGACGCTGCAAAAACAGAAATTCAACAAAAAATTGCATCTGGCGCTAGATTAACTCCGCAAGAATATTATTCTCTTTCTGACAGAGAAAAAGCAGAATACAAAACAAACTATTTCAAATCTCTTCCGGCTGCAAAGCAAATTGCAATGTTGTCTAGTTTGACAGATGTTACTTTGAAAAAGACTATTTTCAAAAGACTTGCAAACCAAGATAAAAACTTCTTTAGAAGCCTAATTGAAAGTGATGCAAATACTGCAGAATTTGCTTACAACATGCATATTGGTGAAGAAATCGTTATGGAAGTTGCAAACAGAAAAGCTGCATCAGATATCAAATTTGCTCTACTTTCTCAAAAAATTGATGCAGATTATCAAAAGAAAAATTCTCAAATGGCATCTGTTGATGACGTAATTTCAAGAAACTACATCACTGATCCAAACGGTTTCAGATTTGATTCAAAAGAATTCTATGTAAAAGATAAAAAAGGCAACATTCTCGCATAATCAGGTGAAAATTTGTAGGAAAAACAAAACGTCTCCAAATCCGTGGAGGCGTTTTTTGTGCGATGGAAGTTCTATAATAAACATAAGCTGGACTGCCTCTATTCATGTCATTCTTGTATATATCAAGTAATTCGTTGACAAAACTATGATATTCTCTCCGAGGGAGAGAAAGAGGTTGTTAATGAGCTAGAGCGAATGTTACAACCTCAAGAGAGGGGTTGAGTAAAATGGAAATCGCTTTACACAAACACCTGAGGTAGAAAAAATATTTTTGCAGAGGAACACCCCTCTCCCACAGTTGTAAATCTCGCTAATCGCTCGTCAACAACTGTGACCTCCACCCTAGGGGAGGTAAGTTGACTATGTCAACGAATTACTTGACACTTACAATTATTCTAAAAATGTTAAAAACTTTTGATTTTTTGAAAATATCCATTAAATGATTGATGTGAAGTTTGCATATATATTTTATTGTATTTATGGGGAAAGCTCAATATTTACAGACTAAGGGATAGTAAGGGTATGGTAGCTCAACAAAATACAAATTCAATAGATTATAAAGAATTGTATGCGCAGTACAACTGGTTTGCACAGTCTTATTTGCCTGCTGTACAAGCTTCTTGTGATGAGTTTTTCCTAAGCGGTTTTCAGTTTATTTTGCTCGGCATAAGCAAAAATGTTAATACTTTGATGGACAAAGACGCATATTTTGTCACAAAAGTTCGTATTGATAAGCTTCATGATATGTTTTTCAGAACTTCTGAAAAAGCCGTGGCTATAATATTAGACAAGATTTTGGGTAAACCTAATTCAAGGTTTAACTTAAATAAATTAACAGATTTGGAAGCAAAAATTATTACATCATTTAACGATTTTATGTTCAATTCGCTTTCCCAATTTTTGAGCCCTGCTCAGCCTTCCCTGAAAAGAACAAATTTTGATGTAATACATTTGACTTTTTTGATAAAAGACATAAGCACAAATGAGGTTGCAAAACTTATTATCTCTTTACCGGAAGAGCTTTTAGCCCCAGATGTAATTACGTCGGAAGAGGATAAATTCGGTCCTGAAGATTTTCCGACAAGCATTATTGAAGCAGCTATCAAGGTTGGTTCAACTCGCACAAAACTAATTGACGTAAAAAATATTGACATTGATGACATTGTTGTTTTGGATAACAGTAACACGTCGCACATGGTGCTAAAATTTAAGGATTACGAAGAAAATATTAATCTGAACCCGAACTTGGGACTGGTAATACCAGTGGATAACGATGGAGGAAACATTGAAATGGCAGGAGAAGAAATAAATCTTTGGGATAGTATCGAAGTTGATATGGACGCTCAATTCGATTCTGTCAAAATCACTCTTGGCGAATTAAAGAATATAGAAAAAGGCTTAGTTGTCGATTTGACATCGATTTATGACAACAAGGTCACTCTCAGCGTGGAAAATAAACCGATTGCGCGTGGTGAACTTGTTATTGTAAACGACAGATACGGCGTGAAAATCGAAGAAGTTATTGCAAATTCTCCAAAATCAAATGAGGAAGAAGTGCCACAAGAAAATGCAGATGGTGAAGAGCTTCCTCAAGCTAATGATGATTTTGGCGATGAAACAATGGATTTTGACGAAAATTCAGACCAACCGCAAGAACAACAAGAAGGTGAACAATCAGACGAGGACGAGTTTGATTATAGCGACTTTGAGTTAGAAGATGAGGACATATAAGAGAAAAGAGAGAAGTGAAACGTGAAAAGTCTTTACAGGAGCTATTGTTCCAAACTAGCTTTTGAGCAAAGCGAACTATATGAACTTATTCACTTATTTACCAATTTCAAAAACAATCCAAAACAAGAGGAGGAACACATGGGATATATGCTAAATTTCATAGTTTACACAATCGCAATGGTAGGAATAATTTTTCTTGCCATATTTGTGTACAAAAAATTCTCTTTTTGTGCAGGTACAAAATCAAAATTTTTGAATGTTGAGGATTGCATAAGTATTGGACCAAGAAAAGAACTTTTTGTTGTCAGAGCAGGTAATGAAAGATTTTTGGTTGCCTCTGATGTTGGCAGAACAAGTTTGATTTCAAAATTAAACTCAAATTCTAACTATGTTGAAGAAGTTCGTGAAATTACACAAAATTCTCACAAACAAAATAATGTGAATAGTTCAAAATCAATTTTGAATTCTCAAAATAGAGAGCAAACATCAAGTATTGATGACTTGCCTGAGATTGTAAGTCTTTCAAAGCAAAATAGACCTGTAATGGCAAATCGTCAACCGAAAAAAGTTTTTAAAAACATCGTAAATAATATATAGAGGGATATAATGGAAACAATTATAAAAGATATGAATCCGGTATTACAAATGTTGATATTAATGACAGTATTTTCCCTACTGCCGTTAATATTTTGCTGTATGACAAGTTTTTTGCGATTTGTCATCGTGTTTTCTATGCTGAAAACCGCAATGGGTACTCAACAGGTGCCTCCATCAATTGTAATTATCGGACTTGCAATGATTTTGACTTTTTATACAATGGGCGGAACTTTCCAGAAAATGTACGATATGGGTTCTGTTCCGTACCAGAAAAATCAAAATATCATTGAGGCAATAAATGAAGGTTCAAAACCTTTAAAAGAATTTATGATGAAACAAACTAGAGAAAGCGATTTAGCCTTTTTTGTGGAAGCTTCAAAAGGAGCTCCGCCAAAGAGTCCTGATGAAATTACAGTTTGGCAAGTAGCTCCGGCATTCATCATAAGTGAATTGAAAACATCATTCGAAATCGGATTTATCATTTTCGTACCGTTTATCGTGCTGGATTTAGTTGTGGCAAACATCTTACTGGCACTAGGTATGTTTATGTTATCTCCAACAATCATTTCCTTGCCGTTCAAACTGCTGATATTTATTGCGGTAGACGGTTGGGCACTTATTGTACAGGGACTCGTGACGAGCTACAATTAGGACAGCTAGGGGCTAAGCGTAGAGAGGGGTACCCACCCAGCCGACAAACAAATAAAAAACAACTTAACTGTAATAAACTTAGTGCCTTAGTACCCTAGTAACTCAGTAACAGAAGATAACCAACCCAAAGAAGAGGATAAAAATGGAAGTTTTAGTAGAATATTTAGCAAAAGGATTTTTGATAATGCTTGCAATATCTATGCCTTGCGTACTTGTTGCGGCAGGTATCGGTCTGGTTGTAGGTATTTTACAGGCGGTAACACAGGTTCAGGAACAGACAATTGCAGCTGCACCAAAGATTTTGGGTGTATTTCTTGTTATTGTTATCGGCGGAATTGGTTTTATCAATATGTTGAAAGGGTTTGTTATGGACGGAATGTCATTGGCTTTCAATCTTGTATCTAAAAACGATTCTTATGTTCTGCCTGCAGATTATTTCAAATACACTTCTCCATTTGAAAAAGAAATGTCTGACAAGTTCAAAAATCAAGGCGACGTTGATTATTTGATGAAACACCCTGGGAAGGTTCCGTATATCGACAATCAGCAAAAGACAAAGTATATTCCTAGTCCTCAGACTCCAATGCCAAAGCCTGATTTTGTAGAAACTAATAAGATTTTGGGTAGATAGAAAGGAATTTGAGTGGAGCAACTTATTGCAGAATTAATGAAAATGTTTCCATTGATGAATGCTTATTTAGCCGGCGGAATATTTATTTTCGCAAGGCTTTTGGGCTTTTTTAGACTTGCTCCGGTTTTTAATAGAAAAGAAATCCCCGGCATGGTAAAACTTTCGCTTTGTCTTTTGATGACAATAATTTTGACTTGTGCTGTAAAACCTGATGTTACGGTAATTCAAGGTTCATTTGCGTTGTCGATTGTGCTGAATATGGTTGTTGGTGCGATGATTGGATATATTGCACAACTTATACTCTTGGCTGTCGATGCCGGTGGAGATATGGTGAATATGCAGATGGGGCTTTCATCTGCAATGGTATTGGATCCGACGACATCTTCTCAGGTGTCAATTGTTGGAAAATGTTTTCAACTTTTGGGACTTATTATATTTATTCAGCTTGGCGGAATTTATTGGTTAATTACTGCGTTAATTCACAGTATTCATATATTTCCGCTAGGTGCTACGACTATTCCGTTGCATGAAATTGTAAATATGGATTATATGGTTAAGCTGTCGTCAAATGTTTTGTTTATGGGGTTGCAGATTGCATCTCCGATATTGCTTGCGACATTGGGGCAAGATATTATTTTGGGTGTAATTTCAAAGACAGCGCCACAGGTAAACGTGTTCCAGTTGAGCTTTTTGTTTAAGCCGGTATTGGGTGCAGCGATAATGGTGTGGATTTTACCAATGCTTGTAAACATTGTGTCTGATTACTTTTTGTCATTTTCGCAGATTATATAGCTTAAGGCTTCTCTCCCTCAATTATGGAGAGTTAGAGTGGGTAAACAGTCTTATTCAGAATCTTAAATTGTCTGGATTGCCACGGCTACACTAGACGTTCCGCCTCGCGTCTTGAAATTACTTTTCGCTCGTAACTGCCATTCATATTGCTGTCGCAGATATGAATTTCGTTACTCGCTCCCCGAGTTTACACTCGTACGTAATTTCGCAATGACGAGAATAGCTGCTATACTCGTCATTGCGAGCGATTAGCGAAGCAATCCAGTCTATTTCCCATAAAAAGTTCCCGCTGTCCGCGTAGGACACTATAATTAAATAATAGATTTTGAATAGCAAGAAAAACTATTTTTCATTAATAGTTTAAAATATTTTTCATGTTAAGACATGTTACAAACTCCCCAAATATTTTAAAGTTTTAGCCTAAAAAAGCCGTAATACTACATGAACGTTACTAAGAAAGGAAAGTAAATCAATGGGATTAGCAGCAGGACAAGCTAGATTATTGACAATCACAGGTCGTAAATCCGACTGTGAATATCAGTCAATGAAGCTTTCTCACCAAAAAATTGCTTTGGCGAGAGAACTTGCTGACCTTTCTAACGAGTACCAAAACTCTTTAGATCAAACTAAATTGATTTATGATTACTATGGCACAGGCGATACATCAACACAGTTGTCTTATGGTATTTTGATGAATCCTTCTGCTTTGAACGATTATATGCCAACTATTGTGTCTGATGCTTTAGGTAGAGTTACTCTTAATAGTAAATATGCTGAAGTTGCTCGTGCAGCTGGTATTCCTCAAGAAGGCTTGGGAACTTTGCCGTCTGAAAACGTTAGAAACAAATTTATTCAAGGTTTGGCTGATCAAGGTATTATTACAGATGACTTGAGGAGTAGAATTCAAGGGGTTCCATATAACCAAGCTGCCGGTTTTGGAGGCAACGTGACAGTTGCAACTTCAACCGCATCTGGTAACTTTAACAAATTCGTTGTCGCAATAACCTCTTCTACAAATGCATTTGATTGCTCAGGTACAAAAGGTAAATATAAACACTCTCGTACAAACGCTAAAGATAAGGGTGATGAATCTTGGATTAACATTATAAAAGGTTCTGATTGCAGTTATAATACTTTGGCAAATAGCGATGTAACGCAAATGTCATTGGCTGACTTATTATCATCAGAGGCAGATAAGCAATACTATATAGGATATAGAGGTATCAGAGGTGAACAAACACCGGTATATGGTATTGCGTTGATGCAACAATTCTTGACAGATACAAACGGCTTTATTGATTGGTTGTCTAATGAGTTTTCATCTCTATTGGATTTAGGTGATAATTATTCTAAATTAGCCCTTGATTATGCTAAAAGACAAACACAACAACTTATTAAACCTACAGATAAAAATGGTTATAATGATTTGTACAATCATTGGTTATCAAGTAATGATGGCAAAGATACTGATGAAAACACTGAACATAAGAGAGATAATGTTAAAAATTACGTAGATCCGGTAAGTAACGAAATTTACGGTAAATGTAGTAAAGATGAAGAATATCAACCTGATGTTGTTTCAAAATCTAAAGACTATATTGGTTTTACTTCTGTAAACTCTGGTAAAGGTGGCGGTGATGATGGTAACGACCATACAACCGGTGGTATCAACTTGAACAACGTTGCAAAAGCATTCTTAACTTATTTCGCTGATTATATGAACGGACTTTCAAAGACAGATGGAACAGGTGCTCAAGTTTTTGAAGTAAAAAAAGGTGCTGTTAGTGAAAACCAACTATGTGATACAGACAAAATATTCCAATACACTTGGAAAACAGGAACTAGCAAATCATCTGACGATTTAGCTCAAGCAACATTCTATGATGCATTGTTTAACCAAATTTGTGCACACGGTTGGACTGAAAACGGTCAAATTGATGACAAAGATTATCTTCAACAAATGCTTCAAAACGGTATGTTGTATTTGTCAAAAACAAAAGAAGACGGTTATTATTACCAAGAAAACTATGCGACAGATTCTTATATCAAAGAAATCTCTGATGATACAAAAGTTGCACAGGCAGAAGCTAAATATACAACTGAAAAAGCTAAACTTAACGCAAAAGAAGAAACATTGGATTTGAAGATGAAAAATCTTGATACTGAGATTTCTTCATTAACAACAGAATACGATACCGTCAAGAACACTATCTCCAAAAACATAGAAAAATCCTTTAAGCGGTATAATGCGTAGAGAAAGAGTTTAGTTAAAAATAACTAACTCAAAACAGTTACTCCGGACTACGATCCGGAGTCTGTTTTATTTTGTATTAGATTTTGAATAGCTAGAATAACTCTCAAATCATACTCAGCAAGGTTTTTGAGCTTATTCCGATTATGTTTTCCAAGTCGCCGGTGAATGATTTTATATAACCTTCAGGCATTTCTTGAATTCCATAAGAGCCGGCTTTGTCAAACGGTTTGAAATTCTCAATATAGAATTTTATTTGCTCATCTGTAAGTTTTTCAAACGTAACTTCGCTTGTTGTCGATTTGATTTTGCTATCGCCTGTTGCAGAATTTATTACGGCAATTGCTGTCACGACGTGATGAGTTCTGCCTGATAAATCTTTAAGCATCTCAAACGCTCCGTCATATCCGTTCGGTTTACCGAGAATTTTTCCATCAAGCACAACAATTGTATCAGCTCCGATTATCAAAGCCGGTTCTTGTACCAACGGGACAACCGCTTTTGCCTTGTTATACGCCAAATTCTCTATAAAATCATAAGAAAAATCCGTCCTCGAGTGGTCTTCCACATACGGTGACGGAATGATTTCAAATTCAATATTATGTTTTTTCAGTATATCCGCTCTTCTTGGTGAAGAAGAAGCTAGGATTATTTTTCCCACCATTTTGTACTCGCTTTCTATGCCTGTATTATACAGTAAAAAACGAGCACAGAAAACTTTTTTAGTATTGGGAAGTTTTGTTGTAACGAGCGGTTCTTGCATTGATTGCGTAACAAGCGATATTTAATCGTTGTTTAAGTCCCATCATGTTTCTGTACATGCTGGCGTAATCATTCATTGCGCTCATCATTTTTTGTGGATCAACCATAGATTCCATACTTTCATGGTTGTCAACTTTTTCATCAGCATATTTCTTGACCAAAAGCTGGTCGATATAATCCTCAGCACCGATTGCCATAGGTGTCCTCCCTAGATTAAATTGTGTTCCTATTGATTGTAAAGAGTAAGTTTAGTGTGTTAAACTGTTCCTTAATATTCCTTATGTATATACTAAGTATTTCTTTCCCAAAAAATTGCCTAATTTAATGCATAATGTTAAGATTTGTTTACATCTTTTTTGAAAATGGGGTTATAAGTATTGGTATTGCAATAAAAAACGAGTTCTCAAATTTAGAGAACTCGTTTTTTATATATTTTGAAAAGCTTCTATTTAGCTTTTGCCGGTTTTTCTTCTTTCTTTTCAAATTTGTCGTTAGGATCAGCTTTTGGTGCTTCTTCAGCCTTTGGAGCTGATGGAACGAAAGTATCTTGAGCAGGTTCTGCAGCTTTTGGTGCAGGTGCTTCTGCTTTTACTTCCGGTTTAGGAGCTGCTACGTTTGATACTGCTCCTGGGGTTTCTGCTTTTCCTAAAAAGTTAATTGCACTAATCATATAATTTTTTCCTCCAATTTTCTATGTTTTTTCTAAAACATGTAAAAAATAATAATTGCTAAATTTTTTTAGAAATGTTACAAATGTTAAGATGAATATAAAGAGCGGATTTTTCAACCCGCTCTCAATTCATTTATACTAATCCGATTGATTTGTGTTTTTCGAAGATGCTTTCTGCCATTTCGTCGAGCTTTTTGTAATCTTCGTCTTTAAGTTTGCCTTTGATTTGCAATGGCTCAATTAGGTCTAATTTCAACGGAGCCAAAATCTGGGCGATTAAGTCAAAGAGTTTTCCGCCCCAGCCGTAAGAGCCTAAAAGTGACGCGAATTTAGCTTTTGGTCTTAAAACAGCTGCAAGGTATGCAACGTTTACTGCCATAGGGTGTGGTCCTGCAAGTACCATTGATGTACTCATAACGATTGTTGCAGCGTCAACCAAAGCCATTGCCAAGTCGCCCAAATCGTCGTCGACAATATTGAATTTGAATGTCTGAATTCCTTTTGCTTCAAGCTTGTCACTCAAGTAGTCAACCATTTCCTTTGTGCTTTCGTACATAGAAACGTAAGGCAATGCAACAAGATTTTTTGGAGCATCAGCAGTCCAGTCTGTGTATAAGTCCAAAATGTAGTCAGGTCTTTTGTGAACAGGACCGTGGCTTGGCAAAATCATATCCACATTCATATCTTTAATCATTTTAGTGTATTTTTTGCACATCATTCTGAATGGCATCATAATTTCTGCATAATAACGTTTTGCGCTCTTTTCAAGTTCTTCGCTTTCAGGTGCAAAAACATCTGAGAATGTATAGTGTGCGCCTAAAAAGTCGCAAGTGAAAATTACGTTGTCCTCTTTTGCGTAAGTGAACATTGTATCAGGCCAATGAACCCCAGGAGCAAAGATGAATTTCAAGGTTTTGTCACCAAGAGAAACTTCTTCGCCGTCAGCGATTACTCTGATTTTTTCTTCTGGTACAAATAACATGTTTTTAATGTTTTCGGCAACTTTTGGGTTTGTCAAAACAATAGCGTTCGGATATTTTTCCAAAAGAGCAGGGATTGAACCAGAGTGGTCTTGTTCCCCGTGGTTTGCAATGATGTAATCCACTTTGCCTATTTGGTTTTCAGAAAGTCTTTTTAAATATTCATTTGTTTTTGGTGGGTACATTGTGTCGATAATCGCTGTTTTTTCAGAACCTTTTACAAGGTATGAATTGTAGCTTGTACCGTGTTCAAGAGGAATAAGTTCATCGAATATTCTTCTGTCGCAATCGTTTAATCCGCAATAAAAAATGTTATTTTTGATTTCTTGAAATTTCATGATTTTCTCCTATTACTAATCTTTGTCAAACATATCTTTTCCAACACCGCAAAGTGGGCAGATATAATCGTCCGGTAAATCTTCAAATTTTACTCCGTCATGTTCTTCCGGGTCGTATACATAACCGCATACTGTGCAAATATATTTTTCCATTTTCTTGTCCTTTCTTTTTCTTTAAAGATACTAAGTTAGTAGGGCTTTAAGGCACTAAGTTCTTTTCTTTTGAAAAAGGCTTTGTCTCTTTACCTCTTAGCCTCTAAGCATCTTGCTTGCACTCATTGCAAAGTCCGTGCAGTGCAATGTCGTATCCTTTTACTTCAAAACCTGTTTCATTTTTTGTTCTCTGAACTACATCTGGTGCAATATCAACTGACACATCGAAAACTCTTTTGCAATTGTCGCAAATAAAATGAAAATGCTCATGAGTGTTGTGGTCAAAATGCGAAGGAGCTTCAAGCCCGTCGATTTTCTTGATAATTCCATTTTCAGCAAGTTGATTAAGGTTTCTGTACAAAGTTGCCATACTGATATTTGGCTCTTTTTCGTGCAAAACCCCATATAAATACTCTGCTGTTGGGTGAACCACATTTTCTTTCAATGTATTCAGGATAATTTCACGTTGTCTTGAATAATTCATAGGTTCTCCATAAAAGTGATAACAATTATCATTTTTGTATAAAGATAATAATTTGTCAAGAAAAATATCGCTATTATCAAACCTTTTCTTTACATTCTGAAAAAAACTCTCGACATTAAGTTTTGTTTATTATATGGTTGTACACGAGATACTATCGATTTATAAATAGAAAAGGAGATATAAAATGCAGGTTATATTGAAAAAAGATGTTCAAAACCTAGGCGAAGCAGGCGATATCGTTACTGTTAAAGACGGTTATGCAAGAAACTTTTTGCTTCCACAATCAGTTGCTGAAGTTGCTACAAAAGGTGCTTTGGAAAACAGAGAAAAGAATTTAGCTAGAATTAAAGCTAAACAAGAAAAATTACACGCAGAAGCTTTAGAAACAGCTAAGAAAATTGAAGAATTTGCTAAACTTGAACTTTCTGCTAAAGCTGGTGAATCTGGCAAATTGTTCGGTACAATCACTACTAAGAAATTGGCTGAAGAATTGTTGGCTAAATCTGGTATTGAAATTGACAGAAAGAACGTTTCTTTGAACGCTCCTATCAACAAAGTTGGTGAATACACAATGCTTATCAAATTGACTTCTAAAGTTAAATGCGAATTGGCAGTTGTTGTTACAGCATCAGAAGTTTTGAAAGAAGCTGTTGAAGAAGTAGCAGAAGAAGCTGAAGAATAGGTGATATGAATTCATAAAAGAGGAGACATAATTTTCATTTATCTTGAAAATATGTCTTCTTTTTTTATAAAGAGAGGTTTATGACTTTTAAATTAGCAGTTACAGGAAAAAGCGGAAGTGGGAAAACAACCATTGTAAAAGGTTTTTTGAGAGTTTTTCAGGAATATTTTCCGGAAAAATCGATTTTGTTATTTGATAACGACTTGACGGGCGAACTCGGGCATAGTTTTGGACTTGATATCAGAAACACGATTTACGGTATCAGGAGCGGAAAGCACGAGTACAAAACAGGAATTCCTGAGGGAATGTCGAAACAAGAATACGTTGAATGGGCAATGGAAGATATTGTTGTTTCGTTAGACGAAAATGTTGATATTATTGTTTCTTGGTTTGTGGGCTCAAAGGATTGTCGTTGTCCGATTACAGGACAAATTAATGATGCGGTTTTGAAGCTTATTGAAAGATATGATATCGTAATTTTTGACTGCGAATTTGATTTGAAATACTTAAACCAACTTGTTGACACAGATATTGATACTACTTTAATTGTTGCAAATCCGACTGATGAGAGTGCGCATCTTGCTAAACGTATTGAAGAATTTAGTGCAAAATATGCTGCAGGTAATCAGCTTGGAGTGGTTATAAACAAGGCTGACGGTTCAGATTTAAACCAGCTTTATGACTTTTTGAAGGGTTATGACTTGGACGTTTTGGGAGTAATCCCGATAGATGAAGAGTTGAAAACTCATTCTATGGATAGAGAATCAACAGTTGTTCAAAATGCAATCAAGCAATTTTATTTTAGACTAAATTTACCTCAGGTTAGGGAGTAAGATGGCAGTAATTTTAGACGGGAAAAAGTTAAGAGATAAGATTTTCGAGGATTTGAAAGCTAAATTAGACAAAATGGCTCAAAAACCGACGCTTGCTGTAATTTTGGTTGGCGAAAATCCTGCAAGCCAAATTTATGTGCGCAATAAGAAAAAAACTGCAGAAAAGCTTGGTATAAATTCTATTTCTATTGAATATCCGTCTGAGATTACGGAAAATGAACTCCTTGAAAAGATAGATGAACTTAATAATGACGAAAATGTTACGGCTATTCTTGTTCAGTTGCCGTTGCCTGCGCATATTGATAAAAATAAGGTTATAGACAAGATTTTGCCACAAAAAGATGTTGACGGTCTGACTCCATATAACTTGGGCAAGTTATTTTCAGGGGAAGAGCCTTACGTGTACCCTTGTACGCCAAAGGGGATTTTACTTTTGCTTGATGAATACAATATTGAGCTTGAAGGAAAACATGTTGTGGTTGTCGGACGTTCAAATTTGGTTGGAAAACCTGTTGCACAATTGTTTTTGAAACGTAATGCGACTGTAACTATGTGTCACAGTCATACAAAAAATCTCGCAGATATAACAAAAACTGCTGATATTGTTGTGTCAGCAGTGGGAAAAAATGTTATAGGGGAAAAAATGTTAAAATCAAATTGTGTAGTTGTAGATGTGGGAATTTTTAGAGATGAGAACGGAAAAATCAGCGGTGATGTGGATTTTGAAAATGTTTCTAAAGTTGCCGCATATATTTCTCCGGTTCCGGGCGGCGTAGGCCCGATGACTATTGCATCTTTGATGCTTAATACTGTTGAATTGGCTGGGAAGTAATGTCTTTTATGGCGAAAGTAGCTGCAATTCATGTCATTGCGAGCGATTAGCGTGGCAATCCAGTCAATTGAATAGTAGATTCTGAATAAGACGAAAAACTACGCTAAACGCTTGATTATCTTTTCAGAATGACAAGAATAGTAACGAATTAACGAAACAAACTATTCCGTAATTGTCACTCTGAACTTGATTCAGAGTCTATTCTGAATTAACTTTCAGAATGACCGTCCGCGCAGGACTTACTATCCACCGATTAAGTTCAATGTACAAGCTGATTTGATGTTATTTTGAACAAGAGTTTTCAAACTTGAAATTTCGTTTTCCATCAAACTAATCTGCGAATCCAGTGAATCTTGCCGTGTTTCCAGATACGATTCTTCTTGCTGCAGTGCTACATAAGTTGGATCATCATCTGTATCAGTACCAGTATCTTCCAATTCTTGAGCTCTGTAACCCATTTGTTTTGTAATGTAATTGCATCTGCTCATTACAAGTGTTTGTTCAAATTGTAGTTGGCTCTTTTGCAATGTGAACAAGTTTTTTTGTGCATCTAAAGCTAAAAAAGTCATCTCATCTCTCCTTATGTTTTTTTAATCTCTCTTACATAAATAAAGTTTTTTGAGATGAGCTGATTTCACAAAGTGCTTGTTTTGTTACAAAACTTTACATGGATACAATTCAGGTTATTCTGGAAAGACAGAAAATCAAACGTCCAGCATAGATTTTCGTCTTATTCAGAATCTAATTCTCTATATGTCCTGCGTGGACGGCGGGAACTTTTTATGGAAAAAGTTCCACAAAACCAGCCACACACTCCATTCCCTAATAACTTGTAAGCTCAACCAGAAACGAGTCAACTCGCGCCACATGAGCGGAGTGCGGAGCTGTTCCCAGAAAACTCAGGCGGTCTGCAAGACTTTTCTGGGAACACGGAGTCACGTTTAACGCGAATGTGGCTATACACATGGAAAACAGATTACAAAGTCGTCATTACGAGCGAATAGCGTACCACAATGGCATCCTGCCTCGTACGGCTCGTTACTCGCCTACGATGCAAGCAAGTAATCCAGCTTATCAAATAACTTTACCGCTCAAACAGCACTCGTTCTGCCGTTTGTTTCGCTAACGAGTTATTGCTCATTCCGCTATCGTGGCAATTTGACTCCGTAATCTGTTATAATTTTATACTGGATTGCCACGCTAATCGCTCGCAATGACGTGAATTGCAGCTATTTTCGTCATTCGGAAAAACAAAAAATATCACAGAGTATCTATTTTACAATCAAAAACGATTTTAAGCTTCTGCCGGCGCCGTCGCCTTTTGTTGAAACTACACTATACTTATTCAAATAATTCATTGATGTCGAACTCCCGCCATCAAATGCCATCGCTCTGTCCCAACCTAGCGATTTTACGTAATCTTGAACTTCATACAAATCCATTGGGTGATCGTCTGTAATAATTAAGATATGCGCCTCATTGCCTTTCAAACCGATTATCGTTCGAGAAGTTTTGTGCAAAACAGAACAGCTTTCCCTTACAACAACCCCGTCCTTTTTCATTATAAAAAACTCTTCTTCAAGTCGCAATTGCGGATAAATAAGAGGACCGCCTTGCGCTGATGTGATTATGTTGCAGCCAAAATCTACTGAACTTTTGTGTGGCACTATCTCGTAATGTAATTTCCCATTTGAACATTCTACGACGCGAAATTCTGTTCTATCTAATATTTTGCTCAAATTTCTTCTCAAAATTGGATTAGAAAGCAAACTTTCGTTTACAAGCGGATCGTCAGTTGTGTTTCTGTCTGTCACAATATATGAAATTGATTTCCCATTTTGGGGATCAAAGTAACCAGCGTTTACGGTCAACTTTGCTTTTGCACGCTGATGCGCTTCTTTGTTCGTAATCAAGCTATCGTTACTAATAAATTTTATGTGTTTTTTGATTTTTTCACCTTTCAAAACGATGTGATAAATTCCGTCATTGTACGAAATATCAATCGGATTTGCGTTTGTGCAAGCCTGTGTTATTAAAAGAGCGAATAATAAAAATAAAATTTTCTTCATATTATTATAAATCCTTAGACTTGTAGAAAGCTATGATTGCGCAGAGGAACGCAAATGGTGGAAACACCGCTGTAATAAACGGGTGTAGTACGCCTTTTTCTGCCAACAAATCGAAAAATGGCAGAGTGATATAATACAAGAATATGCTTCCGATTGCAATTGTAAACCCGACTAGTCTTTGTTCTCTCGGTTTGCTAAACCCAAGCAATGCGCCCATAATTGCCAAAAGTACACAAACAAACGGGTGGAAAAATCTTTGCAAATATTTGTTCAACATATATCTGTATTCTTCGTCAAGCCCTTCTTTTTTTAGAAGTTTTATGTAGTTGTGCAAGTCGTGGTTGTTGATTTCACGCTCTTTTTTTACAGAATATGTCATAAGTGTGAACGCATTTTTCGCAGATTCGCCTTCTAAAATGTCCATTTCTGGAATTTTGTTTATATCGATATAAATTCCGTCGTTAGATAGCTCATATTGAGTGATGTCATAGAGTTCCCAGCGATTGTTAAAGTTTTTACCTGTTTTGGCATAATAAATATTTTGCAACTGGTGAACATCACTGTACTGCTTTTGGGAAAAATCCAAAACGATTACATTGTACATTGTATCTTTTGAAAACTTAGATACTACAACAGCTTTGGTCGGAATTCCTTCTTTGTCCTTTTGCGTATAAATATATTGAGTCGAAATATATCCACCTTTCAAGGCTCCGGCTTTGTTTACTGAATACGGGATAAGTTTGTCCCCTGTTACAAAGCATAACCAAGTTACAATCAAACTCAAAACCAATACAGGTGCTATAATTCGCTGAAAAGACAATCCAACTGCTCTGAAAATTGTCAATTCTGAATCTTTACTCAATTTATCGAAAGTGAAAAGGCTTCCGAGTAGCAAACCGACAGGAAAAGCTTTCCCTAAGATTTTGGGTAACTCATAAAGGATTACAAGAAATGCAGTCTTGACACCGTACTCCCCTGAAAGAGTCTTTTTGATTGTGTTTAAAAGCATTTCGGGTGCAATCCAAACAACAGTGAACAACAAAATTGCCACGAATGTCGCCATCATTACCTGTGTGAAAATGTATTTGTCATAAATCGTGATTTTAGGAAATTTCATTATAGAGCAAAATCCTTTCCTAAATAGAATTCTTTCGCAACTGGATCGTTTGCAACATCAACGCTGCGACCTTGAATTTTAATTTTCCCGTCAAAGATTACGTAAGCTCTGTCTGTAATTGACAATGTTGCCTTTGGGTTGTGGTCGGTAATCAAGACGCCCAAACCTTTTTCTTTGGAAATCTTTTTAATATTGTCTTTGATATCTCCGATTGCAATCGGGTCGATGCCGGCGAAAGGTTCGTCCAAAAGCATAAAATCAGGACTTGCTGCCAATGCACGAGCGATTTCAACCCTACGTCTTTCCCCACCAGATAGTGAAACTGCGGCGTAAGATCTAAGTTTCAAAATCCCGAATTCAGTTAAAAGTTCTTCCAATTTGCGTTTTTTCTCGTTGACTGTCAACTTGTCGTTCATTTCAAGCACTAGTTTAATATTGTCCTCAACTGAAAGCTTTCTGAAAATAGACGCTTCTTGTGGTAAATAGCCAATTCCGGCTCTTGCACGTTCATTCATTGGCCAACTGGAAATATCTTGTCCGTCCAAGAAAATATGTCCCTTGTTTGGTTTTACAAGTCCTACAACCATATAGAAAGTTGTAGTTTTTCCGGCACCATTTGGTCCCAAAAGACAAACAACTTCGCCTTTATTAATATCGAAAGAAACGTCATTTACAACACTTCTGTCGCCGTATATTTTTATTAGGTTTTTAGCTTCAATCCTCATTCCATACCCCTCTTATCATGATAATATTTTACTTTAAAAAAATATCTATTGCAATTATTTCGTACCAAATGCCTGTGAAAAATATTAACAATTGTAAATATATATAGCGTATATGTTATAGATATCTGGAGTGGTGGAATACATGAAGTATAAACCATTTTCTTTTTCTTTATTTTCTCCTACACACACTAACCTTTTACCAAATATGAGATTGGCCGTTTCTAACGGCTATTTTTATACCAAAAATTAAATTTGACCCGCGCAACTATTCAGTCATAGTAGCGGATTACAGGCAGACTTGATTACTCCGTTTATCTATCAGGTCTGCCTGATGTTTTCGCCCTCTGCAACAATATTCATTCATAATTTAGGTATCGGTAGTTTAGCGGCTAAACAGCTAGGAAGCGAGGCGGCTAAGATTAAAAAGACGATAGGACGTTAAGTCGATAAGACGATAAGTTCGTTACAGCAAGTAAAATATTATTGTCATTCTGAAAGCTTAGAAAAATAATGCGAGCAACGAGCATTATTTTTTCTTGCTATTCAGAATCTAGTTTATATAATTAATTCATGATGGCGGGATAGAGATCCCGCCCTACTTTTTATACTATTAATAGATATAACAGACTCCGGATCGTAGTCCGGAGTGACAGTTATGGTTTAGTTATATTTCATGAATAGTACCAACTCACGTCATTCTGAGGACAGTAATAATTTGAGTCCGAAGAATCTAATTAAGCTTTATTCATTGGATTCTTTGCTTAACGCTCAGAATGACATGAATAGAATTGTAACGAACTTATTCACCTATTCACTTATTTTCTTATTCTCTTTTCCATTACGAATTCAACGTTGCTTTTAATCTTGCCATTGCTCTTGCGACAGCTGCTTCTGCTCGTTTTGCATCTATTTCTGCTTCTGAATCTGCAAGTCTTGCTTTGGCTCTGTTTAAAGCTTCTTTTGCCCTTGCAACATCAATTTCATCACCTCGTTCTGCGGTAGTTGTCAAAATCAAAGCTTCATCTTCTTTAAACTGCAAAACTCCGCCCATTGTTGTGAACAAAATCGGTTGATTATCTTTAACAGCTTTGGTTACACCGATATCTAAGGCAGCCATTACTGGTACGTGATTTTTCAATATACCCATTTCACCATCGGTGGTTTTGGTGTATATTTCATCAACATTATCGTCAAAAACAACTTTTTCGTGTGTAATTATTTTTAAGTGCATAATTATTCCTCATGTGATGGAGTAAAGGGTGAACAGCCTTTTAAAACTGACTATTCACCACTTATTACTCACTTTCACTATTTCAATGTTTTTGCTTTTTCAACGGCTTCTTCAATTGTACCAACCATATAGAAAGCTTGTTCAGGCAAGTCGTCATGTTTGCCTTCAATGATTTCTTTAAAGCCTCTGATAGTATCTTCAAGTTTTACATACTTACCAGGAATACCTGAGAACTGTTCAGCTACGAAGAACGGTTGTGACAAGAATTTTTGAATTTTTCTTGCTCTGTTGACGGTTTCTTTGTCTTCTTCTGACAATTCGTCCATACCCAAGATTGCGATAATATCTTGCAATTCTTTGTATTTTTGAAGAATTTCAAGAACACGTCTTGTTGTATTGTAGTGTTCATCTCCGATAATATTTGGATCAAGTACTCTTGAAGATGATTCAAGAGGATCTACAGCCGGATAAATACCAAGTGATGCAATTTGTCTTGACAATACTGTTGATGCATCAAGGTGTGAGAATGTTGTAGCCGGAGCAGGGTCTGTCAAGTCATCGGCAGGAACGTAAATCGCTTGAACTGATGTGATAGAACCATCTTTAGTTGATGTAATTCTTTCTTGTAATTCTCCCATTTCGTTTGCCAATGTCGGTTGATAACCTACGGCTGACGGCATACGTCCCAAAAGTGCTGATACTTCAGAACCAGCCTGAGTAAATCTGAAGATGTTATCTACGAATAGAAGTACGTCTTGTTTTGAGAAATCTCTGAAATATTCAGCGGCAGTCAAAGCTGAAAGACCAACTCTCATTCTGGCTCCTGGTGGCTCGTTCATCTGACCGTAAATCAATGCTACCTTGTCGATTACGCCAGATTCTTTCATTTCGTTCCAAAGGTCGTTCCCTTCACGGGTTCTTTCTCCAACACCACCAAATACAGATACACCTGAGTGCTCCATTGCGATGTTATGGATAAGTTCCATAATTAAAACGGTTTTACCAACACCAGCACCCCCGAATAGACCGATTTTACCACCTTTTTGGTATGGTTGAAGCAAGTCGATTGCCTTAATACCTGTTTCCAAAATTTCAATATTTGTGTTTTGGTCAACCAATTTTGGAGATTCTCTGTGGATAGGAAGATATGTGTCTGTTTCGATAGGTCCTATTTTATCAACAGGATCGCCCGTAACGTTCAAAATTCTTCCCAAAATAGGTTTTCCGACAGGAATTTTAATAGGTTCGTTTGTGTTGAAAACTTTCATGCCTCTTTTCAAACCGTCAGTAGATGACATTGCAACTGTTCTAACCTTATTTCCGCCAAGCATTTGTTGAACTTCTGCAACCACATAAGAACCGTCGTCTTTGTTAATGTGAAGCGCTGTATAAATTTCAGGCAATTCGCCTTGTTGAAATTCAACGTCAATAACAGGGCCGATAATCTTTGTAATTAATCCCTCTTGTTTCGTTAATGTTTCCATTTCCTCTCTCCTTTTCGATATGTATATTATAATACAAGAAAAAAAAATGACAATTAATTTAATTTAATGTGAGTGGTGAATGGGAGTAGTGAATAGACCTTTTAGTTTTAGTTGTTTTCGGCCATTCTTGTATATGTCAAGTAATTTGTTGACAAAATAATGATATTCTCTCCAAGGGAGAGAGCGGATTGTTCGCTGAGGGCGCAGGAAGCACACGGCGGCGTGGAGCCGGCGGAGCATTCCGTAGACCCGTTAAATGCGAACAACCAAGCAAAGAGGTTGTTAATGAGCTCGAGCGAATGTTACAACCTCAAGAGAGGGGTTGAGCAAAATAGTAATCGCTTTACATTGATGTTTGAAGTAGGAATGAGTATCGTTAGCACACCCCTCTCCCGCATTTGTAATCCTCACTAATCGTTCGTCAACAACTGCGACCTCTTCCCTTGGAGAGGTTGAGATTTTATTTTGTCAACAAATTAATTGACATATATAACTAAATCTCCACTCCACGCATCATATCAACGAGGGTTTGAATAGTTGTGTCCATGCTCACGATATCAGTGGTTCTCTGTTGCAAAAACGCATTAATCTTCGGCATCATCTCAATTGCCGTATCAAGTCGAGGGTTTGTACCCGGTTGGTACATGCCGACATCAATAAGGTCTTTGTTTTCTCGATAAAGAGCCATTATAGTACGCATTTTGCCTGCGGCCTCTTTATGCTCAGGTGTAACAATTGAGGACATCAACCTTGAAATACTTCCCAAAACGTCAATTGCTGGGTAGTGGTTCATTTCGGCAACTTTTCTTGACAAGAAAATGTGACCGTCAACAATACCACGCACAATATCTACGATAGGATCGGAAATGTCATCACCTTCCATAAGTACTGTGTAAAGCGCTGTGACAGAACCCTTCGGGCTATTTCCGGCTCTTTCCAAAACTTTTTGCAGCCAAGAGAAAATTGATGGCGGATAACCTTTCATTGTAGGCGGTTCACCTAGTGACAAGCCAACTTCACGCCCAGCCATCGCACAACGAGTTACGGTATCTGTCATCAAGAAAACTTTTTTACCTTGATCTCTAAAATATTCACACACAGCAGTCGCTGTCAAAAGTGCTTTTTGACGAATTAGTGGAGGTTGGTCGCCTGTGGAGCAGACAAGAACTGATTTTGCCATGCCTTTTTCACCAAGCGCATCTTCTACAAACTCTTTAACTTCACGCCCACGTTCTCCGATTAGTGCAACTACGTTTACGTCCGCATCAGAATTTCGTGCAATCATACCAAGCAAGGTACTTTTACCAACGCCTGACCCTGCAAATAGCCCTAAACGCTGTCCGCAACCCATTGTCATGCAACTGTCAATTGCTCGAACACCTGTTGAAAAGACTTCCGTAATAATCGGTCTTTCAAAAGGTCCCGGGGGGGGACCCTCAACCGGACGCCAAGTCGCTCCTGACGTATCAAGAGGCTTTCCGTCAATCGGCTCTCCCATCGGGTTAATCAATCGCCCTAAAAGAAAGTCGCCAACAGGGATTGTAATCGGTTTTCCTGTCGAAGTTACCAAACTTCCTTGTCCGATACCTTCACCATCATAAAGCAAAAGTAATTGTGCAACTTCACCCTTGAAAGCTTGAACTTCTGCAGGTTTTCGCCTTCCGTCTTTGGTTTCGATATAACACAAGTCGCCAACTTTAAGCCCCGGAAGTTTAACTTCAACCGTCAACCCCAAAAGCTTTGATACAGTTCCCTTGTAGCGAAACATTTCTGTCGCTTCAAGTTTCTCGTGTATTCGAGTTTTAAGCTCTTCTAAACTACTTGTGTCCAATCCGTCCATATATTTATTATAATAGCTAATCAGGAATTTTTCAATTTATTTACAAATATTTTGTGACTAAATTCCGACGCTTAATCCCGCGCAAAGGTTTATAGATTGACCGGTTATACCTTTTGCGTCTTCCGAAATCAAGTATTTACAAAGCTTCGCAACCTCTTCCGGTTTGACAAATCGTCTTTGTGGAATAGTTTCAACAATTTCTTCTCTGGAAAATTCACTCTCATCAATCGACGCCATGCCGAGTTCTGTTTCAACCCACCCAGGATTAATTGTATTTACTGTAATATTATATTCCGCAAGTTCAAGTGCCAACGCTTTTGTAAGGCCGACAAGTCCGGCTTTTGAGCTTGAATAAATACTTGCGTAAGCCTCTCCCATAACACCTGAAATTGAGCCGATATTAATAATTCGCCCCCATTTTTTACTTTTCATGTTCGGAATTGCTTTTGATGCAAGGTATGCAGGTGCTATCAGATTTGTTTGATAAAGACGCTGAATATCGGTTATATTCATATTTTCAAGTGCGGAATAAATATATTCTCCGGCGTTGTTCACCAAAACATCAATGTCGTTTTCTTCAATAAATTTTGCCAAAATATTGATATCTTTTGACAAATCGCATATACAAAAACCTTTGGCATTACATTCTGCCAAAGCTTTTTCGTTTCTACCGGTTACGAAAACTTCTCCGAGTGTTTGAAGTTCGTGTGCGATTGCGTTTCCAATACCTTTTGATGCTCCTGTTACGAGTATGTTCATACCCCTCCTCGAAATCAAAGATTTCGGTCCTCCCTCAAGGAGAGGACATGAAGTTTAGTTTACTACTTAATTATCCCAAAGCCTAGAAGGAATGTGCAAACTAAGAAAATTGCAGCAACAATACCTGTTAGTTTGTTCAAGCCTTTTTCTGCGCTTTTTTGTGACGCAAAAACATGTGATGCGCCACCAATACCTGCAATGCCATCGCCTTTTGGTGAGTGCAAAAGAATTAATACAATCAAAAGTAATGCTGAAACGATTTGTACAGCCCATACCATATTTAATAACATTTATTTTTTCTCCTTTTTCTTAGAGATAAAATGAGCTCGTTTTGAGTTCAATTTAATATCTTTAAAAGTATACAGCCTTGCAGGTCTTTTAGATGACGATTTTGTATATTCGTCAAGTTCAATAAGCCCATCAGTTGCAAGCGCTTTTTTTCTAAAATTACGTTTATCAAGCTTTTTGCCCATAATCAATTCATAAGCTTTTTGCATTTCTGTCAAAGTGAATTTTTCATTCAAAAGTTGATATGCAACCGGACAAAGTTCAAGTCTTTCACGAGTTCTCTTTAAAGAATACTCAATAATTTCTTTGTGGTCGAAAGCTAGTGGTGGCAAGTCTAAAATCTTATGCCAACCAAGTTCATCAGTTGTTATGATGTTAATATCCTCAGCTCTAACTAATGCGAAGTATGCACATGTGATAACTCTGGCATTTGGGTGACGAAGTGGATCGCCGAATGTGTAAAGTTGTTCAAGGTAAACGTTGTCAATGTTTGTACGCTCTTTCAAAACCCTAAGTGCCGCTTGATCAAGGTTTTCAGATAGTCTTACATAACCTCCAGGGATTGCCCACTTGTCTTTGAACGGTTCATTGGTACGTTTCACAAGCAAGACTTGAAGAGCGTCATTCTTCATAGTTACAATAACTACGTCGACTGTGATTTCGTGTGTTTTTGTTTCGTTAAATATCATATCAATTCTCTGTCCCTGAGATATATCATATAATAAAAATAAAATTTTACATAAGTTAATAGTTTATTTTTAGTAACAAAATTTAACATGAATTTGAAATCAGGGCAATTATTTCACGCATAAATACTTTATATATATAACGGGGAATTGTAAGGGATAAAAATGAACATTTTCGGATTTAACAACTTTAATATGTTTGGAGGCTGCAATCTATTTGCAGGCTATAATCCATTTATGTTTAGAGGTTGCGGTTGCAACTCTTTTGTAAATCCGTTCAGCTTTGGTATGAATCCGTTCCAATTTGGAATGTCAACAATGCCATTATTCAATAATTTCTCAATGCCGACAATGCCAACTATATCTGCAATGCCGACATTTGGGCAAACATCTGTTTACCCTTCAATTTTTTCAAATTACACAACAATGCCTATGTATAATAATTTTACAATGCCTCAATTTATTATGCCAAGCTTTAATTTAGGTAATTTGTTCTCAACACCATCAGTAAATTATGCAAGCTGGAAACCGGTAGAAAGCACAACTAAAACAAACAAAACAACTGATGTTGCGGATACTGATAATTTGCCAATTAAAGATACAGGAAAATTGGACAAACACTTTTTGAGAAAAGTTAAAAAAGTTGCTAAAAAATTAAACTGTGACTATAAAGATTTATTAGCTTTGATTAACAGTGAATCCGGTTTTGATCCAAAAGCAAAATGCGGAAGCTATGTAGGACTAATTCAATTTGGAGATGCTGCGGTTGAAGAACTTAGAACCAAATGTGGCTGTAAAGGTTTAACAAAAGAACAAATTCCAAATATGTCAAGATTAGAACAACTTGAATTGGCAGAAAAACTGTTAATGTATATCAAAAAATGGAAATTCTCTCCTGATGCAAGATTATCAGCAGGAGATTTGTATGCAATGATTATGGCACCGGGAAGAGCTAACAGAGAAGTTCTTTACTCAAAAGGCGAAAGCGGTTATAACTCTGTTAATGCAAAAATGGATTACAACAAAGACGGAAAAATTACAAAATCTGAAATGAGCAGAAGAATTAGAGAAAAAAGCGTAAATGAGTCTATTTTTGCGTAAGTTATGAGTCAAAATTATTACAATTCGAAATAATCCATTGATGTTCTGCGATGTTTCATGTATCGTCATGGAATAGATGAAACTTTTGCGGAAGGATTGACGATGGATAAGGGATACATTGAAAATGGTTTTATTGTAGATGTCAGCAATGCTCAGAAAACCTCTGAGATTATTTATGAGTTGAGCAGGATTTTGGATTTACCGGAAGCGCAGAACAAAAATGTTTGTTTAAAGTTGGGAGCTGTAAATCTTACTCCGACTGAATTAACAAGTATTAAGGCGCTTGTAGAATCTATGAATTCTGAAATTGAATTTATTAATACAAGTTCTGATGCGACAGCACAAGCTGCCAATGACTTAGGTATTCAGGTTTCTATTCTGGAAAATAAAGTTCCAACTCCTGAATTTAATGCAGATCAAGAAAAAGTTAATGCAGAGCTTGAAAAAGCTTTGGATAAGATTTTTGGTGATGAAACGACTGAAATTAAAACTTTTGCGCAAGAACATGATTTAAAAGAATTGAAGAAAAATGTTCCTGTTGAAGATGTTGAACCTTTGCCGGAAATTAAACCTGAAAGTATCGATCCTAAAAATCAGATGGAAACAGTTGGTGCTCCTGTTGTTGAACCTTTAACAGAAGAAGATACTGTTGAAGAACCTGAAAAGGTTGAAGAAGTTCAAGAAAAAGTTGAAGATACACAAGTTCAGGCTAATGAAGAAGAAGTTGAAAATGCTGATTTGAAAGAAGAATTGGACAACTTTAACAGTGAACTTGAAAACGCAAACAAAATTGAAGGTGACGATATTGAAGATATTGACTACAATCTTGATGATTTGAGAAAATCTTTGAGAGAAACAGAAAAACTTCCGACTTTATATATTCAAAGAACTTTGCGTTCTGGGCAGAGTATTACATCAGACGGAAATATCGTAATTATTGGTGATGCAAACCCTGGATCTGAAATTATTGCAAAAGGCGATATTACAGTTTGGGGAATTTTGGGTGGTATTGCACACGCAGGTTGTGCAGGAAACCAATACGCTAAAATTCGAGCATTAAAGATGAACGCAATTCAGTTGAGAATTGCTGATACATTTGCAAGACGTCCGGATAACGTTAATATCCCGTATATTCAAAAGACTGATACTTTTGTGCCGGAAGAAGCTTGCATTTACAAAAGACAAATTATTATACATAAGATACATGAATCATAAAAGGAGAAATAATGAGCGGTAGAGTTATCGTAATAACTTCCGGAAAGGGTGGAGTAGGCAAAACTACAACTAATGCCAATATCGGTACAGCTTTGGCAAAAGCCGGTAAAAAGGTTGTAATGATTGATACTGACCTCGGATTGAGAAACTTAGACCTACTACTTGGTCTGGAAAACAGAATTGTTTATACAATTGTTGACGTTGTTGAAGAACGTTGCAAGTTGAAACAGGCTTTGGTTAAAGATAAGAAAAATCCTAACCTTTGTCTTTTGGCAGCTGCACAAACCAGAGATAAAACAGCGGTTACTGAAGAACAGTTGAGAGATATTTGTGAAAAGTTGAAAAAAGATTTTGACTTTATCCTTGTAGACTGTCCTGCCGGTATTGAACAAGGGTTTCAAAACGCTGTTGCAGGTGCTTCTGAGGCAATTGTTGTTACAACTCCTGAAATGTCAGCAGTTCGTGACGCTGATAGAATTATCGGACTTTTGGAAGCAAAAGAAGAAATTAAATCTTACAAACTTTTGCTTAACAGAGTTAGACCAAATCTAATTGAGTCAAAGGATATGATGAGCGTTGACGATGTTGTTGATATTCTTTCAGCAGAATTGATAGGTATAATTCCGGAAGATACAGGAATTATTACTTCTACAAACAAAGGTGAGCCTATTGTAAATGATGAAAAATCATTGGCAGGTAAGGCTTATAACAATGTTGCAAGAAGAATTATCGGTGAAGATGTTCCATTCTTGAATTTGGACGAGCCAAAAGGTGTTGTTGCAAGAATTAAAAAATTCTTCTCAGGCTTGACAGGAAAGGAGAAATAAGATGATATTGCAAAATTTATATAATAAAGTCTTAGGTTTCTTCCGTCAAACAGATGCTGAACAAGAACAGGTTGAATCCGCAAAAGACACGGCTTGCAATAGATTGCGTGTAGTTTTGATGCAAGATAGAACAAATTTGACGCCGGAACTTATGGAACGTATGCGCAAGGAAATGGTTGAACTTCTTTCAAAATATGTTGAAATGGATAAAGAAGCTTTGGAACTAAACCTTGAACAAGACGGCGATCAAGTTGCTTTGATGCTTTCAATTCCTGTAATTCGTGCTAAAGATGAAGAAGAAATTAAAGAAGCTTTGGCAAAAGAAGATGCAGAAAAAGCTGCTGTAGAGTCAGAAAACGAAGAAGATGAAGATGTTTCTGATGATGACGATGAAAAAGTTGTTGTTGAAGAAACAGAAATCGTTTTGAATGAAGAATCTTTGGACGATGATTTGTCAGATGACGATTATGAAGAAGATGAAGAGGACGAATCTGACGACGACGACAAAGATGAAGAGTAGATAAATTTATTTATATTAGATTAAAAGAAGTGCGTTTTGCGCACTTCTTTTTTTGTTTAATTGACATAAGCTGGATTGCCACGGCTACACTGCCGTTTCGCCTCGCAATGACGTGAATTGTGACAATATACGTTATTCTGAAAGCTTAGAATATTAATGCGAACGATTAGTGAGCATATAATATTCTTGCTATTCAGAATCTAATACCAAATATAACAGACTCCGAATCGCAGTCTGGAGTGACATTACGGGGTGGTTGTTTTTGAAAATTGCAACTACTTTAGAATTGTAGGTCGGGGTACCTACACCGTCAATATGAATTGATTTCTAAAACATCAAATTACAAACCGTAACAGCGGCGATAATACCGATTATGTCCGCTAAAATTCCGACAAGAAGCGCATATCTGAGCTTTGTAATTTTTACGGAACCAAAATAAACCGCCAAAACGTAAAAAGTTGTTTCACTTGAGCCAACCATTACAGCGGCAAGTTTTGTGGCGTAAGAATCAGGTCCAAGATGGTTTGCGATATCAGAAAAAATTCCAAGTGCGCCTGAGCCTGACAATGAACGTACAAGCATAATTGGAATTGTGTCTGCCGGAACATTGAATTTCGCAAGAAGCGGTGCACAAACAACTCCGATTTGTTCAATTATTCCCGAAGCTCGAAACATAGATATTGCAACGATTATGGCAACTAAATATGGAATTATTGTTACAGATACTTTAAACCCATCTTTTGCGCCTTCTGTAAATGTTTCATATAGCGGAACTTTTTTGAATAAGCCCATTGTGAGGATTAAAACTATTATTGCAGGTAAAGTCCAGAGGGAAATTATGTTCATCAATGTTTGAAACATTATTCGTCCTCCTTATTAAGGTTACTGTCTGAAATCTCAACGGGAGTTGCAACTTGTTTTGTCCAAATTTTTTCAAAGAATTTTGCCATTAAAATTGCACTGACAAAGGCAATTCCAGTTACAAGAAGTGTCGGAGCAATAATTTCTGTCGGATTTTTGTAGCCAATTCCTATTAAAACAGCGATTACGGTTGCCGGAACAAGTTGAAATCCTGCAGTATTCATTGCCAAAAACATACACATCGCATTTGAGGCAGATGATTTGTCTACATTTTGCTTTTGTAGTTCTTCCATCGCTTTTAGACCAATCGGAGTTGCTGCATTTGAAAGTCCGAAAGCGTTTGCAGAAACACTCATTGCAATGTCGCCGATGGCTGGTGAGTCTTCCGGAATTTCGTTAAATAATCTTTTTGTAATAGGTTTGATAATTTTTGCAATAATCTTTACAAGCCCGCATTGTTCGGCGATTTTCATCATTCCGAGCCAAAAAGCCATAATTCCGATTAGGGAAAACGCAACTTTTACGGACAATTCCGCACCTGTCAGAATTGAATTTACAACGTCTGAAAGCTTGCCGTTGAGAGCTCCCGCGATTATCGAAACTACTATCAAAAAATAGAAAATATAATTCATGGTTAAATTATATCATGTAAATTAAATT
>ERZ1034925.111-NODE-111-length-46005-cov-24.171817_pt1 | contig 46005 bp, 45 predicted proteins | sample MGYA00520687_ERZ1034925 | MGnify/ENA primary metagenome ERZ1034925 (study PRJEB33766, sample SAMN09781758) | gut metagenome | biome: gut microbiome | host: Homo sapiens | place: Madagascar | study: EMG produced TPA metagenomics assembly of the PRJNA485056 data... | reverse complement strand
AAATGCCCTATTTGCAACGTTTTTAAGGAATTATTTGACAAAATTTGAAAAAAGCGTATAATCATGTTTAACGTACAATGAAAATGAAATAAAGATTGGGGAATTCTTATATGTTTAAGGGTTTTATTACTAATATGGGTTTATATATAAATGTTGCTAAAATTATGTTATGTGAATTAATTATGGGAATGTTTTTACCAAATATTCAATTAGAATATTGTCGTATTAAAAAAGATTTATATTAAATAAATACCACCAAAGGTCAACCAACCTAAACACCCTAAAACATCAATTAGACAATGTGTGTGTCGGGACTATATGTCCAATTTTAAATAAAAAAAATATGTCAAAAGATGTTTTCAAAACTAGACTATTAAAAAAAAAGACTTGCTATTATTTGTAAGTCTTTTTTGTGCATGGTAATTTAAAAATATTGTTTATGATATTTTTAATCAAAAAGTGAGGATTTGATGGAAACTATTCTAGTTGGAATGTCGGGTGGTGTTGATTCAACTGTCACTGCACTATTATTAAAAGAACAAGGTTATAATGTTATTGGTTCAACTATGGCTATTTGGGGTACAAAAGGCGAAAATGGACCTGCTACACAACAAAATCAAAAGAAATCATGTTATGGTACAAATGAAAAAGAAGATATTAATAATGTAAGAAAACTTTGTGCAAGTTTGGATATTCCATTTTATGAAATAAATTGCGTTTCTCAGTATAAAAAAGAAGTTTTAGATAATTTTAGAAATGAATACTTATCTGGTCGTACTCCGAATCCTTGTGTACGTTGCAATTGTCGTATAAAATTTGGTGCTTATCCACAAATTGCTCGTGAGCAGGGTATAAAATTTGATAAATTTGCAACAGGACATTATGCTAGGATAGAACGAGATGTTGATGGTGATTATGTTTTGAAACGTGGTATTGCAATAAATAAAGACCAGTCATATTTTTTGTATAGATTAACATCTGAACAACTTTCTAAAATAATGCTTCCATTGGGTTCTTATACAAAAGATGAAATAAGAGCAAGAGCAAAGTCTTATGGTTTAGCAGTTGCTGATAAACCTGATAGTCAAGATTTTTATAGTGGTAATTATAATGATTTGTTAGGTATTCCTGAAAAGAAAGGTAATATTGTAAATTCTGAGGGTAAAATATTAGGTGAACATAACGGTATTTGGAATTATACAATAGGTCAAAGAAAAGGACTTTGTATTGCGGCTCCTTATCCACTTTATGTATTGGAATTACGTGCTGATACAAATGAGGTTGTTGTTGGTTATGTTGATGAAACTTTTAAACAAACTCTTTTTGCGAATGATTTATGTTGGATTAAGGGTAGAGATTACGTAGAACAAATTATAAAATCAAAACAAATATTTGCAAAGACACGTTCTACTCAACAGCCAATTGAAGTGAATGCTGAATTTTGCAATGGTGATTTAAAAGTGGTTTTTAATGATATGCAAAAATCTATAACTCTTGGACAATCAGTTGTGTTGTATGATAATGATACTGTACTTGGTGGGGGTATTATTCAAAGTGTAGAATAAAAAATAAAAAGGGAACATCTCTGTTCCCGTCAAAATGGAGTTTAACTAACACTAACTTAATTTCCCAATTTTCACCACATACATTAATTATTATGAACTTACCAAACGCATTGCTTCTTCTAGCAATTCTTTGTTTGATTTAATTAATGCATTTACAAGTTCCATTTGCATTTTTGCCTGCTGATAGGCACTCATATTGCCTTTAAAATCTGTATTTGACTGTTCTAATAGTCCTGAACGAATTTGACCTTTACCAATTACTGGTTTGCCAGATTCTTCAGTTTCTACGAATTTGCCTTGACTAATTTCGTATAAACCACCATTGTTGTTGAAGTTTGCAGTTGCTATTTTGTATAATGGAATTGAACGTTTACCACTATCGGCTTTGCCGTATATAGTTCCGTCTTCTTTGATTTCATATTCATCGTATTTGCCCATGAATTTACCGTTGTTTGGATCAATCCATAGTTTTATATTTGTTGTTGGTATGCTTAATGCTCCACCTTTCATTGCTGTTTCTTCGTATAAGTCTGAACTTATAGTTTTTGTTCCAGCCATGATTTCGCCATTATCGTTTAAAATGTAGCCTTGAACAGCATCACCGTTTTTTGCTCTATAAACACCTTCTGAATCAAATGTAAATTCACCGTGTCTTGTATAGATGATTTTGCCTTCATCGTTTCTTGTAATAAAGAAACCGTTACCTTCATAAAATACGTTTTCATTAGATGTACCTGGTGTAGATTTACCTTGACCTTGATTTTTTAATGGGTTATCAACAATTGCACCACCTAAGAATGTGTCAAACTTAACTTTGTTTTCACGGAAACCAGGGGTGTACATATTTGTCATGTTGTCAGTTAAACTGTCCATCCAATGTGTTGTGGCTCTTTGCGTATTTATCGCCGTTGTGTACGAATCATACATCTGATTCTCTCCTTTATACTAATTTACTCTTATTTTATTTGTTTGTGTTTTTATATGTTATTTCTCCGTAGCTAACATTTAATTCTTCAAACTTTTCTTTTAATATGTGCAAATGATTTTTTAGATAAGTTTCCGTCGCTTCATCTGTTGTTTGAAATTCTGCATGAACTTTTCCTTCTACATCTATTTTTATAATGACAGAAATCTTATTGTCAAAATCTATTCTAAAAACTTTATGATTTATTATTGAATCTCGTAACAAAGCAAGGAATTTTTCAGATAAGATGTTTAATTCATCATTATTTTCATCTGTGTAATTTGATGAATCTGCAGTTCCCATTCTTAATAGACCAATGATAAAATCAACATCTTCTGATTTTAATTCTGACATGTCTATTCTGTTGTAATTATCTATGCTTTGTGTTTGTTTCATTAATGCACTTAATACATTTTGTGTATTTTTTAGTCTGTCAGACTGTTCTACGTGAACTTGGTTGTTTAATGCTACAATATCGTTTAAGAACATCATATCGTCTTGTGTTGTTTTGTAGTCATCATCACTTAATTTATTCATAGCAGAATTTTTTCTAGCCATTTCTAAGTTTTCTTCTTCTGTTGATAAAATAGACATATCTTCTTTTAATTCTTCTTCTGTTTCATAAAGGATTTGGGAGTTGTCTTGTTTTTTATCTTCAAAGTCCTCAGGGTGTTTATTCATATTGATAGATGTTTCAACATCATCGTTTTCAATATTTGAATCATCATTTTCTTTGTCAGCCATCATTTTAGCAATTACTGCAGAAATATCTTCTGGTTCAGTATCATCTTCTAGTGATGGTCCAACTGTATTTTCTAGTTCTTTTTTACTTTTAGAAATATTGACAGTCATGTTGATTTTATTAGACATGTCCATTAATTTTAAAAGTCTTGCTTTGTCTTCTTCACCTGCAAAATGTGGTTTAGGTGTTTGGTTGACATTGTTAGCAGGTTTTTTAATCATTGCTCTGTTTTCTTCATCAGTAGAAAGAATTGATTCATCTTCTACAAGTTCTTGAGCAGATTCTCTTAAACCTTTTCCGGCTGGTTTTTCTTTGTCCATTAAGTCAGAAAATGCTTCACCATCAAAATCAAAATTTTGGTTTGACATTTGTGGTTTTGAGGTATCTTCTCTTACTGTATTGTAATTGTTTATGCCGTTTGTGTACACAAAGCCTCCTGCTTTTTTATTCTTTTATTCGGCTCAATTGTGGGTTTTCTTTACTGATAGAAATTTTTTTTCATCTTTTTAGTGTATATATATTATTTATAATGTTTTATTTTTGAAAATCATTATAATTTTGTTGTTTTTATTTGTAATTATTTTTTTATTTTTAGTTATGTAAAAATAATTGTAAATACAAAGATTTTCTGCTATTATTTTGGTATGAATAAGGTTGCTAAGGAAGAGACTATAAATTTAAAAGAATATTCTGATTTGATTGAAACAGTATCAAAGGTAGAATTTTCAAAAGTTTCATCATACGGATTGATTGAGTATCCGGAAATTGTTAATTTGGCTACTCATACTATTTATTTGGTCTTGAAAAATGGCTCAGCAGACTTATACAATAATGCATATCTTACTAAAGCAATCAAATGGGAAATAAGAAACGAAATTCGTCGTAGATATCGTTGGTACACTTTGAAAAATAGCCAACCTGTTAATAATTCAGAAGTGCGTGAAGTCGTTTATAAAACTATTCTTTCGGTTGAAGCAATGGCTGAAGCTGAAAATCCGGTTATTGTTAAAGATACTTCTATGACACCGTCGGAACAGGCAGAATTTTCTGAATTGAAAGATAGAATTACTGAGGCAATTAAACATTTGCCTGAACGTGAAAGAGCATTGGTAGAAGCAAAATTTTTCCAAGATAAGAAACTGAAAGATATTTCGGCAGAATTTAATATATCACAATCTAGAATATCTAGAATTATTCAGAATGCATTAAAAAAAGTTAGAAAAGAATTAATGAAACAGGAAAACTAATGAGTACAATTTTTGAAAAGTCAAACAATGTTGATGGGATTAATCTTTGTAGTGAGGAGTTAAGTATTCAGTCAATTTCTGATGAATATTTACGTACTGAAGCGATAGGATTACCTCAAACGAGTGAAATGGAAGTTTTAAGACATTATAAATCGCTTAGTGATAAGAATTTTTGTGTTGAAACTGGTATGTATCCATTAGGCTCTTGTACGATGAAATACAATCCAAAAGTTAATGAAATGCTTGCTAATCTTGAAGGTTTTGCTAATCTTCACCCATTGCAAAGTGATGAAGATTCTCAAGGTGCTTTGGAATTGATGTTTAAACTTCAAGAAGCATTAAAAGTTGTTACAGGAATGGATTATATTAGTTTGCAACCGGCTGCTGGTGCTCATGGCGAATTTTCTGGCATGTTGGTTATAAAAAAATATTTTGAAAAACGTGGAGAACATAGGACAAAAGTTATTGTTCCTGATTCGGCTCATGGTACAAACCCAGCAAGTGCGAAAATGGCTGGTTTTGATATTATTCAAGTTAAATCAAATGAAAAAGGACAGGTTGATGTAGAAGATTTGAAATCATTATTGAATGAAGAAGTTGCTGCAATAATGATGACAAATCCAAATACTGTTGGTATTTTTGAAGAACAAGTTTTAGAAATATCAAAATTGATGCATGAAAATGGTTCTTTGTTATATTATGACGGAGCAAATTTAAATGCAGTAATGGGATATTCAAATCCTGCAATTATGGGATTTGATGTATGTCATATTAATTTGCATAAAACATTCTCAACACCTCATGGTGGTGGTGGTCCAGGTGCTGGTCCAATAGGTGTCGTAGAAAAATTAAAGGACTATTTACCAAAACCTACAATTGAGTTTGATGGTGAAAAATATTATAGAAATTATGATAAGCCTGATTCAATAGGTAAAGTTCGTTCATTCTATGGTAATTTTGGCGTATTAGTCAGAGCATATGCATATATTTTAATGATGGGTAAAACTTTAAAAAATGCAACAGAAGATGCTGTATTGAATGCAAATTATTTGAAAGAAAAATTAAAAGATGTATATGATTTAGCATATAATGAACAATGTATGCATGAATTTGTTCTTTGTGGAGAGAAACAAAAAGAACAAGGTGCATCAACATTGCATATAGCAAAAAGGTTGATGGATTATGAAATACACCCACCAACGGTTTATTTCCCATTGATTGTTCATGAAGCAATTATGATAGAACCAACTGAATCTGAATCAAAAGAAAGATTAGATAAATTTGTAGATGTTATGTTGAAAATTGCTGATGAAATTAAAACTAATCCAGAATTAGTTGTTGCAGCACCTCATCATGCTCCTATCAAAAAGGTTGATGAAACACTAGCAGCAAGAAAACCGAATTTGAAATATAAAAAAGAGAGTAACAATGGCTAAGAAAAATAAAAAAATTAAAGTAGCATTCCCTCACATGGGAACAATATCTATTGCATGGGCTTCTGCCCTTAGAAAAATTGGTGTAGAACCATTGGTTCCACCATATACAAGTAAAAGAACCTTATCATTAGGCACAAAACATTCACCAGAAGCAATTTGTTTGCCTTATAAACTTATTTTGGGTAATTTTATTGAAGCAATTGAAAACGGTGCAGATTATGTTGCAATGATTACATCTCCTGGTATTTGTAGACTTGGGGAATATGGCAACAATATTAAAAATACATTGGAAGATTTAGGATATAAAGCAAATTATATTGAATTATCTTTATATGATGGTATAAAAGGACTTTATAAATTTTTAGTTCAACTTACAGGTAGGAATAATCCGATACAAATTATTAGAACTATAAATATTGTAATTAGAAAAATCTTTGCGATTGATGAATTAGATACAGAACTTGCTTATTATAGGGCGAGAGAAATTAAACAAGATGAAGCAGAAAAAAATTATAAAAAAGCATTGAATTTAATTAAATCTGCTGATAAAACTTCTGATTTGAAAAAGGCATTGAAAAAAGGTCTGGAAATTATTCGTTCAACGAAGATTGATAAAGATAGAGAGGTTTTACATGTTGATATTACAGGTGAAATTTTCTTAGTAAATGATGAATTTTCTAACCAAAATCTTGAAAGAGAACTTGGTAGAATGGGTGTTGAAACAAGAAGAAGTTTGACTGTAAGTAGTTTCTTAAAAGATGCAATTATACCAAAAGCATTTAGAAAAGGTGAAACACACTTAGAAAGAGCGGAAAGATTAGCAAAACCATATCTTACAAGAGATATTGGTGGTGATGCATTAGAATGTGTTTCTGATGTGGCTTATGCAGATGAAAGACAAATTGATGGTATTATTCATATAAGTCCATTTACTTGTATGCCTGAAATTATGTCGCAAAATATTTTCCCAGCAATGAGAGAAGACTGTGATATTCCTATCTTGGCTCTTATTATGGACGAACAAACTGGTAGAGCAGGATATATTACAAGATTAGAAGCCTTCGTAGATTTGATGAGAAGAAAGAAAAGAAAGGCTAAAATGGTTCAAGCAAAATGAATGAAAAATTAACTAAGTTTTGTAATTCAATGGTAGCAAAGGTTGCTCCATTTTGTAAAAATATGCTTGATTGGTTTAAATCAGACAGATGTTTCGTAAAATATTTTATAGATGCTTTTGCAATGACAAATCGTAACTTGATATTGTTATCAATGTTGATATTGTTTGTTTTTGGTACATCAATGTATATTTTTGTTACTGAAAGTAACGGCGTTAATTTCTTTTATACATTTGTTGTAGTAATTTTGCTTATGTCAGCATTAGCATCAGGTTTCTTTTATTCAATTAAAAAAAGTATAAAATTACAATATAATGTCGAGAAATCTGAAGAAAATGCAAATATTGGTTTTGGCACTTTCTATTCTGGTATTGGTAAATATTATTTACGTTTTATGGGCATATTAGTTTTATTCTTTGTTATGGCTAGTATTCTTATTATAGGTATTTTTATATTAGCAAACCAATTTATTTGTAATATTGCTGATTTAGGCATAGATGGAAAATTCTTCTTTAATTTATTAGCGGCTGATCCAAATGTTATTGATTCTGTTTTGTCCAATTTAGATAAAACTCAACAAGTATATTTTAGAAATTGGAATAGATTATTCTTAATAGGTACACAATTATTTACGATTATGTTAATCTTTTGGATTCCTGAAAGTATTTACCAAGGTAAAAATATATTCGTTTCATTGTTTAAATCAATTGTGAAAGTTATCAAAGATTTTCCAAATGTTTTATGCATTTATTTAACAATATTATTATTGAATTATATTACTGCAATATTTACAGTAGTATTCGCAAACAATCCAATTGTTTTATTTGTATTATCTATATTTTCATTTTACTTATGTTTATATGATTTTTATGCAATATTTTTATACTATAAGTCAAGATATGTAGATGAGTATGATAGAGGATAAGAAAAATAAAAAGCATGTAATAGCAATTGCTGGTCCTACTGCAAGTGGAAAGACGAAGTTGGCTATAGACATGGCGAAAAAAGTAGATGGTGAGATAATATCTGCCGATTCTCGTCTTGTGTATAAAGGGTTTGATATTGCGACTGCAAAACCTACTATGGAGGAACGTGACGGAATCCCTCATTATATGATTGATGTAGTTGAACCTGAATATGATTATTCAGTTGCAGATTTTCGTGATGGTGCATCTCAAAAAATTGATGAGATTATCTCTCGAGGAAAAGTTCCTATTGTTGCAGGTGGAACAGGTTTATATTTTAGAATTTTATTAGAAAATTATGCATTACCAAAAATTGAATGTAATCCTCAATTAAGACAAGAATTAGAGAAACTTTCTAATGAAGAACTTTATGCTGAGTTGCAAGAAAAAGATGCAGAGTACGCAAAAAAGGTACATATAAACAATAAAGTTCGATTAGTTCGTGTTTTGGAAGTTATACGAACTTTAAATAAGCCATTTACTCAATGTGTTGGTTTGAAAGAGCCTGAATATGATGTTGAGTGGGTTTTTCCAAAGATTAATTCAAGGGAAGAATTGTATAATAGAATAAATTTACGTGTTGATAAAATGGTTGAAGATGGCATTATTGATGAAACAAAATTTTTGTTGAAAAAACACGGACGTATAAAAAATCTTGTTTGTACTATCGGGTATCAAGAGATTATTTCTTATTTAGATGGTAATTGTTCGCTAGAGGAAGCATTAGAAACATTAAAGATGAATACTCGCAGATATGCCAAAAGACAGTTAACTTGGTTTCGCAGAACTCCAGAGTTAGGCGTAAATATATAAGATTATTTAGCAAATAATTAGCGTTTCATTTGACGTTCGATATCTCGTTTTTGAGTTTTCTTTGCGATTGCTTCACGTTTGTCATAAAGTTTTTTACCCTTAGCAAGGGCAATTTCTACTTTTGCAAATCCTCTATCTAAAAACATTTCTAGTGGAACGATTGTATATCCGTCTTTTTTTATTTTTATATCAAGTTTAAGAATTTCTTTTTTTGTTAAAAGTAGTTTGCGAACTCTTTCAGGTTCGTGGTTGTATCTGTTGCCTTGTTCATAAGGTGATATGTGACAGCCATACAAATATATTTCTCCATTGCTAATCTTTGCAAAACTATCTTTTAGGTTTACTGCATTTTTTCTTATAGATTTTATTTCTGTTCCTGTCAAAACTATACCGGCTACAAATTTATCAAAAATATTGTAGTCGTGGAATGCTTTTCTATTTGTATGTACAATTTTTCTGCCCATAGTTTGAATTATAATCCAAAATTTATGAAAAAACTAGTATTTGTATCCTTGCCAAGTTCCTCTACGTATAAATTCTCTATCAATTTTATTCAAGGCATCAAGTTTTTTGCCTATCCAACGAGGAGCAATGAGTTCTTTTTTTAGACCATTACCAGCAAGTCGGTGTATGGTTGTTGTTGGAGGTAAATATTCTAGGAAATCGCAAACAGTTTCTATATATTCATCTTCGCTCATAAAGTCAATTTCGCCATTGTTATATAATTGTGCGAGTTTTGTACCTTCTAAAGCACATAGCATGTGGATTTTTACACCATCGACTTTTAATTCAGCAAGTCTTTTTGCTGTTTCCATCATTTCATCGTGTGTTTCCCAAAGACCTAATATTACGTGAACACATACATTTATACCATATTCTTTTGTCTTTTTGTATGCATTTAAAAATGTTTCATAATCGTGACCACGATTTATTTTTTTTAATGTTTTGTTGTGGACAGATTGTAAACCATATTCTAGCCAAGTGTAATAGTTCTTATTGTAAGACGAAATAAGTTTAAGTTTTTCTTCATCAACACAATCTGGACGTGTTCCGATAGATATACCAACTATATCTTTGTGGTTGAGTGAAGCATCATAGATTTGTTTAAGTTCATCTACTGGTTTGTATGTGTTTGAATATGCTTGAAAATAAGCCATAAATTTTTCAGCTTTAAAACGTTTTGAGAGTGTTTCAGCACCAGTATTTATTTGTTCTTCAATTGATAAAATGTTTGAATGTGCTTGTGAAAAACTACCACTTTCATCACAAAAAATACAACCGCCGGTTGAAATAGTCCCATCTCGATTAGGACAAGAAAAACCGGCGTCTATTGTAATTTTATATACTTTAGCACCAAACTTATTTTTTAAGTAAGCACTAAATTGGTTATAACGTTTGTCTGTTCCGTTAAATTCCATTGTTATTATTTATTGTCGCTTTCATCATCTTTGATTGGATAAACATAGTGTTCACCACAATTTGGACATACAACTTCTTGTTGCTTACCATCTTCTAATTGAGCAACTTCAAATAATGTTTTACATCCTGATTGAGTACATCTGATTGCCCATGTAGGTCTAACTAATCTTGCCATAACTTTCTCCTTATTTACTATCTACATAGTATCATTATATACATTCTTTGTAAATATATTATTATTTATAACAAAAAATATATATCTAATTTTTTGTTGGTTGTATGTATTGATTATAATTTATCGTTGTTGTTAAATTGTGATATGAAACGTAGAGAGTTTGTAATTTTACTCATAACAGTTATTGTGGTTTATTTTCTATATCAGGTTATAACATCTGCTGTAGTTACTTCTACACCTGCATTACAGACTGCTGATTTGATAAATAATAAACAAGTTTCTCCACAAGAATTGTATTATGATTCTTGGAAAACTGTTAAAAAATTCTATATAGATTCATCTTATAATTCTCAAGATTGGAATTATTGGAAAAAACATTACGATGGACAACTAAAAACTGATGAAGATGCTAGAGTTGCAATTGAAACAATGGTTGCAAGTTTAGATGATCCGTATAGTAGATTTTTATCAAAACGTGATTATGCAGAACAATATAATTCTATAGATTCTCATATTACTGGTATTGGTATAAATATTATGATGAGGGGTGGAAATCCTTTTGTATATAGTGTTATAAATGATACCCCAGCCGAGAAATCCGGTTTAATGGCAAATGATATAATTATTGCTGTTGATGGAAAAAATGTTAGTGGATTAGAACTTTCTAATGTTGCTTCTCTTGTCAGAGGTAAAGAAAATACGTTTGTGACATTAAAAATTAAACGTGGAAATAAGGTTTTTATAAAACGTATAAAAAGAGCAAAAATCGAAATTAAATCGGTTGAATCTTCTATTAGAAAAAATAATATTGGCTATATCAAGATTAAAAGTTTTATTGGAACAAATACGGCATCTGATTTTGTTACTGAGTTAAAGACATTAGATAAAACAAAAGGTTTGATTATTGATTTGCGTGGTAATACTGGTGGCTTGTTAACAAATGCTGTTGTAGTTGCGAATTTGTTTATTAATAATGGTCGAATTGTTAGTATTGTGTCAAAAGACGGTAGGCGACAAGACATTAATGCTCAAGTGAATTTACCTATAATGAATAAACCACTTGTTGTTTTGGTAGATGAATCTAGTGCAAGTGCAAGTGAAATATTATCAGGGGCATTGAAAGATAATCGAAAAGCAATTTTAGTAGGTACAAAGACCTTTGGTAAAGGTTTAGTGCAACAAATAGTTCCATTGCCTAATGGAACAGGTTTGAATATTACTATTGCAAAATATTTAACTCCAAAAGGATATGATATAAATAAACGTGGGATAGAACCAGATATTAGAGTTCCTTATACTTTATCAGATATGAAAAAACATAATGATACTCAGTTGAATAAGGCTGAATCAATTATTAATGGAATAACAAAATAATAATTAGTTAATTTTATTTCGATTTTTTTTGAATGCAAAATATTTAAAAAATAAGTATGATGAAACTGCTGCGAATGCATTAGCGAAGAATTGAGCAATTGTTATTTCTAGTAGTGGATGCAATTCAACAAATTTTAATAAATAAATCATTATTTCTAGAATAATAGCATTTATTATGTAACCGAATAACCAAGCAACTAAACATTTCATATATTGTTTAACAATTGGTCCTTTTGATTTGAATGTTAAATATCTTTGAGTCGCAAAAGATATAAATGATGAGGCAAACCAAGTTGTGGCTAGTACGAATTGGCGTAAAAAGAACCAAAAATTAATTTTAATCATTGGTAAGATTATTCTTATTCCAGTATGTATATCGTGGACAAATTCACGTCCGATACCATATAGTAAAAATGTTAGAAAAATAAACATGATGTATGATACAAGAAAATTAAAACCACCAATAAATACGTATCGTATTTTTTCAGGTATTTTGAACCATAAGCATATTAAATCTCTAAAATTTTGTATAATCTTTGTCATTTTTTCTTACCAAATTTAATTGTATTATAAAGTGATATATAGTACAATTAAAATAATGTTAGCAAATTAGGAGTTTTTTTATGAAGGGGATAGTTTTAGCAGCAGGGGCAGGTACAAGATTGTATCCAGCATCTCAACCAATATCAAAAATTTTGTTACCAATTTATGATAAACCTATGATTTATTATCCACTTTCGACTTTGATGCTTGCTGGTATTAAAGATATTCTTATTATTACAAATGAATCAGATTATGATAATTTTAGGAAATTGTTAGGTGATGGCTCTCAGTTTGGTTTGAATTTATCATATAAGGTTCAATATATCCAACGTGGTATTGCTGATGCATTTTTGATAGCAGAAGATTTTATTGCTGGTGATAATTGTGCATTGATTTTAGGTGATAATATATTCCACGGTCATGGTTTCTCAACGATTATGAAAGAAGCATTGTCAAGGAACAAGGGAGCAACTGTATTTGGTTATACTGTTAAAGATCCTGAAAGATTTGGTGTTGTTGAATTTGATGAAAATAGAAAGGTTTTATCGTTAGAAGAAAAGCCTAAAAATCCAAAATCTAATTATGCTGTTACAGGTTTGTATTTTTATGATGGAAATGTTTGTGAATATGCAAAACAACTTCACCCATCACAAAGAGGTGAATTGGAAATTACAGACTTAAATAAAATTTATATGGAAAAAGGTAAATTAAATGTTGAAATTTTAGGTAGAGGTTTTGCGTGGTTAGATACTGGTACACATGATTCTATGTTGCAAGCAAGTAATTTTGTTCAATCTATGGAATTAAATAAAGGTGTTAAAATTTCTTGTTTAGAAGAAATTGCATATAATCAAGGTTTCATTTCAGCAAAGGATTTGTTAGGAAAAATAGAAAAATACGGTAATAATCCGTATTATAGTTATATTAGAAACATTGTTATGCAAGATTTGACTTACGCAAAATAAATTATTTTTCGTTTTATTAACAAATCTTAATATTATGTTATAAAAAAGTCAATTTTTTTATAAGTAAATACTTTATATATACATAAGAGATATTTAAGAGAGAGAAAGCGAGATATAATTATGCAAAGAAGTGCAATTGAACGTAATAAAAAACCTATTGGCTCATTAGAGATACCTGATGATTTTGCTAGATATTATTTAAATAGAAAAGATAGACAAATGAGATTCTGTAATGCAAAAGACCCGATTTATCATGTCTTTGCAAGTATTGATAAAAGACCTTTGGGTGAGTTATTTAAAGGATTTGTAAAAGAATCGGTAAAAGATTCAAAGAGATTTTTGGCAAGTCTTGTGGCGTAAACTTAGGAAAAAGAAAATTTATAGGAAAAGGGAAATAGAAACAAAAAGAGAAACCGAAAGGTTTCTCTTTTTTTATATTTTTTATCTGATTAAGACTTGCGTTTGCGAGCTGCTTCAGATTTGCGTTTTCTTTTTACGCTAGGTTTTTCGTATCTTTCACGTTTTTTAACTTCAGAAAGAATTCCTGCTTTTTGGATTTTCTTTTTGAAACGTCTAAGTGCTACTTCGATACTTTCGTTTTCACCAACCTTAACTTCTGGCATTCTGTTTTTCACCACCTTCAATGCTTGTGTAACAGATAAATAATATATTAAAAATTTTATAAAATCAAGTGATTAGGCAATATTGCTTTACAATCGTGATTATTTTTGAAATAAATCATAGATTTGAATGCTAATATCGTTATTTCGAATTTATTTCGGAATCTCTTTAATTTTTTTATTTGTTAAATTTCTACTTTCGTTTTCTTGTCGGTACAAGAAAATGAAAATAACAATTTAATAAATTAAATTTTCTCTCATGCAGATATATGATATTTTGTTGTTAGGTATGTTGTTAGTGGTATTATATTATTATGGCATTATCTTATGATGAAGTAATATCACTGATTAAGGATAGGTTGGATATAGTCGATGTTGTATCGCAATCTGTCGTGTTAAAAAAATCTGGTGCAAACTATTGGGGGTTGTGTCCATTTCATAATGATAAAAAACCGTCATTATGTGTTAGTCCATCAAAAGGCATTTATAAATGTTTTTCTTGTGGTGCTGGTGGTGATGCTCTTACATTTTTATTAAAAACTCAAAATAAGGATTTTAAAGAATTAATTGCTGAATTAGCAGAGAAATTTGGTATTGAATTACCTAAGACAGCAGGTTTTAAACCTCAAAATAAAGAATTAAAAGATGAAATGAAGCATGCTTGTAAAGAAGCCGCTAGATTTTATCAAAAACAACTTACTTTAGATAAAGATTCGTCAAAAGCAATGGGCTATCTTAAGAAAAGAAGTATTAATGATTCTATTATAGATATTTTTACTCTTGGTTGGGCACCTAATGATTATCACAAGTTGTATGACCATTTGAAAGGTAGTTTTTCTGACGAAGTTTTAGAAAAAGCAGGTTTGATTTTAAAAAGTAAAACAGGTCATTGGATAGATAGGTTTAGAAATAGAATTATTATACCTATTCAAAATGAAGATGGTGAGTATGTTGCGTTTGGAGCAAGGGCAGTTGATGAAGGACAAAATCCAAAATATTTAAACTCTGCTGATTCTTTGATTTATAACAAACGTAAGATTTTATTCGGCTTATATACTGCAAAAGATTATATAAAAGAAGAAGATGCAGTAATAATTATGGAAGGTTATTTTGACGTAATTTCAACTCAGGCTCATGGAATAAAAAATTGTGTAGCATCTTGTGGTACTGCATTTACTCAGGAGCATGTGAGATTGTTGTCTAGATATACGAAATCAAGAAGAATCTTTTTATCATTTGATACAGATTCAGCAGGTGTAAATGCAACAACAAAAGGTGGCGAAACTATTAGAGAAGTATTCTCATCTTTAGGTAATATCAAGCAGTTTGATGAAAGTCATGTTGCTGCCGGAGATGAAAATTATGCTTGTGAAATACGTGTTGTATCTCCACCAGAAGGCAAAGATCCTGATGAATATGTAAGGGCTTATGGTGCAGAGGCATTGAAAGAACATATCAAAAATGCACCACTTCTTATTGATTTTGAACTTAATAATATCTTAAAACAAAGTCATGCAGCAAAGACTCCTCAAGAAAAATCAAAGATTGTTGAGGATATTATTCCAATATTGTGTGAAATACACAATAAAGTTATTCAGGGTGAATATATAAAAATGGTTGCAACAGCATTGGATATTGATGAATCATCATTGGTTCAAGAAGTGCGTAAAATGGCGAAATATGAACCTGATAATATGTTTGCACCTGATAGCAATTTTACTCCAGTTGTAAAATCAAATGTAACAAAAACTTCACAAATCCTTGAAATGACGCAAAAAAATTTATTGAGTGTTTATTTAGTAGTTGGAAATCAAATTACTTTACCTCAAATAAGTGAAATGATACCAACAGATATATTCACTGATGAAATGTTAATAATTGTAAAAAATACAATTGACAAATTTACTCAAACAGTAAATAATGTCAGGGGTCTTCGAGAAAAGTTATTTACAGAATTTATTGAAGATACAACGATGACTCAGCTATTAACGGAGTTAGTGTATATAGCAGATTCCTTCAAAGGATTACCCGCTAGCGACCTAAGTCAAGCAATAGATGATATGAAATTTAAACTCAGTAGGTTAGCGAACGAAGAAGAAACAAAGGAATTGAAAAAGAAATATAGTGCAGCAAATGATGATGATATAGAGGCATTAAAGTTGCAAATGGCACTTAGAGATAAGTTGAAGTTAAAATTAAATGGAGATAATAAATGAACAAAACTGATCCAAATTCATCAATAGTTAGTGTAGCAGAAGATGACAGATTAGATGTAATTGATTATGAAGGAGATAAAACTGATTATATTTCTGAAAGTTTAGCATCTGACAGTATTGAAGATATTATTTCATCTGACAAAATGCCAATGAAAAATAGTGATAGTTACATGAGTGAAGATTCTTCAATGATGACACCATCAATTGAAGTTCCAAAGGGTATTGCTGTTGAGGATCCTGTTAGATTATATTTAAGAGAAATAGGTCGTATTAAATTATTATCAACAGCAGAAGAAATTGAATTAGCACGTAAAATTATGGCTGGTGGTTCTGCAGGTGATAGAGCAAAGAGAAAATTAGTTCAAGCAAATTTAAGATTAGTTGTTAGTATCGCTAAGAAATATGTTGGTAGAGGTATGTTATTCTTAGACCTTATTCAAGAAGGTAATTTAGGTTTAATTCGTGCCGCAGAAAAATTTGACCACGAAAGAGGCTTCAAGTTCTCAACTTATGCAACTTGGTGGATTAGACAAGCAATTACAAGAGCAATTGCTGACCAAGCAAGAACAATCCGTATTCCGGTTCACATGGTTGAAACAATTAATAAATTGAAAAAGGTTACTAGACGTTTAGCACAAGAACGTTCAAGAAAACCAACCGAAGAAGAATTAGCAGCAGAAATGGGTGTATCTATTTCTAAATTGAGAGATATTGTTAAAATCGCTCAAGAACCACTTTCATTAGAAACACCAATTGGTAAAGAAGAAGATTCTAGATTGGGTGATTTTATTGAAGATACAGGTGCTGATGCTCCTATTAAAACAGTCGCTTCTGAATTATTGAAAGAAGATTTAGCAGAAGTATTATGTACATTATCTGCTAGAGAACGTGATGTATTAAGATTACGTTTTGGTATGGACGATGGTCGCCAAAGAACATTGGAAGAAGTTGGTCAGTTGTTTGGTGTTACTCGTGAACGTATTAGACAGATTGAAGCAAAAGCTTTAAGAAAATTACGTCACCCTAATCGTCGTAAAAAATTAGAAGAATACGTTGAAAGTTAATATTTTTAACAATTTATAAATAAAACTTGTATTCTGTGTATTTTTAGGGTATTTTAATATTACACTAAAAGAAGGAAGGACAAATCATGTCAAAGCAATGTGAAGTATGTGGTAAAAAACCACTTAAAGCAGCGAAATTAACTTTTTCTCATAAACAAATTGTTCACAGACAAACACCTAACTTACAGTCTGTAAAGGTTAATGTGAATGGTACTTCAAAGAAGATGACAGTTTGTACATCTTGTTTAAGAGCAGGAAAAGTTCACAAAGCAGTTTAAGCTTTATTTGAAAATTTAAAAATAACGGATTGATTATTCAGTCCGTTATTTTTTTGTATTTATATCTATTAAATATATTTATTTGTTTTTGATGTTTTTTAAATCTTCCATCATAAGCCATCTAGGCTTGCCAATTTCAGTAGAATGGTTTCTTAACAAGTATGATGGGTGGAAGATTGCCATTGCATCGTATTCTTTTCCACAAACCTCTATTTTTAACCATTGACCTCTAATTTTTGAAATTGGTGTTTTGTTTGGATAAAATGATTGTAGTGCGGTTGCTCCACAAAGGATAATTACTTTAGGATCAACTGTTTTTATTTGTGTTTCAATATAGTTTCTGCATGCAGATTTTTCGCTATCTTTAGGAACTCTATTTTCTGGAGGTCTACATTTTACTGTATTGATAATGTATAAATCATTTTCTCTTGATATGCCAGACTGTTCTAAAAACTCGTTTAAGAGTTTTCCTGCTCTGCCGACAAATGGTGTTCCTGTTAAATCTTCATTTGCTCCAGGGGCTTCTCCTACAAGAATATACTTTGCACTGTCAGGGTTTCCGTCTGAAAATACAATATTTGTTCTTGTATTACCAAGTTCGCATTTATGGCAATTTTGACATTCATTTTTTAATTTGTTAAGTATTTCACTTTTTTTCATTGTTATTTCCTTATGGGTGTAAGATTGCAATGACTGTTTTGTCTGTGAAATATTTGTTTGCACATTCTAAAACTTGTTCAGAAGTTACGTTTTTGATTCTTTCATGCATTGTTTCGTAATAACCAAATGGCAAATCATTTATTCCGTAATATGCCATAGAAGTTGATTGTTGGAAATTAGTTTCAACAATAAATTGATGCTTACCAAAAATATTATTTTTAGCATTTTTTAATTCTTCTTCTAAAACAGGTTCCTTTTTAATTTTTTCAATTTCTTCTTTAAAACCTTTTAGGCAAGTGTCTATATTAGACGGTTCAGTTGCAATATATATGCTGAATAAAGAAGATAATTCTCTGATTTCGCAAGCAGTTCTAACTGTGTATGCTAGACCACGTTTTTCACGTAATTCTCTAAATAATCGAGATGATAGACCACTAGCACCAAGTATTGTGTTAATGACAAGGATTACTGGATAATCTTCTTCTTTAAAAGTAGGGATTAACCAACCTTGCAAAATTTGTGCTTGTTGAGCATCTTCCTTTATTACTTCTGTTCTTTTTGATTCAGTAAGTGTAGGTTTTTCAAAAGTTTTTGTTACATTTTTTGTGTTTGGTAACTCATCAAAGTTATCATTTAGTAACTTGACAACAGTTTCTTCTTCAAGGCTACCAACAACTGCTAAAACTTTTCTACTAGAAGTAATAATTCTTTTGTAAGAGTTAATAACATCTTCTTTTGTGATTTTATCAATACATTCCAAGATGTTTGTATATGTATGTCCATAGTAGTGGTTTTCATATACAGTTTTAACAAAGGCATCAGAAACTTTTAATCTAGCAGAATCAAGTTCCGCAACAAGTTCACCTTTCATCTTTGTTTTTTCTTTTTCAAATTCTGCAAATGTAGAATTTTTGATAATATCTTCTAAAATTTCTATAGATTTAGCAAAATCTTCGTTTAGACATAAAAGTCTAAACCTAAGGTAATCTTGTTTCATATCTGCAATAATTTCAATACCGTTTTCGTCAAGAATTTTTGCTAATTCTTCGTTGTTATATTTTTTTGTTCCTTGTAGTAACAATCTTGTCATTAAAGAATATGTGCCTGCAAGTTCTTCTGCATCATTGATTGACAAATTCATAGTCAATGCAATTCTAGGTGTTTCAGAGTTCTTTTTATAAACGGCTCTGATTCCGTTTTTTAATTCAAATTCTCTCATCATACATATATTTAAGCACAAATTTTGATGTTTGTAAAACCATTAAAGAACGTGAAAATGTCCAGAATTTGTTATTTTATGATATGTGTAGTGTAAATTTGTTAGTGTAACCAAATCGTATGTTGTAATAAGGTATTTTTAGTAAATATTATTTCTAATTGTATCAAATATTTATTAAAAATGTTTGTAGTGGTGCTATATGTAATGTGTTTTTGTTATTATATATTTTATAATGACAATCAACTTCACAGCGAATTTTTTAAAGACAGTAAATATCCCTAAACGTACGATTGATGGGAATTTTTATAATACAAAAGTTTCTTTTGTTGAACTAGATAAAAATGATAGAGTTGATAAAGATTCTTTGAAAAATGTTTCGAAATTGTGGAATAAAAAAGAATTTAATTATGCTTCAGAAATATATTATGATGCTGCAAAACCTTTTGAATACGATAATATAGTCAAAGAACATTATTATGCTGTGACTACTCAATCAGAAAATTTTGAAAAGTTGGAGTCTGAAAAGATTTTAGGATTGTCTCTTTTTTCAGAGACTACTAAACCTGAAAATGAAATAAATTGGTTACAAACAAATCCTGTTTATAAATACGGTTCTATTGAACCACGTGAATACAAAGGAATTGGCAAAGCAATTATTGAATATGTAAAAGAGCATTATAGAGATAAAAATATTAAAGTATTTGCAGCAGACGATGCTATAAATTTTTACAAAAAATTGGGTTTTAAAAATTGTCCTACGAAAACTGAAAGAGAATTATATTTAGAAGTTTAGTTTGTGTTGTTTGTTAAGATATATTAATTTTCTTCTTGTTTTATTAAAGTTTATATTAAAACAGTCGTTAATCATGCAAAAGGTATGGTATGCCGTACAATTGGATTAGTTAAATTCAGTAAAGGAGTTCCTCGTGGGCATTAATTTGAATGGTAGAAGTATTAATGGTGATGGTATCACACAAGATAAGTTTAATGAAATATTAAAAAATTCAAATTATTCAGAAAAAGAGAAAAAGGCTGCTTTGGATATTTTCACAAAGTTTGCAGCGATGGATAATGATAAAAAAACTCTTTCCGCCGATGAAGCGAAACAGGCTTTTGCTGAGTTAGAAAAACTTAATACAGATAATGATAATGATGTATCTAAAAAAGAATTAAAACAAGGTAAAAATGGCTCTGATTATCAAAAGGCATTGGCTGAAGCCGGAAAAAGTGCCGTTGAAATATTTTATTCAAAAATTTCAGGAAATACAGATGTTCATTTAAGTAAAGATGAAGTTGGCAATACTGTCGTTACAACATTAAATGATAAAAATACTGTACAAACAAAAGATGATGATTTTAAAATGACTGTTTATGATGATAAAGGTGAAGTAAAGCATGATGATAAACATGAAGAACCTCCAAAACTAACTGATAAGGATATACAGGCAACATTCTTAAAATATATTACTAATTCTAAAGATTTTGATGGTGAACTTTTTGGTTCAAATACATTAGATGGATTTTTTGCTGGTGATAATCCGCAATTAAAGGTTATTAATGAAAATGGTAAGGTCGGTATAGAATATAACGGCAAAATGTATAATATGCGTGGCAAAGAGGATGGTATTCGTTTTGAATATGATGGTGAAGGTACTGAAAAGAAAGGTGCTGAAACCTTACAACAGGCTATTTTAAATTCTAATTCTGATGATGCTGTTCATAAATATCATAACCATGGTGAGGCAATAAATTCTGGCTCTACTTATGATGTTGCAACGGGTACAATTAATCATGGTACAAATAAGGATTCTGTATCCCAATCACAAACTTTTGCATCAATGCTAATGAATGGTAATGAAAATTCTACACTTACTCTTGATAAACAAAGAAGTAAAGATGGTTCTTTTGAAACAACAGCAGAACATATTATAAAAACACTTGATAGCAAAGATTCTGAGGGTAAATCAGATGATGAAATCTCTATGAAAGAGTTGATTTCATATTTAAAAGCTGCTGAAGTTGAATCAAATGGACTTAATGAAAATCAGGCAACGGGTGCAAGAAGATTCGCTAAAGGTGTTGATTTAGACCTAAAAGATTTAGCAAATATTGGTGCAGTATTTAAAAAATATGATACAACTGGTAATGGAAAACTAGATAAAAATGAACTTCAAAAACTTTTAGATGATTTGAAGAAAAATAGTATGTCAAAGTTGGCACAAGGTGTGGAAATTGACAAATATATAGGTCCAGATAATGAAAATAACGACTCAGTAACACAACTTCACACACCAAGAACACGAACTGCTAATCGAACAAGAAATGAAGTAGATATAAATGGTAATAAAACTGGAGAAAAAATACAATATGACTATGAAAATGGTCTTCGTACCGTTGTTAAAGATGGTAAAGAAGATTTAGAAGGTAATATTGCAGAAGAATCTGATCCAAGTTTTGGATTGGGTAAAAAACGTTTTGTATATATTGAAGGACTTCCAATAGAAGTTCGTGCAGAATTAAAACTTGACGAAGAAAGCAAAAGTAAAATTGTTGAAGTAAAAGACCGTAATGGTAGTGTTAGATATTATAAAGTTGATATTAGTAAAACAGAAGGCAAAAATGATACTTACAAACTTGGTGACGAGTTAGTTAAAAATGGTAAAAAAATGGTATCACGTCAACAATTAACAAATGATATTTGTAAACAACTTGGTATCAGAGGAGAGAATATTAAACTCCCTGATAATATAACTGCTGAGTATGGTAAAAATGGTAAAATGACATTCAAGTTGAATGGTAGAATTTGTAATTCGAATTTTGCTAGAGTTGCTATAATGCGTGCTAATTCGGAGGCAAAAGGACTTGATGATGGTCAACGTATTGTTACCATTGGTAAAGAAGATTTTCCATCTCAAATAAATTATGTTGATAATGAATTAAATAGTCGAGATATAGATATTTCAAATAGTAACTTGACGAATGGAGGACAGACCAAAGGTTGGAAATTAAGAGATTATCTAAAAGAAAAGACTCGAGCAATTATTGATGATAAAGAATATGAAATATCTTCAACTAAGATAGTAGATAAATCAGGTAAAGTTCTTGTTGAATATAAAAATGGTAAATTTTTTGATGCAAAAGGTAAAGAAATCCATGAAAATAAGGTTGTAGATTTATTAAATAAAGCAAATGATAATCTTGCAAGTTTAATACAAAAATTTAAAGAATAATAAACATTTATTTATGATATAATTTCTTTGGATGATATGAAGAAGAAATACGTACCGTTTAACAAATCTATAGTTTATGCTGCTGAACTCATGACAAAGGCTTTTAAGGAGGCCGCTAGAAAGTTTCATAAGGATATGAACTTTGAAATAAATCATGAGGAATTTATTGTATTGGAATCTATTTATACTAATCCTGGAATTATTCAAATAAATATTGCTAAAAATATTTTGATGAAACGTTCTTATGTTTGTAAATTTTTGGTTCAATTAGAAGAAAAAGGTTATATTTATAAAAAACAAGCAATACGTGGCAAACGTCAGATTATTATGGAGAATTATATTACTCCAGAAGGTGAAAAGGTTTATAAAAAAGTCGTAGATTTTATTGAAAAAGATATTGAAAAATGTTCTAAAGAATATAATTTAGATGATTTAGAAAGAATAACTAATGTTATGTTTGATTGGGCTGAAAAAATAAAAAAAGAATGTAATTTAAAATATTAAAATATACAGGCAATTTTTATTTTTAGGTATTTTAAATAAGTATGCCAAGTATAAGTACTATAAAAACATATACCCACAATTTAGGATTACGTAGTATCGTAGAGTCTAAGAAAACTAGTGATATTCATGGAACAAATCCTGTTGTTACGTGTTTAACTAATGGTAAAAGGACTGAATTATCACGTTACAATTCTATTGAAATGATTCAAGCAAAAGTAATGAATAATATTGCTAAAACAGATTTGTATAAATTACTTTCAAATAAGACTAATTTTCCAAAAGCAGAAGCAAAAGATGTTGAACGTTTAACTTCTACTTCTTTAGATAGTACTTATAATCGTGCTGTTTGGATAAATCCCAAAGATAAAAAAGGGTATTATCTTTTAGATGAGGGAATTACAAAAAGTGGCAATCAAAAGTTACGAATATTAAATAGTGATGGTGTTTTTGTTAAAAATGCAACAGTAGGACGCAAAACTGTTATTTTATCTGATTTAGTAAATAATATACCTATTATTGATACTCATGGAAGTCAAGGTCATTTGAATCATACAGATATAGTTAATATTGTTGCTCGTAGGTACAATCCTTTTGCAAAATATAAAACTATTCAGCATGAAAAACCATCAAAGGTTGAAACTTTTAAACAAATGCAATCAAAAATAGATGATAATACATCTTGTATTTCTTGTTCTTATGGTGAAGAAACAGAAATGAATCCTAGACTTTTCAACAAACCTAATATAGATAGAATGTATGCATATAAACAATTATTATCTATGCGTAATGGAATTACTCGTACAGATGCAGAAAAAGAAGTTGATAATGTTTTAAAACGTACTCGACTTTTATATTCTGCCGGTAATGATGGCGAAAATTTTATAAATAATTTGTTAGCACATAGTGGTGTAGAAGGTGTTGGAGGATTGGATAGTGTTGGTAATATCTCAAAACACTCTTCTTCTGTTGATACAATATTTACTCAACATTATGAACAATATAAATTTCCTGTTACTACAACAAAAGAAGGAATAAATATCACAGGATTAAAAGGTACGGATTATCCGTTTAGGCATCATGGACAAGTTGGTGAGTTGATACAAATTTTTTCCGGAACATCATTTTCTGCTCCAATTAGGGCCGCAAAATTGGCTCTTAATGATATGATGGAAGGGGTTTTGTAATATATTATTCGCTTACGTGTTCTAATGCTTTTTCTAGAACAAGTTTTACGTGTTCATCATCAAGCGAATAATAAACATTTTTACCTTTTTTGTTTGCTCTAACAAGTTTTGCTGTACGTAAAACTTTTAGTTGATGTGATACGGCTGATTTTGTCATATTTAGTAAAACTGCTAAATCTCCAACGCACATTTCACTTTCTTCTAATGCCCATAATAATTGAATTCTAGTTCCGTCACCCATTACTTTGAAAAAGTCTGATAATTCATATAAGAGGTTCATATCAGGCATGCTTGGACTTACTTTATTAACTATGTCTATATTTATTGCTTCGCAATCTGAACGTTTAATCATTATTATCTCCAATCATTAATATAATAGCATTAAATGAACAGTTGTTCAATTGTGTAAATAATGTAAAATTTTGTCTATGAAAGGATTGACAATTGAATAGTTGTTCAATTATAATAATAGTACAGTTGAATAATTGTTCAACGAATGGTGGTAATATGGCAGAATGTAAACATAATCATTGTTGTGAAGATTGTCACGAAGAAGAAAATTTACAAGTATCTAAGATAGTTATATCAGTAATTTTGCTTGCGTTTGGTTTGTTATTGAGTGGTTATCCTCAAGTTAAAATCGTGATATTTTTGTTCGCTTATTTATTGGTTGGTTTTGATATTATTTCAGAAGCCGTTAAGAATATATTGCATGGTGAAGTTTTTGATGAAAATTTTTTGATGAGTATTGCTACTATTGGTGCATTCTGTATAAAAGAATATCCGGAAGCAATTATGGTTATGGTGTTATATCAACTTGGTGAATATTTTCAACATCGTGCCGTTGAAAAATCTAGACAATCTATTACTCAATTGATGGATATTAGACCAGATTTTGCTAATGTGATTTTTAATGATGAAATTGTTATTAAGACCCCAGAAAATGTTAAAATAGATGACACTATAATCGTAAAAACAGGTGAAAAAATACCATTAGACGGCATTGTTATTGAAGGTAGTGCTACAATTGATGTTTCTGCTCTAACAGGTGAATCTGCACCTAAAAAAATATCTGTTGGTGATAATGCGATTAGTGGTTCAATAAATATGAATGGTGTATTGAAAATAAAAGTTACAAAATTATTTCAAAATTCTACTGTTTCAAAAATTTTAGAATTAGTTCAAGAGGTGGCAGAAAAGAAATCAAAATCAGAAAACTTTATATCTAAATTTGCTAAGATTTATACTCCAATAGTTGTTTTCTTGGCAGTATTGTTAGTTATTATTCCAACAATATTTTTTAATGGAGTTTTTTCAATATGGTTTCAAAGGGCTTTAACATTTTTAGTTATTTCTTGTCCTTGTGCATTTGTTATTGCAATTCCATTAAGTTTCTTCGCAGGCATTGGAGGTGCTTCAAAATGTGGAATTTTAATTAAAGGTAGCAATTATATAGAACAATTATCAAAAGTTAATGCAGTATTTTTTGATAAAACGGGTACACTTACAAAAGGTGCATTTAGAGTTGTTGATATTATTCCGAATGATAATTGTACAAAAGATGAATTGCTTAAAGATACTGCTTATGTTGAATATTTTTCAAGTCACCCAATCGCTATTTCTATTAAACAAGCATTTGGAAAAGAGGTTGATTATAACAATGTATCAAATTTAGAAGAATTTGCTGGACTTGGTTTGAAAGCAACAATTGATGGGTATGATGTTATAGTTGGTAATGAAAAGTTGATGAATAAATTCAATATAGAATTTGAGAAACAACAAAAAGATGGAACAATTGTTTATGTTGCAAAAGATGATAAGTATTTAGGCGCAATTATCATCTCAGATGAAATAAAAGAAAACGTTATATCATCAATTGAATTATTGAAAAAAATAGTAAAGTTTGTTGCTATTTTAACTGGTGATGTCAAAAATTCGGCAGATTATATCGCAAAAAAAATAGGTATAGTAAATGTTTATTCAAATTTATTACCAATAGATAAGGTGAAAAAAATAGAAGAATGTATAAAGGAAAATAAAACCGTTATGTTTGTTGGTGACGGTATAAATGATGCACCAGTATTAATGAGAGCAGATGTTGGTGTTGCTATGGGTGCATTAGGTTCAGATGCTGCTATTGAATCTGCTGATGTTGTTATTATGGACGATAAAATCTCTAAAATACCGATGGCAATAAAAATTTCTAAAAAAACAATGTCTATTGTTTGGCAAAATATTATTTTTGCATTAGGTGTGAAAATATTGTTTTTAATATTAGGTGCATTAGGTTATATTTCTATGTGGGGAGCAGTTTTTGCTGATGTTGGTGTTACGTTAGTTGCAATCCTAAATGCATTACGCTCTTTACAAATAAATGATTTTATTAAAAAATGAAAGAGTATAGGAGATTAGTAAGTTGGAAAAAATACTCACATTGATATATGTTACAGCATTTGCTGGAATTGGTGGAACTGGTTTAGGTGGTGTTATCGGAGCATTATTTAAAAAAGATTCTGATAGGACTGCTAGTTTGTTATTGAGTTTTGCAGCAGGTGTAATGGTTGCAATCGTTTGTTTTGATTTGATTGTTAGTGCAATTGATACTAAAACAAATATTTTAATTGTCTGTGCCGGTATTGCATTTGGTGTGTTGGTTGTTTATTCACTAAACTTTTTTATTGATAGATTTACTAATTTAGAAGTTGAACATATTGATAACTCTCACCCTCAAACTGCAGATGATTTAGATGAGATTATTCATAGTAATCATTTATCAGTTCATATAAAAAAACACGATACAAAGATGGCATTGCTTACAGCAGGTGTAATTATGGCATTTGCTATTGCTCTTCATAACTTGCCAGAGGGTATGACAATTGGTGCATCTTATGCAAATACTAAGGGGTTAATGCAAGGTTCTGCTTTAGTTCTATCAATACTTATTGGTTTACACAATATTCCAGAGGGTATGGCAATTGCTGTTCCATTGATTAATGGTGGTGTAAAAAGACGTCTTGCAATACTTATTACAGCATTGAGTGGTGCTCCAACAATAGTAGGTGCATTAGTTGGTTTTTGGATAGGTGATATTGGACCATTAGGATTAGCATTAAGTTTAAGTTTTGCTAGTGGTGCAATGTTATATGTTGTTTTTGGTGAAATATTACCTCAATCAATTCTTATGTATAGAAGTAAATTACCAGCATTTTTCGTTATTATTGGTATGCTTTTGGGGTTGGTAGTAATTCATTCATAATTTAATTGTTGTATTTTGTACACTAAATATGTTACTATCATAATAAGTTAAGGATAAAATTATGATAGTTAATACATTGAAGAAAGATTTTTTAGCCTCAATAATTGTATTTTTGGTGGCTTTGCCGTTAGCAATTGGTATCTCAATCGCTTGTGGATTACCAATCTATAGTGGTATTGTTGCAGGTATTATTGGTGGTATTGTAGTTGGTGCATTTTCTGGAAATTCTTTACAAGTTTCTGGGCCTGCTGCTGGTTTAATATTGATTATTGTTGATATTATGCAAACGATGGGGGTTGAAAAACTCTTTTTAATTATATTTATTGTTGGGCTTTTGCAAATAACATTCGGATTATTTTCTTTTGGTAAATGGTTTAGAGCAATTTCTCCTGCAATAATTCAAGGTATGTTAGCTGGAATTGGTGTTTCGATTTTTCTTTCTCAATTTCATATAATGTTAGATAGTACACCTAAAAATAATTTTATTGATAACATAAAAGATTTATGTAGTGTTATTTATCATTCTGTCTTACCATTAGATGGTTCAAATCATCATTTGGCTTGTATGATTGGAGTATTAACTATTGTTGTTATGTTGATTTGGAAAGTTATTCCTATTAAAAAGTTGAAATTTATTCCATCTGCTTTAGTCGGTATTATTGTTTCATCTATTGTTGCAAATGCATATCATTTTAATATTAATTATATTCAAGTAGATTCTAATTTTTTGAATAATATGACTTTTATCAAGCCTGCTCAATTCTTAGGTATATTTGATTTTAAAGTACTTTTAAATGCTTTGGTTATCACATTTATTGCTAGTGCAGAAACATTGCTTACCTCTGCTGCTATTGATAAAATGAGTACTAATTCTAAAACAGATTATGATAAAGAAATTATTGCTCAAGGTATAGGTAATTCATTATCAGGTTTAGTGGGTGGTTTACCTATTACAGGTGTAATTGTTCGTAGTGCTGCAAATATTAATGCAGATGCTCAAACTAGAATGTCTGCAATTTTACATGGCGTTTGGTTATTGTTATTCGTTACAGTATTTCCACAAGTATTAAATTATATTCCAATTTCAGCATTGGCGGCAATTCTTGTATATACAGGTTATAAATTGATAGATGTTGATGCTGCGAAACATATTTATACTTTAAGTAAAGGTGAATTTTTGATTTATTTAATTACTCTTGTTTCAATATTATTTACGAATTTGTTTGAGGGTATTTTGATTGGTTTCGGTTTTGCTTTCTTAAAGAGTGCTTATAAAGTTTTGAAAGTTGATATTGATAAAGAATTTGTTGAAGCAGAAAATAAGATTATTGTTAAATTGCATGGTAATATTACATTCTTGCAATTACCAATGTTAATTGAATCAATGGATCATCTTCCAAAAAATAAAAATATTCATTTATGTACGGAACGTTTGCATTATATCGATCATGCCTGTGTTGATTATATCAAGTATTGGGAAAAAGAACGTTTGAACAAGATGAAAGGCTATACCGTAGATATTGCTTGGGATGAAATCAGTAAGACTTATCCAAGTTTTGAATGGGATAAATTCCATGAAAAACACGACGAAGAATAAATATTGTAAATATTATTTTATTTTTTAGCAAATTTATTGATTGATAGACATTATAGTTGTGTGATTATACAAAATTATAGCCCTAGTGTATCTTATTCAATCAACAAAAATAATAGAACTAATAATTATAAAATTAGTTCGTTACCTTGTGATACAGTATCATTTCAAGGTCATGCCGGTATCGAAAGATATGCTAAAAATGGAATTGATTATTTGAAACATGAAACTGCTTTTTTTAGAGAAGCAACAACTGATAATTTCGTGAAAAATTTTATCAAAGATAATTTTGCTGAAAAAAATAAAATAAAAATAGTTATTGGTGGTTGTTCAACAGGTGAAGAAGCCGTTACTTATAGTATGTTGCTTGATGATATGAAAAATAAAGTTGATATTTTAGGTTTTGATTTAAGTAAAACGTCTATTGAACAAGCAAAAAAAAGAACATATTTATTTCATAAACCTAATGAAAAAGAAAAAGAAGAATTAGAATCTATGGGGGTTGCTGCATATAGAGATTCTTATTTAGTCTTTGATAGTAAAAAACAATTGACCGATGATGAAAAACAAAATAAAGTATTATTTGATAAATTTTTCGAAAAATCAGATGAAATTGTTGAAAATAAAAAGCCGTTAATGGAACGTTTTCAAGATTGGTTAATTTCAAAAATTTATAAAGAACCTCCAATGGCTATGCAGAAAAAATTATACAAATTAAAAGATGGTAAGGCTGATAATTGTAAATTTATTCAAGGTGATATTGAAGATATTAGAGGTATTGTCGGTGAAAAGAAAGCAGATGTAATTTTGTTTAGAAATGCTATGTATCATTTAACAACTAAAGAAATTGGTTATGAAGCAACTCGTGTTCCTAGAAAAAATTCTCCAACAATTGTAGAAAATATTTGTAAAAAAATGAAAGATTGTTTATCTGATAATGGTTTGTTAGTTTTTGGTAAAAATGAACATTCTCAAATGGTTGATGAAAATACATTACCAAATGTTATGATGAAATTAGGCTTTAAACCGTTGAATAAATTAGATAATAAACATGTTACTGTTTGGCAAAAAGTTTCATAATTATTTTGTAAGATAAGGAAGTTCTATTATAAAATTAGTTCCTTTATTAAGTTTACTTTCAATATGAATTGTTCCATTGTGTAATTCAATTATGTTTTTTACAATTGCTAATCCTAGTCCAGTTCCACCAGTTTTTCTGCTACGTGCCTTATCTATTCTAAAGAATTTTTCAAATAAACGTTCAAAATATTTTTTTTCTATGCCAATACCATAATCTTTTACTTCAATTTTCAAGGTTGTTTTGTTATCAGATAATATAACATCAATTTTGTCTGATTGTGAGTATTTTATTGCATTATTAATCAAGTTTGAAATTGCTCTGTGCATAAGTTCCTCTTCTCCATAGAAGAAATAAACTTTATCAGCAATAAGATTAACTTTTATATTTGGAGTAGATGAATAATTTATAATATTATTTATCAAATTGTTTAAAGAAAATTCTTTATAATCTTTATTATCATTACTTTTTTCTGCCTCAATTTCTGCTAAATTAAGAATATCATTTACTAAAATATTTATATATTTAACTTGATAAGAGATGATATTAAAGCATTCTTTATCTGCTTCATTCATTTTATCATATCTGGTTTCAATTAGTTCTACTGCAGAATTTATAGCAGTAATAGGTGTTTTAATTTCGTGTGTGATATTTTGTATAAAATCACTTTTATATTCTTCGAGTTGTTCTAATCTTTGAATTTGACGTTTTAATCTTTTTGTCATTTTCTTTACAGAAATTGCTAGTTCTTCAAGGATTCCAATATCCGGAATAGTTATTTCGGTATCAAGATTTCCATTTGCAATTTGGGTTATGCTATCTTGTAGAGTGTTAAATGGCACTCTGATTTTTTGGATAATATATATAAAACTAGAAATTAAAAGTAGTAAACAAGCACCTAAGAACAACCAAATACTACGTTGTGCTTTTAAGATACTTTTCATTACATCTTCTTCAGAAACAGTGATTTCTAAATAATATTTTTTGTTCTTTATTGTTAGTTTTTCAACGTGACAAATCATTTTGTCTTTAATAGAGTGTCTATAAAGTTTAAAGATATCCTTGCAAGTTTTATGAAATTCAATGTTATCTTTTGCAAGTTGTGTATCTGAAAAACCTTTTGAAGATGCTAATAATTTTTTATTATTATCAAATATTCTGAATTTTATATTTTCATATTGGAAATCATCACAATATTGTTGAAGTTTTCTTGTATTATGAGTTTCAATTAGTGGTGTAATAACCCATTCTATTTGCTTTTGAAAGATTGTTAGTTCTTCAATTTCTTCTTTCATATAAGAATTGTTAAATTTGACAATGTTATACAAAGACAATGCAGCAAAAACTAGTATTATTGTTGTGAAACTGTACAGTTTGTTTAACCAAAATTTATCTCGTTTATTCATTATTTGGTTCCTTAAGTCTATATCCAACGCCACGCAATGTTTCTAAATCTGTACTAAGTTTATTTAACTTTCTTCTTATGTTTAAGATTTGAACGTCAACGGCTCTTTCTGATATATCAAAACCATCATCACCACGCAAATATTCAAGTATTTGAGAACGAGTATAAACTTTTCCTACATTTGCAATAAATAGTTTTAATATCTCAAATTCAAATCTTGTTAGTTTAATTTCTTGATTATCAATTTCAGCACTACGTTTGTCTTCATTTAGTACTAATGTTTTATAACTAAGTATTTTGTTTTGTTCTTTTGCTAAATGTGCATGTATCCTTGCTAACAAAATTTTGTTGCTAAATGGTTTTGTTATATAATCAATTGCACCACATTCAAAACCTTTTACAATATCTTCTTCCATTTTTTTTGCAGTTAGCATTATTATAGGTATATTTTTAAGTCTAATATCTTGTTTTATTACTTTGCAAACTGTGAAGCCATCTATTTCTGGTAACATTACATCTAACAGCACAAGGTCAGGCATGTAGTTTTTGATTATATTTAATGCTTCTTGCCCATCGTATGCTTTTTTTATATTGTGGTAGCCATCAGACAACAATACTAACTCAATTAGTCGATTGATGTCGTGTTCATCTTCTACGATTAAAATCTTACTGTTTTTAAGCATATTTATATTATACATGTTTTCTGTTAGATATACATTAGTTTTGTGTTAGCAAATTTGTTTTATATCTGATTTAAGTTATAATGTGAATGAAATATAGAATTTGGAGTTTATTATGAGTTGGTTAGGTTGGCAAATAGATTATTTATTGTTCTTACAAAATTTTAGAGATGTATCACATCATATATTTGATAATTTCTTTTTAACAATTACTTTGTTTGGACAAATATTTGTACCTCTGACTATTATATGTTTGATATATTGGTGCATAAATAAAAAAATAGGTTTTTATATTGTATCAACGTATTTGTACGGTTTTTTTGTTAATATATTTTTGAAAACAACGGCTTGTATATATCGTCCTTGGTTGTTAGATTCAAGAGTAAAACCATTAACTCAAGCAATTGCAGGTGCTACAGGATATTCATTCCCGAGTGGTCATACTTCAGAAGTTGTGACTGCATTTGGTTCTATTGCAAAATCTTTTTGGGATAATAAAATCTTAAGATATTTATGTTTTGCAGTTATATTTTTAGTAATGCTTTCTCGTAATTATCTTGGTGTGCATACTCCTCAAGATGTTATAGTCTCATTTTTCGTAGGTATAGGTTTAATATTTGCAAATGAAAAAATATTGAAATGGGTAGATGATGGTAAAAATAGAGATTTTATTCTAATATCTGTTGTGACAATTGCTTGTGTGTTATTAACTTTATATGTTACGTATAAAAGTTATCCTATTCATTATTTGAATGGAAAAGTTTTGTATAATCCATATTTTATTAAAACTGATATTTATACAAAAGTTGGTTTTATATTGGGTGCATTGTATGGTTGGTGCATTGAAAAACGCTTTGTAAACTTCTCTGCTGAAATTGGTTCTATTCTGCATAAAGTAGTTCGATTTGTTGTTGGTATAACTGTTTTTTATGTTTTATTTAATTTTGCTAACAATGTTTTAGTTCTTTATCTAGGTAAAAAATTAGGTTATTTAATTGGATATTTTGTTGTAGGTTTATTTATGACTCTGATTTATCCATTCTGCATTAAATTGACTCAAAAATAAGTTATAATTTTTTTTACCTGTCTTTTGTTATCAATATGTTTGTGCTACCTTATAAATATTCGGAATACCTAAACATATTGAGGAGTGTTATTTATGATAAATAATAAAGAATATACAAAAGAAGAATTATTAGATTTGTATGAAAAACCATTAGAAGAATTAATTGAACTTTCACACGAAGTTACTATTGAAAATTTTGATAATAAGGTAGAGGCTTGTAGTATTATCAGTGCAAAGACAGGTGCTTGTAGTGAAAATTGTAAATATTGTGCTCAAAGTAAACATAATCATGCAGAAATTGAATGCCACCCACTTTTAGATGTAGAAACTGTTAAAAAGGCTGCTTTAAGTGCAAAGGAAAATGGTGCGACTCGTTTCTGTATCGTTACATCTGGACGTGTGCCAACAGGTAGCGATTTTGAAAAAATATTAGAAATGATTAAAGAAGTTGCTTCAATTGATGGTATTCATTGTTGTGCGTCATTAGGTTTGTTATCAGAAGAACAAGTTAAACAAATTAAAGAGGCAGGTGTTGAAAGATATAATCACAATATTAACACTTCTGAACATTATCATAATCATATTTGTACAACTCATAATTTTGAAGATAGAGTTAATACAGTTAAAATGGTTAAAAAATATGGTATGGAAGCCTGTTGTGGTGTAATTATTGGTATGGGTGAATCTCGTGAAGATAGAATTGAGATGGCTTTATCTTTAAGACAACTTAACCCTAAAACAGTTCCAATAAATTTCTTAAATCCAATCAAGGGGACTCCATTAGAAGATTATGAAGATAAAATTTCAGAAGAAGAAATTTTAAAGACTATATGTATTTTTAGATTAGCACTTCCAAAATCTTTGTTGAGATATGCAGGTGGTAGAACTACTCGTTTGAGTAAATATAATCAAAAATTAGGTATTATTGCGGGTATAAATTCTTTATTAGTAGGTAATTACTTAACTACAACTGGCTCAAAATCTGAAGAAGATAAGGAAATGTTAAAGAGTTTAGATTTGGTTATGAATTAAATTAATGTGATAAAATTTAATTATACAGTAAGGAGTTGTTCTATGTATGATGAAATTTTTGAGAAGTTGGCAAAATCTGATTTCAGAAGTAAATTCAAATTAAAAGAAAAAGATTTTGAATATATAAATGCTAAAGGTATTGATACTATTAGACAACATGCTCATGATTTTATCAAAAAACGAATTGCTCCTTCTTTTATTCCGAATGATGAACGACAAACACCGATGAAAGGTCACCCTGTTTTTATTGCACAACACGGAACTGGTACTTGTTGCAGAAAATGTATCAGTAAATGGCATAATATTCCAAAGGGTGTAGAATTAACTACCTCTCAACAAAATTATATTGTTGATATTATTATGGAATGGATAAGGCGACAAATGGAAAAATAATTTATTTTTCTGTTCTCAATCTGGTTACAAAGTTTTTAAGTCTATCCATTGCAATTTTTAATTTTTCAAGGGAGTATGCATAAGATATTCTTAAATATCCTTCTCCGCTATCACCGAATGCTGTTCCAGGGATTGCTGCAACTTTTTCTTCTTCTAAAAATCTTGTTGCAAATTCTTCGCTTGTCATTCCAAACTCTTTTATACAAGGGAAAACATAGAATGCTCCAAATGGTTCAAAACATTCTAAATCCATTTCTTTAAATGCATTCATCAAAAATCTTCTTCTTTGATTATAAGATTTTTTCATCTTTTCAACATCTTCATCACCATTTTTTAGTGCATCGACTGCTGCATATTGGCTAATCGTTGGAGCACACATTATTGCGTATTGATGAATTTTTGTCATTTGTGCAATGATGTCTTTGTTTCCACAAGCATATCCTAATCTCCAACCAGTCATTGCATAAGATTTTGAAAAACCATTGATTAAAATTGTTCTTTCTTTCATTCCATCAATGCTGGCAATAGATATGTGCTTGTTTTTGTAACTTAATTCACTATATATTTCATCGGAGATTACAAATATATCGTGTTTAATGATTACTTTTGCAATTGATTCTAAGTCTTCTTTTTCCATAATAGAGCCGGTTGGATTATTAGGGAATGGTAAAATTAGAACTTTTGTTTTGTCTGTTATAGCATTTTCTAATTCTTCTGCCGTTAATCTAAATTCATTTTCAGCTTTCAAATTTATTATAACTGGAACTCCGTCCGCTAAAACTGTACAAGGTTCATAAGAAACATAAGATGGTTGAGGTATTATTACTTCATCACCAGCATTAAGCATTGCTCTTAATGCGATGTCGATTGCCTCTGAACCACCAACTGTAACAACAATTTCATTATCAGGATTGTAAGATAGTCCTTGACGTCTTTGCAAATAGTTGTTTATTTCTATTCGTAAGTCTTTTAGACCAGCATTAGCAGTGTAAAAAGTGCGTCCTCTTTCAAATGCGTAGATGCCTTCATCTCTAATATGCCAAGGCGTTTCAAAATCAGGTTCTCCAACACCAAGCGAAATAGCATCTTTCATTTCACTAACCAAATCAAAGAATTTTCTTATACCTGATGGTTTTATTTCTGTAACTTTTTTAGATAAAGGATTTCTCATGGTGTGATAATCTCTCTTTCATCTTCTTGTTTTTTACCTAAGATTGTACCATGGTCTTTGTATCTTTTTAAAATAAAGTGTGTTGCAGTACTTAGAACACTATCAAGTGTTGAAAGTTTGTCAGATACAAATCCTGAAATTTCTTTTAAAGATTTTTCTTCTAATGTTACAAGCAAATCGTAACCACCTGAGATTAAGTAAACAGATTTTACTTCCGGATAGTTATAAATTCTTTCGGCTATTTTATCAAAGCCTTGTCCACGTTGTAGAGTTACTCTTACCTCAATTAATGCGTTTACTTTTTCTATAGAAGTCTTTTCCCAATCAATTAGTGTATGGTATCCACAAATAATGCCTTCGTTTTCTAATTTTTCTAATTCGTTTAAAACTTCTGTTTCTGTTGAACCAACAAGAACAGCAAGTTCTTTAATATCAATTCTACTATTTTTTTCAATAAGTGATAAGAGTTCTTCTCTCATTGTTGCTCCTTTGTTTTGTGAAAATATTATTTCTTCGATTATAGCACAATTTTACATTTAGAATAATTTATTATTTTAATTTTTTATGTTAAAATCATTCAAAATTATTGATATTCATAGGAAAAGGAGTTTTTATGAAAAGAGAAATTAATGTTTTTGAATATGCTCAAGAAATTCTAACTGCTGTTAATCAAGGTGTGTTATTAACTACAAAAGCAGATGGAAAAGTTAATTCTATGTCTATATCTTGGGGAACATTGGGTGTTGAATGGAATAAACCTATATTTACAACGTTTGTAAGACAAAATCGATTTACAAAAGAATTGTTGGATAAAAATCCTGAGTTTACTATAAATATTCCTTTTGAAAAATATTATGACAAAAAAATAATTGCATTTTGTGGAACGAAATCTGGACGTGATATCGATAAAATTAAAGAGTTAAATTTAACAACCGTAGAAGCTGAAAAAGTTGCACCACCAGCATTTAAAGAATTACCTTTGACATTGGAATGCAAAGTTATTTATAAACAAATGCAAGATATTGAAGCAATTAGTAATGAAAATAAAAAATTGCACTATCCACAAAATGTTGATAGTTCATTTCATGGCTCTAATAGAGATGTTCATACAGCATATTATGGCGAAATTGTTAGTGCGTATATTTTAGAGGATTAATGCCAAATTTTTTGTATGGCATTTTTACTTTTTTGAAAAACAAATTCAACTGGAGTTTCTTCAAATCCATTCTTTTGAAGAAGTTCGTTTGTATTACACTCTATATCGTGTTCTCCAATGATAACCAGCGAAGTCGAATCTAGTTTTTCGCCAAGTCTTTGAGCTAATTTTTCTGCTGAATTTCCAACTTTCGGTAAATATTTCCAAAAATTCCTGCATAACAAAACGTTATTTGATTTTGGCATTTGTTCAATATTTTGGAATATATCACCTTGTTTAAAGTCTATTTTTTCTTTAAGTTCAGTTTTGGGAGAGAGTGCTAAATCATCATAAAAATTTATTTTTGGTGCAAAATCGAAATAATCTCTGTATTTACCATTTGTAGCACAATTTATATCATATAATTCTTTGTTGGAAATTCCTAATATTCCGTTCTTTGCATTTTGTATATTTTCTGAGTTGTAATCACTCGCTTGTATTGGGAAAAATTTTTTTGATTTGTCGCCCATTTGTTGTTGTAATTTTATTGCTAGACTAATTGGTTCGTGACCGTCTGAACAAGCATCATTAAATACGTGTACTTCGTCGCAATCTTTATATTTATTTTCAAGTAGTCGAACAAATCTATCCCAGTCTAAGTCTTCTCTAAAAAAATATGTTGTTGTTTTGTAGGTTGTACCAGTTTTTGTATCAATAAATTGTCTGTTATTAGCAGTGAAGTTTGGACAAGATTGATTGATATATGAATATTGATAATTAGGTCTTGTATTTATGTTCATATATTAATCAATGTTTATAAAAAAATAATTTGCTCTAATTTATAAAGTTACTGTTGAAATAACTTCTTTTCTTTTAACTTTTCTTGTAGTTGTTCTAGGTAGAGCATCTTTTCTAACAATAATATCAATAGGACGTTTGTATGGAGTTAGTCTTTGACATTGTTGTTTAATATCTTTTTTTACAATATCTTCTACTGTTTTTTCGTCATTATCTTTGTATAATTGTTCTGTCGGAACAACAACTGCGACAATTGATTCTGTTCCGTCTTTTGTTCCGAAATCTCTTGAATGTCCAAATACACAAGATTCTGTTATATATTTACTCTTTTCAAGGACTGCTTCAACTTCTTCAGGGAAAACTTTTTTGCCCCCTGATAATACAATCATATTTTTAATACGACCAGTAATATAGATGTGTCCGTCCTTATCGAATTTTGCTATATCGCCAGTGTGTAGCCAACCATCTTCATCAATTGTTTGAGCAGTTAATTCTGGTTGATTATGGTATCCTTTCATTACAGATGGACCTTTTAGTTGAAGTTCACCAGTTTCTGAATCAATTCTTGCTTCAAAATGTTGTAGAGGTTTTCCAACAGAGGCTAAAACATGACGTTTGTCATAATTTACAGAAACAACTGGACTTGTTTCTGACAAACCATAACCTTGATATACTTTTAAGCCGATTCGCTCAAAAAATCTGCCAACATTTATATCCAATGGTGCTCCACCAGATATACAACCAATAAATCTGCCTCCAAATTTGTCGTGGATTTTTTTGAATAATATTTTTTTTACACTATAAAATGGAATAAATTTTGCAAAATGATATGTTGCTTTGAATAGTAATTGTGTACTTTTTGGAGATTTATTTAATTCGTTTTCAATAGCAGATTTTAATAATTTTAAAAATGCCGGTACAACAATCATAAATTCAATTTTTTTATCTCTCATTATGCCTAAAATATCTTTTGGTTTAAGGCTATGAGCATAATATACAGAGAAACCAAAATTTAGGAATGTTGAAAAGCCAACAGTCATTTCAAATAAATGATTCATTGGCAAAATCGATAGGACATTTATTTCTTTTTGGGGAAGAATATTTTCTAATGCAATTTTAAGGTCTTCCAATTGTGACATCATATTGTTAAAGGTTATTTCAACACCTTTTGGAGCACCAGTTGTACCTGACGTATAAATAATGAATGCTGTTGAATTGGAACTTCTTAGTTTCCATTTTGTTTCATATTTTTCTGGTAAATTATAGATATTTTCTAACCCAACATTTTTGCAATGTTCATCAATGACTAATATTTTTTTGATAGATGGAATCTTCTTTTGAAGTTCGATAGCAGTATTTGCGTAATGTTCAGAAACTAACATAATTGTTGGCTCACAATCATTAAGTATAGAAGTAAGTTCAAAGACTGTTAGTTTAATATCCAAAGGTACTGCTGTCATACCTGATATAATTGAGGCGAAAACACAAGCACCATATTCAGGTTTTGATTCTGATAAGATTGCACATTTTTCACCTTTTTTTACGTGTAATTCTTCTATTAGGTGATAGGCTATTCTTCTAGACATTAGCCCTAATCCTTTGTACGAAAATTCTTTCCAACCGTAGTTATCTTTTATACTTAATGCAGTTTTTTCATTGTAGAAAACGGTTTTTTCCTCTAACAATGATAAGACATTGTTTTTTCTTTTCATACTTCCCCCTAATAAACACTAAATCTACCTGTATTGTATTATTCCATAATATAAATGTCAATATTGTTATATTAATAGATTATTTTACAATATTTCTGGTTTGCCAAATATAGGTATTGTCATCTTTAATGCCACCTTCTATATCTTGTGGTACTCCAAATTCTTGTTCTATTGTAAGTGCATCATCAATGATATTATGTAATTGTTTGAATAATTTTTTATTATTCGATAAATTATTTTCTATTTTGTCAGAATTAATAATATTCATATCTTCATCAAATGTAACAGATATATTATCCATTTGAATAGAATCATATTGTAATTTTTTTGTGTCTTTGTTATACGTGAATATGTGTGGTTGTATAGCATTTTCATAAAACCAAGCATTATCAGAGTATAAGTCTATTTTTAGATTGTTATTATCATCATCAGTGTATATTGTGAATTTATAGTCTTCATCTATAAAATCTTGAATAATAATTCCGGTTTTTATATCATTATCTGGAATTTTGTGACGTTTACGAGATGCAATAGCATCTTTGCTCATTTTTGAATCAGCAACTGTCTCTATGGCATAATATAGCCCCTCTCTTGTGTCTTCAGGTTCAATGTTTTTGTATACACAAGTAGATGAATAAATTCCTGCCGCAGAATAATTTGGTAAATCTTCACCATTAAAAGAAGAACGTACCATAAATGGGTTAGAATTTATTTTTTGTTCTTTCATTTTTGATAATATCTCATTCATATTATTTTTTGAATTTTCATCATTATATATTTTATCATTGTTTTCTGTGAATAGTTTTTCTATATAATTATTCGGAAGTGCAATTGATTTTGGTATTATTGAATGAATTTTTTTTGATTTCGAGAGTTCTTCTAATCGTTTTAAATTTACTGCTTTTGCCCCTATAATATCACTATTGTATTCATTACTAGTTAGAATTTTGTCACAATTTTTTTGCTGTGGTACATTTATTTTTTTATATTGTTTTGGACTGTAAGTTTTGTTTGTTTCGTTGAATTTTATATAATTGTCTTTAAGTTCAAGTTCAATATTTTTGCCATTTAATTTTTCTAATTTTTCTATTATTTTAGGATTGTATATGGCACCACAAACATCTGTACGTGTTCTTAATTGTGTAGATAAATGAGTGAAACTACCGCTATCATCTGATGTGTATATTATTCCAACAATATTTGGGTTTGATATGTTTGTATGAAATTTTTTTGCTAAAAGAATTGTTGGTTCATTGATATTGTTTATAAAATCAGAATTATTAAGACCAATATTTTCTTGATGTAGAAGTTTACCAGTGGCTTTACCCGATTTTATCGCATGGATTATTGGTTGATTGTGTAGTTTCCTTAGATAAAGAGATGCATTTTGTTGCATTTTTTTACAATTTATTTCGTAATCTTTACCGTTTTTGTTATCAATTTTACCACTATCGTCATATTCAATGTGGTAGTTTAGTATATTAGATGTTATTGGGATATTTTGAGTAAAATATTTCCCTTCTTTTTGCATACTTTTTTTGTTTGTGTCCCATTCATAGAAATTCGGTGAAATAAGATAAGGCGAATCTCCTAAATAAGGTTCGTTGTCAGTTTGTATTGTGACTTCATCATTTTTAGGTCTTATTTTGTATGTATGTGCATCAAAATTGATTTGATTATATTGGTTTAAATAACTTATCCTCATACATGATTAATACGTGTAAATATATAATTTGTTATATCGTAGGATTATTGTTACAAAGGTTTAATTTTATTGTTATTTGCATCTGTGAAATTCCCACAGATAATTATTATTAAGTCTATAATACACCATATTGATGTAATGAATGCACCAAATATTGTTAGAGTAAGAATTAACATAGTAATGGCTGATGCATTCTTTTTTAAGTAGAATCTGTGAACACCAAAAGAACCGAGAAAGAAACATAGTAGGAGTGTAATCAACCAAGTGTTGCAGAGTGTGTTGTTTTGTCTGCAACCACAATTCGGACATATTTCAGCATCTTTAAGAATTTCTTTTCCACACTTGTAGCAAAATATTGTTTCTTGCATTTTGTTTTCCTTTGTTTCTTAACAATATTATAGATGTAGTTTATTGATATGTAAACATTGTTTGTTTTATAAATGTTTATTTGGTGCATGAATTGCATCAATAAAAAAGATATTTCGGCTAAAGCCTCAATATGACGTTACTATTGTCATTTTGAATAATGTATTTTACAAATTTTACATTACCGTACAAATATTAGTGAAAGATTTATAATAATTAGTTTAATTGTTTCGCAACATTTCTTTGACCGCAAAGAAACGTTGCACAAAGCGGATTGCCGACAGAGTGCGAAAGGGCTTGGAGTAGTCCAAGACCTGTAGGCACGTTTAACGTCGGCAACCAAGCAGAAACTCCTGACCTCTAACTTGATTGCATGCACTCCGCAATAAACGGCACCGTTCAAATTTAAATCAAAAAGCGTGGTTTTTGATTATAAATTTTCACCTCTCACATTCGTTCGTGCCTCTGCTCCGTTTGTTTCGGAACTCGTGAATTTACAGATATTTTTAATATGTTAGTAAATTCACTCAAACACCTGTCTTGAATTATTCGGCTGGTCGCAGAAGCGTGGTTCTGCTCCACGTTACGGGCTATGCTTTCGCCTTCGCCCTACCGAAAATTCGCTCAACATAGAGCAGAATAAAACAATGATGGTTCATTACGTTAAGGTCGAATTTTATTATATACAATTTGTTAGGTAATTGTTGTTGAAAACAACATAGTCGGCACGAAAACATAAACGAAACCCTATAGCGAATTTGCGAATTTTCGGTAGGGTTAGACACTACGTGTCGTCACCCTACCAAAAATTCGCTTTGCGGTCAAAGAAATGAGGCATTAAAATTAAATAAATTAAATCTATGTTTTTTGTTAAGAAATTTAAAAATTATTATAAAAATCAATCAAATTTTATTTTTACAGGTTTTATTTAGAACGAATAAAACAATTAAAATAAAGGTAAAATAATGCTTAGTCCAATATTAAATTTCAATAAAATAAATACAATAAAACCATTATATGTAAATAATAACAATAATAATTATAAGAATAGATATACAAATCTTGCTCCTCTTAGACAAGATACAGTTTCTTTTACAGGTATGTCTATTCCATCTAAATATAAAACTGTATATGAATATTTAGCAGCCGATATAGCATCAAAAAATCAAAAATATGGTGTAAATGGTAGTTGCCTTTCTGCTTCTAATATTGGTAAAACAATGGATAAAATGCAAAAAAATGGGACATTGTATCTTCCTTTTCAAGAAGCTTCAAAAACTAAAATTCGTTGGAAAAATTATGTTCCCGATGATGTTAGAGAATTTTGTGTTGATAAAATAAATCAAGCAAGAGAAATTAGACTTGATGAATGGAAGTCTTTTTTAGAAAATCCAGAAGCTCATGAAGAAGCGAGTAAATTTCCAAATCTAGTTAAGAAAACTAAAGATAACAATCCAATGAAATTTGTTATTTGGCACGCAATCAATACTGATTTAAAAGCAAATAACAGACATATTCCAGTTCCATTTGATGTAAAAGCATTAGATGAAACTGTAAATAGTTTTGATGCTATGCCACCAAAAGATAGAGCATTGAGATGCATTTCTCCAACATTTTTGGAAATGTACACTCATCGACTTAGAGATAATTTATTGATGGAAAAAGGTATTTTAAAAGAAAAAACTGCTTGGGTAAAAATTCCATCATATAAGCATGATAGAGAAAATAATGATAAAAATATTCATGACTTAGAAATTTTAAGTTGTAGAAACTGGTGTACACGTTCAAGTGTTGATAAAGCAAAAGATGCATTACTTGATGGTGATTTTTATGTATTTTTAGAAAGAGATAGTAAAAATATGTGGTCACCTCAAATCGGTATGGCTACATCAAGAAATAAAGTAGATCAGATTCAAGGTGTTGAAAATAATAACCTTATTCCACTTAATCAAATCGCTAATGTTAAAGAATTTATTAAGAAAGAAAAATTAGATTGTGTTAATGGTATTGTTGATGAAGGTCCTAAAGCAGCACAAGAAATTATGATTGCTGATAAATTGGCTCAACATGATGAACTATTTGATAAAACTCTTGATAAAGCAATTAAAGAAAAAGATTCTTTTGCAGTATTTTCAATGTTAGGTAAAAAAGTTGAACATAAATCTGATAACACACTTGAGATAGAAACTTATAAACCTATATATGTGGCTGATAAACAAAAAGGTATTACAATTCCTTATTCAATGATGGGGATTGAAGAAGATGTTTTACTTAGAAATGTTAGCAAGATAAAAGGTGATATGATGTTATATAATAAGAATTTTATATATAACAGTCAAATTAAAGAATTTCCACAAAAATTAGAAGAAGTTACTGGTAAAGTTGTATGTAATCAAAAGCAATATGATAAGTTCGCCGAAGATATCAATAGAGTTGTTAATGGCGATTCTAAAAGAATTGTTGTATATGATAAATAATTCTTTTTATACTGATTGAGTAACATTATCAAATATATCAATAAATCTACATTCAGTTGTATCAAAAATACCTTTATCTGTAATTTTTAGTTCTGGTATTACTGGTAATGATAGGAATCCCATTGCCATAAATGGATCTTCAACTGTACAACCAAGTTTTCTAGTTGCGTTGTTTAGTTCTTCACCTTTTTCGATTACATATTGAGCATCTTTATCTGAGATTAGACCAGCAACAGGTAATGGTAAGTGTGCAATGATTTCACCGTTATTAACAACAATTTTACCGCCGTGAGATTTAATTAATGCTACTGCTGCTGTGTACATATCATTGTCATTAGTACCAATAACAATCATATTGTGAGAATCGTGTGCAACAGTTGAAGCAATGGCACCTGATTTTAGATTAAATCCCTTTACGAATCCTTTACCAATGTTTCCACCGGCTCTGTGGCGTTCTAATACACAGATTTTTAATGTGTCATTATCAACATTGCTTTCTGCATATCCATCAACAACTTTGATTTTTGATACAATATTTTTTGTTATTAATTGTTTTGGTATCAATTGGATTGCATGAACTTCATCTGATTTCGCTTCTAATTTAAAATCATCATATTTAATCCATTTAACGTTAACAGAGTTTCTTACACCAGTTACACCTTTATTTTTTATTTCACCAACCAAGTGACCGTGATTTGCTACTAATTCACCATTTTTGAATACTAATTCTGGACTAAATTCTTTTAAATCAGGTAATACTATGAAATCTGCTTTGTATCCAGGTGCAATTGCACCAAGATTTTGGATTTTGAAGTATTCTGCAGTATTTAAACTTGCCATTTGAATTGCTTTGATAGGTGGAATACCATATTCAACTGACTTACGAACCATTGAATTGATGTGAGCACTTAAGTCTTCAGGGTGTCTATCATCTGTAACAAATATGCATTTTCTTGTATTAACATCTTTTAATAAAGGTAGTAATGCTTCTAAATCTTTAGCAGCAGAACCTTCTCTTATCATTAAGTACATACCCATACGAAGTTTTTCTTGTGCTTCTTGAGGTGTTGTACATTCGTGGTCAGAACGAACACCACTTGCGATATATGCACATAAATCTTTACCGCTTAAGCAAGGTGCGTGCCCGTCAATTTGTTTATTATGAGATTTTGCTAGTTCTAATTTAGCCATAACATTTTTATCTAAGTTTAAAACTCCAGGATAGTTCATCATTTCAGCGATACCAAGTACCCATGGTCTATCAATTAACAATGATAGGTCATAACTGTTTAAGTCGAAACCTGATGTTTCAAATGGTGTTGCAGGAACACACGATGGTAGCATTGTATAAACGTCCATTGGCAAGTCTTGAACTGCTTCATGCATAAAACTAATACCGTGTAAACCAAGAACATTTGAAATTTCATGAGGGTCAATAATAACTGTTGTTGTACCTGCTGGAACAACCATTTTTGCAAATTCAGATGGTAATAACATTGAACTCTCAATGTGAACGTGCCCGTCAATGAATGATGGACTGACGTAAGCACCATTTACATCAATTTCTTTATCACCTTGATAGTCTTTGCCAATACCAGCGATAATTCCATCTGCAATTGCTATATCTGCTTTATGAATTTCTTCGGAAAGAACGTTAATTATACTTGCGTTCTTAATTACTAAATCTGCAGGTTCTACACCTCTTGCAACATTTATAATATGTTCTTGATTCATTTTTTTACCTCATTAATTTTTAGCATTTTATCATATATTTTTAATTTATTCAATTGTTTATATTACGATTTTTTAGTGTTATATTTTAATTATTATGTTGAATGA